>Ga0210049_1003867_pt1 | contig 13361 bp, 11 predicted proteins | sample CryGeyCG2014_300_2_FD_183964 | JGI IMG/M metagenome (GOLD analysis project Ga0210049, IMG submission 183964) | Groundwater microbial communities from aquifer - Crystal Geyser CG06_land_8/20/14_3.00 (SPAdes) (version 2) | ecosystem: Environmental > Aquatic > Deep subsurface > Groundwater | place...
CCTAATGGTATGACCACTGGCTCATCAGGCAGCGGTGTTGCGGCTACCACGAAAAGCGCTAAGAAAGCCCAACGTTTAAGCTTTAACCCTGCAGCATCGAGGCGTTTTCTACGTTCTTCCCCTAAGAAACCGCTTAGGAAAAACGTGACCAAGTAATGAATAAACTTTGCCGATGCTGAGCCCAGAGCTACGAGGAATCCTATGGAGAATGGGTCCGTGTCGACACGCAGAGCAGCATTGATGGCTATTAGAAGGTTTGAGGGGCCAGCGAAGGGTATAAGATTCAAAACGAAGGAAATTACCAGAATGCTTAAGAGTTCGTACCACGCGGCCAATTCTACAGCTCCAACCTCTAAGCTTTCTCTCTTTCCAACTGAATTTAGAAAACACCACTTAAAGGATTATCGTACGAAGCACCACCTTTAAATTGAAGAAACCCTTAGGAAAATCTACAATATTTTAAGAGGCACTTGACCTTGCCAACAAAAAAAGAACCGATATGGATCGCACGAGAACTTTCAAAGTGTAGCGGATGCCGAAAATGCGAAATAGTATGCTCGCTTTTCCATGAAAACTGCATATGGCCAGAAGCCTCAAGAATAAGAATCTTCATGCTGGTTCCCGGGGCCGATTTTCCACATTTTTGCACCCAATGCGAAGACTACCCATGTGTACACGCGTGTCCAACAAAGGCGCTGTCAATAAGTAAGAAAACAGGCGCAGTTTTGGTGAAAACTAAAGCCTGCATCGCCTGCGGAAAATGCATAGACGCTTGTCCGGGCAGAATTCCACACATGCACCCAACGGAAAACCGCATTATAATTTGCGACTTATGTAAAGGCAAGCCACAATGCGTGAAAGTCTGTCAAGAAGGCAGATGGAATGTACTAACAATAGTTTCAAGAAGAAATCAGGCCTACAGGCTTTATGCACGCACGCCAGAAGAAATAACACGGGATTTGGCTACTAAAATGTACGGAGAGCAAGGGGAGGAATACGTATGATTTTGGGTTATGCAGGAAAATTTCTTGAAGTTAACCTTTCAACAGAAAACATCAAAGACATAAAATTTGACGATGACGTTTTGAAAGATTATGTTGGCGGCAGAGGTTTGGCGGCCAAAATTCTCTGGGACAGACTGGGAAGTAAATGGGAAACGGTAGACCCGTTGGGCCCAGAAAACATACTCTTATTCTTAACTGGACCGCTAACGGGATATTTCCCAGGCGGAAGGATTTGCGTTTCAGGCAAGTCACCGCAAAGCAATGGTGTTGTAGGCTCAACTGTTGGAGGAGAATTTGGCGTCGAATTAAGATGCGCCGGTTATGACGGCATAATCGTAACTGGCGAATCAGAAAAGCCTGTTTACCTTTCCATTAAGGATTCTGACGTTGAAATTAGAGACGCAAGCCACGTTTGGGGTAAAGACGCAAAACAAACAGTTGCAACGCTCACAAAAGAGTGCAGAGAACATTTGAAAAAGCGTTATCCCCAATACGGCGAATGGAAAGAACCCGCACTGCTGTATATTGGCCCTGCTGGCGAGAACAAAGTGCGAACAGCAGTGGTTGCAGCGAAGTGGACTCATGCTGCGGGCTATGGTGGTTACGGTGCAGTAATGGGTTCTAAAAAGCTAAAGGCAGTGGCTGTTAAGGGCACTGGACCATTGCCTGAAGTGGCTGACCTGAAAAAGGTGAAGCGACTGATCAAAGTTGTAAACGATAATGCCTATGAAAGTGAAATGTGGAGGCGTTGGGGAACAGGTGCAGGCGGCTACGAAGTTGGAGCAAAAACAAGCTCTGAACCTGTTCGGAATTGGCAGGATGAGTGGCATGAAGAAAGAAGTTTCGGTGTTGACAAGTTTGAGAATAGAGTTTGGATAAAACAGTTTTGGAGCGATTTTGGCTGCCCAACCTGCTGCTTAAAGATAGCCATGGTTAAGACTGGAAAGTTCAAAGGAGCAATAACTGACAATCCAGACTACGAAATGCAAGCCTACTTGGGTCCAAACTTGGGAGTCTTCACTCCAGAAGAAAATGTTTTCCTAACATCCCTAATCGACGATTTAGGCTTATGCGGCATACAAACAGGAAATGTGATGGGTTTTGCCGCCGAGCTTTTCCAAAGGAGAATACTGACAAAGAAGGATTTAGACGGCATAGAACTCAAATGGGGTGACGCCGAAGCCTTTGCCGCTTTGGCTAAAAAAATCGCTCTTAGAGAAGGTGTAGGCGACTTATTGGCTGAAGGAACCTATCGTGCAGCATTGAATATTGGAAAAATGAAGAAAATGGATGTTCTAAAATATGCTGTTCAGTCTAAAGGCATAAGCATCGGCGCCCACGGAATCCGCAGCGGAAAAGACTATCCAGAAGCGATTTCTTACGTGTGCTCAGTTCAAGGCGGAGACCACACATCTACGACTGGTTTGCCATTGGAATCTAGTAGTGAGCTTGGAGAGATTTTTAACGATTCAGGCGTCTACTGCAACTTTAACAGTTTCGGAGTGCCACGAAAAGTCAAATTCGACTTTTACAAGGCAGTTACAGGCACAGAATTGACAAGAGAAGAATGGTACAAAACCAAAGCTATGAGAATATTGCAACTGCAGAGGACAATGTTGCTCTTGGGCGGACCGGACCTAAAATGGAAACCTGAAATCCACGATGCCAACCCTCCGAGATTTTACGAACCATTACCTTCTGGACCGTACAAGGGAAAAACCGTTGACAAGGCTAGGGTTGAAGAGGAAAAAAGAAGGTATTATGAGGCAGTTGACTGGGATGAAAACGGCATACCCAAATCAGAAACTCTTGTAAAACTTGGACTGAAAGATGTTGATAGAGCCTTAGAAAAATTGCGCCGCCAAAGATTTAAAACGTGAAGTTAATACTTAAATAACAAATTTCTATACTCTATATTCTAATAAACACCTAGGAAGTGAGAGAAAGTTGAGTGAACAAAAAAAGTGGGCTAAAAAATTAAGTTCTGAATGCGGTTTAAGTTCAACGTTTATAGAACACGCTTTGGAAGAGTTAAGTGAGAGTTGCTATGGTGACTCACTCACTGCAAAAAATATTATTGAAGAACTCACCTTGAGTTGCCACATGAACCAAGACGAGCTGCACAAGTTCATTAGTGAAGTTTCTAAAAATTGTCCCATTGACGCAAAGAAATTGCAGAAAGAAGTTGCCAAAGCAGAAGGAAACAAAAGCGCTGCCATTCAGGCAATAAACAGATCTTCGTTGTAAACTTAGCTCTCTTAAGAACAATCAAAATTCGGAACTCTTACTTAGAAACGAAAAAGCAACACCTTTTATCTCTAAATTTAGTTCAAATTACAGGTTACGCAATACTCGAATAACTTTTGTTGGTGTGACAATTATTGAAATTCTTTCATCCGCCTCATCAAAAGGAACGCTTTCAACAACTTGAATGTCGTGAACCGTTGTTGCTATTGGAATGTCGCCAAACATCCTTTTAAGGGTATTAATTTCCACATCGCCATACCCATGTCCTTTTCCAAGTCTATGTCCTTGTACGTCGACGGCAACAGAACCCTCAATAATCAGGTCTGGCTTTGGAATATCTTGGATGTTGACCGTTTTTCCATATTTGAAGGCGCCTCTTATTGAAGATGCAAAACTTTCTGTGCCTTTAACATTTTTTGAGTCAACTACAACATAGCCGTGCCTAAGTTTAGGTGAAGCCATAACCAGAACCTTTCTGTCTAACAACGCATATTCCCTAACTTTTTGCTGGGCGTAATCTGGATTAACAAACACGATGCCCGCTTCTTTCCATTCTTTTAGGAGCCTAACCTTCTCTGCAGCCTTTTCAGAACCAACAAAGTTTGGGATACGCCCATAACACGGGAGCGGAAACCTCGCAACACTACTTGTTTCAAGTTTATTCCAAATTTCTTCACGAAGAAGTTTTTTGGCAGTTTTAACATCCATTGTTTTCACTTAAACTATTAATAGAATTAGAGGTAAGAGTGCAATAAATGAAGGATAAAATGGCTAAATTATGTGTAGTTCTTTTCCGATTTTCTCGAAGGCGTTTATGGCGAAGTCTAAGTCTTCTCGTGTTAAAGCAGCATTCATAATGGTTCTTATTCGGGCTTTATCCCGCGCAACCATCGGATACACAATTGGCAAGGCAAAAACTCCTTCCTCAAAGAGCCGTGCACTCAGTTTTTTCGCGACTCCACTTTCGCCAACTATTATCGGCATTATTGGCGTTTGGCTGTTGCCTATATCAAAGCCCAAATCCTTCATGGCTTTCTTGAAATACCTAGTGTGTTCCCACAGCGTTTGTATGTGCTGAGGTTCGCTTTCCAAAACGTCAATGGCAGCTATGCAAGCAGCCGCAACAGCAGGTGGGTGCGACCCGCTTAGAAGCCAGGTTCGTGACCGGTTGAAGGCAAAGTTGATCAAATCTTTGGAACCAGAAACATGCCCACCTACTACACCGAAAGCTTTTGAAAAAGTGCCCATTTCCACGTGCACCTTGTCGCGGCCAAGCTTAAAGTGTGACACTATACCTCTTCCCCCTTCGCCCAAAACGCCCTCACCATGAGCGTCATCCACATAGACCATGGCGCCGTGTTCTGCGCCCAGTTTGGCTATTTCATCGAGGGGGGCTATGTCGCCATCCATGGAGAAGACGCCGTCTGTGATTATCAGTATTCGCCTATATGGTGAAGAGTGCTTTTCGGCTTCATCCAAAACGCGTGATAAGTCTTGCGTGTCTGCGTGTTTGTAAATTGCCCTCTCAGCGTGTGATAGTCTAACGCCGTCAATTATGCTACCGTGGTTAAGCTCATCACTTATTATTAAGTCGCCTTTGCCAGCTAACTGAGGAATCAAACCAGAATTAGCCGCTACGCCTGTCTGATAAACAAGTGAAGCTTCTGCATGCTTAAACCTTGCAAGTCGTCTCTCAAGTTCAACATGCAAGTCCATAGTCCCAGCAATGGGACGAACAGAACCGGAACCAGCACCGTGAGTTTGCACTGCTTTTATTGCTGCCTCTTTCAGTCGCGGATGATTGCTAAGGCCCAAATAGTTGTTAGAACAAAACATTAGAACCTTTTTTCCATCAACAATGCACCATGGCGTGCTTGGACCTTGCAGAACCCGAATCTTCCAGTCAAGCTCATCTTTTACTAAGTCTTCATATTCTTCTCGCAAGAAGGCTGTTGGATTTCGCATTTTACCATACCTCTTTTCCCTAATTTCTCACTCATTCTCTTAACTCTTTCTCGCCTAAATTTCGGTTGCGAATTTATTTGTGAGTTTTTCTATCATATCTCTTGTCATAGAAGCCAAATCATACGTGGGCTTCCAACGCCACTCTCGACGGGCTACACTGTCATCTATTGACATGGGCCAAGAATCAGCAATCTTCTGCCTAAAGTCAGGCTTGTATTCACATTTGAAATCTGGAATATGCTTCTTGATTTCAGCAGCTAACTCTCCGACAGAGAAGCTAATCGCTGTCACGTTGTAACTAGTACGATGTTTGACTCTTGAGGCATCAACTTCCATTAGGTTTATGGCTGCATTGATGCAATCCGGCATATACATCATGGGCAGCACCGTGTCCTCCCTCACAAAGCACATGTAACGCTTCTTTTTAATCGCTTCATAAAATATCTCTACAGCGTAGTCTGTTGTACCTCCGCTTGGAGGCGTCTCGCTGCTTATTATGCCGGGATAGCGAACACTTCGCACATCTAAGCCGAATCGAAGGAAATAATAGTTGCACAGCAATTCTCCTGCAACCTTTGTGATGCCATACATGGTTCCTGGGATTAGGACTGTTTCCTGAGGCGTGTTAACACGAGGTGTTGAAGGGCCAAAAACAGCAATAGAGCTGGGCCAAAAAACTCTGACCATTTCGTGTTCTCTTGCAACCTCAAGTATGTTGTAGAGGCTGTTCATGTTGACATTCCAAGCAAGCTGCGGGTTTTGTTCACCCGTAGCCGAGAGAACAGTGGCTAGATGATAGACTGTGTCAATATGATATTTTCTTACAACTTTCTCAATGTTATCTTTGTCCGTGGCATCAACGTACTCGAAGGGCCCTGACTGGAAAAGTTTCTCGCTGGGCGCCCTTTTATGCCCTGCCGCAATGACATTGCCACCGCCATATTTCTTTCGTAGCTCTATTGTCAATTCAGACCCGATTTGCCCTGTGGCGCCAGTCACAAGAATCCTTTTCATGTCTTTTTTTGGCATTCAACAAGACCTCTGTTGTTGCGAGAGAAAAGGATGTTAGAATCTGTGAGATATAAGAATTTTCAGACAAAAAGCGTTTTCACATCATTTTTTCCTATAGAATTCTCAGCTTGCGACATAATTCCTCGATGGGTTTCTCATGCACGTCAATTTTTATTTTCGCTTTTACTTTTTCAGTACCGACTACAATTAATGCCGCAGATTTTTCGCCCCGTTTGTCTCCACCGCTTTCGTTTCCCGCCTTTAATGCCATCGCCAATCTTTGGGCTAAGTCTCCGCTGGAATTCTCAAATTCCTTTGCCATGCTATTTACCACTTCTTTTCCAGTAAGCAAATTTCCAATCACAATGTAGTTTTCACCTACAAGTTCTCCATGAAACCCCGGAGTTTTGGCACCCGTGAAAACAACCTTCCTCTTCTTGAAATCCATAATTGCAACCTGTCTTAGCTCTCTTTCAGGGTCTTCCATCAAAGGCCTATCCAAAGCCTCCTCCGGAGTCAGTCCCTTCGTCAATAATTCTAGTCCGTTAATTCCGTAAGCAACATTCGTGTATGCTTGAGTGGCTATCACGCCGACTCCAGGCCTTGCATGCGGGACTCTGTCTCCCACTGATGTGGAGCCTGAAGCGACGGCGACACCCATCAGTTTAGAGTCGGGTGAAATGGCTAAAATGGAAAATGTTCCGGTTTTTCGCCTTTCCATTAAGTTGATAACCCCCTTCATTCTATCAAAATAGTTTATAGCTTACGCAATAAATCTTGTCACGATGAAGATTATGAAGATGGGTTTTATCGTTAATCCAATAGCAGGCATGGGGGGCAGGGTGGGTCTTAAAGGAACAGACGGCGTATTAAAAGAGGCAATTGCCAAAGGGGCAAAGCCAATAGCGCCTAAAAGAGCAGTAGAATTCCTGCAAAAATTAAAAGAAAACATGATGGAAATAACAATTGAAGTTTTGACCTGCCCTAGCATTATGGGCGAAAAGGAAGCGAAGGCCGCAAGTTTTCCAGTTCATGTTTTACCCATGAAAATTGGGAAAGAAACTAGTGCTGAGGATACAAAAACTGCGGTTAAACTTTTGATTACGGCAAAGGTGAATTTGATAGTTTTTGTCGGTGGAGACGGCACGGCCAAAGATATTTTTGATGCCATGCAAGGCTATGGTGAAGTACCTGTTTTAGGTGTTCCTTCAGGAGTGAAAATGTATAGCGGTATTTTTGCAGTAAACCCTTCAGATGCTGTGAATGTTGTTTTGACCTTCGCCGGAAACCAAGCGGAAATAGCGGAGTTTGAAATCATGGATGCTGATGAAAAGGTTATTCGAAGCGACACTTTCGCGGTGAAGCTCCACGGTTTTCTGAAAGGACCGTTTGTTCCGATGAGAATTCAGGGGAGCAAACAAATAAGTCCGGAAACAGTTGATGAGAAAGAAAATCAAACAGCAACAGCAACATACATAATAGAAGAAATGCAGCCAGAAGCAACATACATACTTGGCCCAGGAACAACCGTCAAACGCATCGCAGAACTGTTAGGCGTCGAAAAAACCGTGCTGGGCGTGGACATCTACAAAAAAGGCAAGGTCATACTTGATGTAGACGAAAGAAGAATTTTTGAAGAAGTGGAAGATTGGCAAAACACTTGGATCATTCTCTCGCCAATTGGGCATCAAGGAATCCTTCTGGGAAGGGGAAACCAGCAGATAAGCCCTGAAATCATTAAACGTGTTGGAAAGCAGCATATAATTGTTGCAGCGACTAAAAGCAAGCTTCAAAGTATTGAAGGAAACGTTTTAAGGGTTGACATAGGTGATGCGGAAGTTGACAATATGCTCAAAGGATACATCAAAGTTGTCACGGATTATAGGGAATGGCGGCTCATGCCAGTTCAGTAGCTAAACTAAGCTCCAAACTTCTTAGTTTTACCAAGTAAACTCATCAAAATAGGCATCAAATCCATACTCCTTATCCTGTTAAGTCCGCCTTTAGCACAAGACCTTTCGTTAAACTCTTCAACGTCATCACGACAAACATAGGGACCGGCTATTGCTATGGGAACAGGGTCGCCTTCATGTTTTCCAGTCATTAGAGATGTTGTGTGGTCAGCAGTCACAGCTAAATAGGTCGAGTCTGGGTCGATGTTGTCAAGCACATAACCAATCATGTGATCGATTTTTTCAATAAGCTCAACTTTCTGTTTAATGTTTCCATCGTGGCTGGCGACATCCGTTGCCTTCACATGCAAAAGCACAAAATCACATGTTTTTAATGTTTGAACCGTTGATTTGGCTTTCGCAACAAAATTTGTTTGAGGAGTACCCGTGGCGCCCTTAACATCAATCAACTTCATCCCAGCAACCTTGCATACGCCTCTGATCAACGATGTAGCAGCTATGCACACTGCAGTTATACCATATAATTCTGGAAGAGCTTTGATGTTTGGGATTGTTCCTGCACCTCTACATAAAATGATGTTTGCCTGCGGCAATCCCTGTCCAGCTCTTTTTTTGTTAAGCGGATGACCCTTCAAGACTTTGTAGAATTTATGCATAAGTTCATTAAGGATTTTAGCTGTGCGCTTTGCCTCTGGGCTCTCATCTAAAGGTTTTATCTCCGAAACCTTCTCCCCAACTTTTTCAGGATCTGAGTCGCTGACAGCTGTTGAAAGCTCTGGTCGCCCACGAATAACAAGGGTTGCTCGATGCTGAATTGTATTCTTGAAGAGGAATTCAATCGAAGGCTTGTCCAGCCTGATTTTCTGGAGGCTTTCAGCCAATTTAGCTGCGTCCTCGTTTACAATTCTGCCAGCACGTCTATCTAAAACAACAAGATCTTCGTTAACTGTTGCGAAGTTACATCTGAAGGCAATGTCGCTTGGTAAAACATTTATGCCTGAGCCTATGGCTTCTAAGGCTCCCCTTCCAGAATAAACTTTTAAGACATCGTAGCCAAGCAACGCAAGTGTGGCGGTGTCGCTTCCTGGAGGAATCCCGGGTGCTATTGGGTCCATTATGCCGCAAATGCCCATTTTCGCTATCTGGTTCAGCGATGGTTTGCGGGCGGCTTCCAATGGCGTTTTCCAGTTTAGTTCTTTTATTGGTCTGTCAGCCATTCCATCGCAGATAACTAGGATTGCCTTCAAATCAATTCACACATCCCATCGAGAGGGCATACCAAAGTTAGATTCTATACGGTTAAAATACTTGCGTATCTCACCTGCTCGAACTTAGCGAAAACATAGCGGAGAAAACGTTTAATAATTACTTTTTGCATTGTCATGAGAAGTGGTTGCTATGGGCGATTGCGTTCCACATTGCTAAATTTTTGCTGAACTTATTTGACGTTTGGATTAATTTTACACTAGAATTATATTCCAGCAATCAAAAACAAATGGAGAGATGAAAATGTCAGACATGGGAATCACTGTTAAAAAAACTGAAGACTTCTCAGAATGGTACACTCAAGTCGTTCTAAAATCAGGACTAGCTGACTATGCCCCAGTCAAAGGCTGCATGATCTTTAGAGAACATTCATACGCCATATGGGAGAAAATCCAAGAAGTCTTCAACGAAAAAATAAAGGCCACAGGGCACAGAAACGTTTACTTCCCGATGTTCATACCTGAAAGTTTCTTGAAAAAAGAGGCGGCGCACTTCCAAGGCTTTGTTCCAGAAGTCGCTTGGGTAACAATTGGAGGAGACAGACCACTAGACGAAAAACTTGCCATAAGGCCCACATCTGAGACAATCATGTATGCAACGTATGCGAAGTGGATAAGAAGCTGGAGAGACCTCCCAATAAAACTGAACCAATGGTGCAACATTGTAAGATGGGAAACAGAAGCAACCAAACTCTTCCTGCGAACAAGAGAATTCCTTTGGCAAGAAGGACACACAGCCCACGCAACAAAGGAAGAAGCAGACCAAGAAGTAATGGAAATCCTAAACGCATACAAGGATGTGATTGAGAGTTACTTGGCTATTCCAGTGCTTACAGGAATGAAAACCGAGAACGAAAAATTCGCCGGCGCCCTCTACACAACAACTCTCGAGGCATTAATGCCGGATGGAAAAGCGCTACAGATGGGAACATCGCATCAGTTAGGTCAAAATTTCTCAAAGGTCTTCGGCATAAAATTCCTCGACCAGAATGAAAAGGAACGATTCGTTTGGCAAACGTCATGGGGTTTTTCAACACGAATAATAGGCGCTCTGGTGATGGTACACGGCGACGACAAGGGATTAGTCTTGCCTCCGAAAGTTACGCCGATACAGGCTGTGATAATTCCTATACCTTACAAGGACGTTGACGAGAATTTAGTCCTAGCAAAAGCTAAGGATGTCTATGAGAAGTTGCAGAAGCGCGGCATATCGGTTGTTTTTGACGACAGAACAGAGTACACTCCAGGATGGAAATTTAACGAGTGGGAACTAAAAGGCGTGCCGATAAGGATCGAGATCGGCCCCAGAGACGTAAAACAAGAACAAGTAACATTAGTCAGAAGAGATACTTTCGAGAAAATCGCTATCAAAGAAGAGAAAACAGTTAATGCTGTGGCAGAACTGCTGGTAGAAATCCAGAACAACCTTTTCAATCGAGCTAAAAAGTTCTTAGAAGATCATATTACATCCGTGAAAAACTACACCGAGTTTAAAAAAGCCTTGAAGAAAGGATTCATCAGAGCCTGCTGGTGTTCCAACCCAACATGTGAGGAAAAGATAAAAGAGGAAACTGGAGCAGCAATTAGACTGATACCGTTTGAAAAAGAAGAGCCGTTTTCAAATTGCGTCTATTGCCAAAAAGAAGCGAAGGAAGTGGTTTACTTCGGCAGGGCATACTAGACCAATAAACTGCCTCACACTCTATCTTTAGTTATAGTTAGGCAGAAACTTCATTTTCACTCGAATAACTTCACGCGTTTTTTAAGTTGTCTAGCGACATCTGCCAACCCTAAATTGTTCAGCGTTAGTTTTGTTGGTATTCCCCGCTCGTCCCAGCCTCTTTTCCGATAATACCTCTGCAACATAACATCATATTTTGTTCTATCAAGTTTCGCACCTTTCAATGGACCTTTGGTTAATGGGTCTTCAAACCATCTTGCTGGCGGAACATCCATCTCTTTGCTCCAGTTTTTGCCATACTCGCGAATCCAGAAAGCACGAATCAAGTTGAGTATTCTATCGGCAATTCGGTTCAAGTTCTCCCACGTCATTTCTAGACCTGTGGCAGCATGCAAAAATTTCGTGTACCATTCAAGCTCGAAGCCCAGCTCAATCCACGGAAGCCTACAAACAGTTAGAGACTCGAAAACTCCTCCGCGGATACGTTGGAATTCGATGACCTTGTCAACTTTCGCTTCGCTATAGCCTTCACGTCCGACTTTAACTTCCCAAGAAATTACCCAGGCGTCTTTGTGATGGGCTCCGATGGAGCTTGTTGCGAAGGCTAATGCCATAGCTGATGCGGCATGGCAGTCATAAGCTGAAATCTCCAGTCCTTTCACGTGCATAGCCCATCGGTTTGCGTCTCCGCCAATTTTCTCAGATGTAAAGCGAACGCCCTCAGCCAACATGTTGCCTAAACCACGTCTATAAGCTATGTCTTCAATCAAAGCCTTGGACTCTTTGAATTTACCCCAGTGGACTTTTTCTTCAATTAACCCTTTTTCAGAAGCCTCCATGGCAAAACCAATAACATTGCCCAAAGAAATTGCATCTAAGCCAAACTCGTCAGCAACCCTGTTCAGAGCTGCAACCTGTTTTAAGTTGCCCAATCCTATGTTTGAACCCAACATGGCAACATTCTCGTAGTCAAGTTCCGACTCCTTGCGGTTAGAATCTTTAATAACATTGCCGCAGGTCATGTTGCAATTTGGACAGCCACGATTAGAAACTTTGAGTTTTTCCATGGTGAAGCCCCCTATGGCTTCTGCTTTTTCAAAAACACCCTCACGATAATTGCATGTTGGAAGAACACTGTTTTCTTGGCTCCACTCAATAGTACTCATCGTGCCTTGCCGTTTCCAAAAGGCATAGTTTGGCTTAGTCAAAACCTCTCTGTAGGCTTCTGCGCCTAACTCCTTCATTTCCTTAGCATACGCCGCTTGCAAATCGCCAGAACCAATAAAGACGACAGCCTTCAAATTCTTGGAACCCATAACTGCGCCGATTCCAGGTCTGCCGCCAGCGCGCCCTTCTTGGGAAACTATGTTCGCAAACTTCACAAGGTTTTCTCCACCAGGGCCAATACACAAAATACCAGCTGAGGGTCCGTAAATATTTCTTAGTTTTTTTTCAGTTTCAAAGGAGCCCAAACCCCATAGATCTTTTGCGTCAAGAAACTCGCCACTTTCGTCCTGAATAAGTAGAACTATGGGTTTTTTTGCTCTGTCTTCGACGATTACGGCGTCATAACCAGCTTTACGCATCTGAACCGCGGCGTGGGTTCCAATGTTTCCATCTCCATAACCACCTGTTAAGGGGCTTTTTGCTGCCACGACAAGTTTGCCACTACTTGGCAGGGCAAAACCTGTCAATGGACCGGTAGCGAAAACGAGTCTATTTTCAGGGGACAATGGATCAATTCCAGGTTTAAGCTCATCCCAAAGAATTTTAGCTGCGAAACCTCTACCGCCCAGAAAATTCTTGGCAATATTTGCCTCATACTCTTCAGCAACCGCCTTATTTTTGCTCAGGTTTACCCGCAAGAACTTGCCATTCCAACCGAACATAAACCCTAACCATCCAAGAATGATTGCATAATTATTACTTGAAAGTAAATAAATCTAATGAGCCACGCCAAATTAAATTACTAGCTTTTCAGGTTCAACATTTCTTTTTTTCAAGCCTAAATCGGTGACCTTAAACTTTCTGTCTCCGTAGAGTAATGTGTACTCTTCACCTCTGTAAAGTGCTTCTGCAATTCTGCCTATAGCATCAGCTTTCAATATTCCACTTCCGCTTGCACCTCCAACAACTATCAAACCGTTCTCTTCGAAAATCAAAGGCTGTCCGTCGATACTGTTTATTTCATATAAACCAGCAAAAGCCGAAAACGGTTGACAACCTGTAAACTGCGGGAAATATTTGACCAAAACTTGGTATAATCCATAACTAT
>Ga0210049_1003869_pt1 | contig 13357 bp, 9 predicted proteins | sample CryGeyCG2014_300_2_FD_183964 | JGI IMG/M metagenome (GOLD analysis project Ga0210049, IMG submission 183964) | Groundwater microbial communities from aquifer - Crystal Geyser CG06_land_8/20/14_3.00 (SPAdes) (version 2) | ecosystem: Environmental > Aquatic > Deep subsurface > Groundwater | place...
TGGAGGCCTGGCGCGTCGCTCACCTGGGGCGCAGCTCGCCGCTAATGGGAGTCTTCGACAGGCTGGGGGCCTTGTCGAAGGAGGAACGCCCGGCCATCGGGAAACGCGCCAACGAGGTGAAAAAGCTGCTCGAAACGGCGCTCGGCCAGAGGTCCGAAGAGATGCGGCAGGCGGCGCTGAAGCGTTCGCTCGGGCAGGAACAGCTCGATGTCAGCCTGCCGGGACGCCCGTTCCCGCTTGGCCGCCTGCATCCCACCACGCAGACGCTGCGCGAGATGTACCGCGTCTTCGGCGACATGGGCTTCCAGGTCTACCGCTCGCGCGAGATCGAGACGGATGAGTTCAACTTCCAGTTGCTCAACTTCCCGCCCGACCATCCCGCCCGCGACATGCAAGATACGTTCTTCATCGAGAGCCGCGGCGAGCGGGGCGACAACCCGCTCATGCTGCGCACGCACACCTCGCCGGGACAGGTTCACGCCATGCGTGAGTTCGCGGCGGCCAATCCTGATAACCCGCCGCCGGTGCGCATCATCCTGCCGGGGATGTGCTCGCGCTACGAGGAGGTCAACGCCCGCAAGGACATCCAGTTCAACCAACTGGAGGTGCTGGCGGTCGGGCGCGGCATCACCTTTGGCGACCTGAAAGGCACGATTGCCGACTTTGCCCGGCGCATGTTCGGTCAGAACGTACGCACCCGCTTCCGCGCCTCGTACTTTCCGTTCACCGAGCCGAGCGCCGAAGTTGACGTGGAATGTTTCCTGTGCGGTGGACAAGGCTGCCCGGTCTGCAAAGCTAGCGGCTGGCTGGAGATCATGGGCTGCGGCATGGTGCATCCGGTCGTGCTGCGCAACGGCGGCTACGACCCGGAGATATATTCCGGCTTCGCGGCCGGCATCGGCCCGGAGCGCGTCACCATGCTGCGCTATTACATCGAGGATATTCGCTATTTCTGGGCGAATGATTTGAGGTTCCTGGAGCAGTTTTAGATCAGAGAGTAGAGAGTAGAGAGTAGAGAGTAGAGAAGAGAGAGTAGAGAAGAGTGATTGGAGGAAAGCATGAGTATTCAAGGATTGCAGCGGCTCGAAGTTTGGCGCAGATCAAAGGATTTCGCGTTGAGGATTTACCGCGAGATTTTGCCTCTATTACCTCCCGAAGAGAAATGGGCACTGAATCAGCAATCGCGGCGTTCTTCGGTTAGCATCTCCGCAAATATCGCGGAGGGCTACGGTCGCTATTATTACCAGGATAACGTCCGGTTTTGTTACAACGCCCGCGGCTCCCTTGAAGAAACGCTCAGTCACATTATTTTCTGCCATGAGATTGGCTATATACCCGCTTCCCTTTTTCAGGAATTGGCAGGAGAAGGCGAGGAAATAACTCGCATGATCAATGGCTACATTGCCTATCTCAAGAAAAGTAAACAGGGAGCCAACGAACCTGGCGCAAACCAGGTTATCCATGAACTTCAAGCACCCTATCTGGTTGAAATTCCCGATGATCCCCAGGACAACTAATCTCTATTCTCGAATCTCTACTCTCTTCATCAGAAGGAGTTATCCATGAAAGTCCCCATTTCCTGGCTAAAAGATTTCGTCGAAATAACCATCCCCATCGAAGAGCTGGCGCGACGGTTGACGCTGGCCGGGCTGGAGGTGGAAGCCATCCAATATGTCGGTTTGCCACTGCCAGCCGGAAAAGTCGAAGGCCACACGAGCGACAATTTGGTATTGGAGATCAACACTTCTGGGATCGAGTGGGCTGCCGATAAAATCGTCGTCGCCTCGGTCTCGGAGGTGATGCCGCATCCCAACGCCGACCGGCTGGTATTGTGCAAACTCTACGACGGCGAGCAGGAACACATCATCCTGACCGGCGCGCCGAACCTGTTCCCGTACAAAGGCATTGGCCGGCTGGAAAAGCCGCTCAAGGTGGCTTATGCCCGCGAAGGGGCGCAAATCTACGACGGCCACCAGCCCGGCCAGGTGCTGACCACGCTCAAGCGCGCCAAGATCCGCGGCTTCGACTCCTATTCGATGATCTGCTCCGAGAAGGAACTGGGCATCTCAGAAGATCACGAGGGTGTCATCATTCTGGATGATGACGCCCCAGTCGGCGCGCCGCTGGTGGCCTACATGGGTGACGCCGTGCTGGACATCTCCATCCTGCCGAACACTGCCCGCGCCGCCAGCATCCTGGGCGTGGCGCGCGAGGTGGCCGCGTTGACGGGGGCGCCTTTGAAAGATGAAAGCGGAAAGATGAAAGATGAAAGCGGAAAGATGAAGGATGAAGGCGGGAAGATGAAGGATGAAGGCGGAAGGGTGAAGGCGGGAGGGGCGGCGATAGAGGGCCGCGTTTCCATCGAGATCACGAATCCAGAGCTTAATCCGCGCTTCGTGCTGGGTTTGATCCGGGATGTAAAGATCGGCCCAAGTCCTTATAAAGTGCAGCGGCGGCTCAAGCTGGCCGGGATGCGCCCGATCAGCAACATCGTGGACGTAACCAATTACGCCATGCTGGAGATTGGCGAGCCGCTGCACGCCTTCGATTACGATGTGTTGGTAGGGCGAATTGGCAATCCGCTGCAAAAGGGCGCGCCTGCCGGGCGGATTGACAATCCGCCCCACAAAGTGCCAAAGATCATCACCCGCACAGCCAGGCCGGGTGAGAAGCTCACCACTCTGGACGGCGTGGAACGCACACTGGACGAAAAGACCGTGCTGGTGTGCGATACCGCCGGGGCGCTGTCCATCGCCGGGGTGATGGGCGGGGCCGAGTCCGAGGTTAGCGAAAGGACTCGCAACATCTTGCTGGAGGGCGCGGCCTGGAATTTCACCAACATCCGTCGCACGGCGAAGGCCCAAAACCTGCCTTCCGAGGCCAGCTTCCGCTTTTCGCGCGGCGTGCATCCGGCCATGGCTGAGCGCGGCGTGCGGCGCGGCCTGGAGTTGATGCAGCAGTGGGCGGATGGCGTGGTTGCCAAAGGGTTGGTTGATAATTATCCGCTTCCTCCCGCCGCGCCCACCATTGAGATAACGCCGCAGGACGTGAAACGCTGGTTGGGCATCGAGTTGACTGCCGAGGAAATTGTCAAAATCTTGGAAGCCCTCCAATTCCGCTGCGAAATCACTCATCACGCATCACTCATCACGATTCACGCCACCGCCCCCGACCACCGCCTCGACATCGGCGAGGGCATCGTCGGCAAGGCTGACCTGCTGGAGGAGATCGCCCGCGTCTACGGCTACGACCGCATCCCCGAGACGCGGCTGGCCGACCAGCTTCCGCCGCAGCGCAGTAACCCAAGCCTGGAGGGCGAGGAACGCATCCGCGACCTGCTGGTCAAGATGGGCTTGCAGGAGGTGGTCAGTTACCACATGACCTCGGTCGAGCGCGAGGCGCGCCTATTCGCTTTGGAGGGGAAGCCCCGTTTGGAGCAATATGTCAAACTGGTAAACCCCATCGCCAGCGACCGCTACGTGATGCGGCAAAGCCTGCTCTCGTCCGTGATGGAAGTCGTCGAGCGCAATGCCCGCATCCGTGAGCGCATGGCGCTTTTCGAGATCGGCCCGGTGTTTATCGCCTCGGAAGGTAATGATTTACCCGACGAATTGCAGCGGCTCGCTATCGTCCTGACCGGCCCGCGCTGTATCCCTGGCTGGCAGCCGGCCGATTCGGAAACGATGGATTTCTACGACCTGAAAGGCATCCTTGCCGCGCTGCTGGAGGCGCTGCACGTAGGTCAGGTTTCTAAACCTGACGAAGTCGGGTATGGAAACCCGACCTACGAACCAGCGGGGCATCCCAGCTTCCACCCCGGGAAGCAGGCCAAAGTCCAGGCTGGTGACCGGCAGATTGGCGTCTTTGGCGAGCTGCATCCCGTGATCCGCCAGAATTACGATCTACCGGACTCTCCCCTGCTGGCCGCCGAGCTCGACCTCGACGCCCTGCTGTCCCTCATCCCTGAGCGCTACGAAAGCCAGCCGGTGCCGGCTTACCCGCCCGTGCTGGAAGACCTGGCCCTGGTGGTGGACGAATCCCTGCCGGCCGAACGGGTCGCAGAGGTCATCCGCCAAGCCGGAGGCAAGATCGTGGCCAATGTGCGCCTGTTCGATGTCTATCGCGGCGAGAAGATTGGCGCAGGCAAAAAGAGCCTGGCTTACAGCCTCACCTACCAGGCTCCTAACAAGACGCTGACAGACCGGGATGTAGCCGGCATCCGCACGCGCATTATCAGAAGATTGGAGCAGGAACTTGGCGCGGCTCTGAGAAGTTAGGAAGGTAGGAGGGTAGGAGGGTAGGAAGTTGGGAAGGTAGGAGGTTAGGAAGGTAGGAAATTGGGAAGGTAGGAAGGTAGCAAACTTCTTTCTGGAAGTGCTTGCATTCCGAGCCTATCCCATGTATACTGGCAGAAATAAAATACGAGAGGAGAATAACTATGGAAATGCCTGTTGAAAAGTAAGAAAGCAAGACCGGTGCGATCATCGGGACGGTTGTCGCAGTACTCCTGTGCGGGTGCCCGGGCCTTGTGGGTTTATGTCTGGGTGCTACTTCCTTGATCGCCGGCTTTATTCCGGGGGCAGCAATAGATGTCTTTGGCAGCTCGGATCCCCGATCCGCTATGCTTATGGGAGTGGCCTCTTTATGTGGGGGCATTATTTTCATCGCCATCCCGATCGTGGTCGGCATACTGACCCTGCGCAAGAAGAAGGCGCTGGCAGCGGAGGAAATACTGCCGCCGAGCGAGCCACTTCCGCCAGCCGCGTAACTCAAAGTTAAAAAACTTATGGCGCACGGATTTCTGTGCGCCATATTTCTATTTCCCGCGGGGACGCCTCGAGGCGCGTCCCCGCGTTTTTTTTTATTCTTCCGCCCCCGGCCCGATGCCCAGCGGCTTCCACTTATTTTCGTCCTTCAGCCGGTGCTGCATCCCGTGGCGGTCGTGGATCTGGTCGAAGCCTTCGGGCTTGATGAACATGCCCTCGCCATCCAGCAGGCCGGTGAGGCCGGTCTGGCCAGGCTCGAGACGCTTATTCTGGCAGTAGGAGCAAGTTTTGGGATCGTGCGCTTTGTACTCGATTGGCTCCTCGTAAGTCGTGACGTAGCCTTCGAAGTTGCGCAGCACGATCTTGTGATCTGACATACTGAGCAGGTAATTGGGCATGACCGGAATCTTGCCGCCGCCGCCGGGCGCGTCAATCATGTAGAGCGGTACGGCATAACCCGAAGTGTGGCCGCGCAGTCCCTCCAGGATCTCGATGCCCTTGGCCACCGGCGTGCGAAAGTGACCGGCGCCCTCCACCAGGTCGCACTGGTAAAGATAGTACGGGCGGACGCGGATGCGTACTAGATCCTGCACCAACTTGCGCTGGATGTGGACGCAGTCATTGACCCCTGCCAGCAGCACCGACTGGTTGCCGAGCGGGATGCCGGCACGCGTCAGCTTGTCGCAGGCCTCGGCCAATTCCAGGCTGATCTCGTTGGGATGGTTGACGTGGATATTGAGCCACAGCGGGTGATACTTTTGCAGCATGTCGGTCAATTCCTGCGTGACGCGCATCGGCAGGAAGACCGGCACGCGCGATCCGATGCGGACTATTTCGACATGGGGAATCTCGCGCAGCCGGAACAGGATTTCCTCCAGGATTTTTGGCGCCAGCACGAGCGGATCGCCGCCCGAGAGCAGCACGTCGCGGACCTGGGGCGTGCGCCGGATATACTCGAGCTGCATCTCGAACTCGGCGCGCGAGAAGGTGGCGCCTGGGTCGCCGACGATGCGCGAGCGCGTACAGTAGCGGCAGTAAGAGGCGCACTGGGTCGTGATCAGCATCAGCACCCGGTCTGGGTAACGGTGGACAAGCCCCGGTACCGGCGAGTGGCGGTCCTCGGCCAGCGAGTCTTCCATCATGGCAGTGAAGGCCTGCATCTCTTCGGCGCGCGGGATGATCTGCTTGCGCACCGGGTCGTCAGGATCGTCTGGGTTGATCAGGGAGATGAAATAGGGCGTGATCTCCACGCGGAACAAGCCGCTGGCATTCAGCGCCTTGCGCTCGCTCTCGGTCAGCGGGATGATTTTTTCGATTTCCTCGGCGGTATTCAAGCGGTGGCTGAGTTGCCAGCGCCAATCATTCCATTTTTCGTCAGGAACATCCGCGTAGACGGTGGCACGTCGGGAAGTAAAAGGGGTGGGCATAGTTTTCTCCGGTTAGAACTAGAAACGGCTAAAGTCAGTGTACGCGTCGAAGGGCCGGAGCAGGCGGGTCGTGATCGGGGCGGAAAAATCCTGCACAATATGAGAACATACCCGCGAAGTAGCGGCGCAGGGAAACCATGAAAGTATTGTAAAAGGAAATGAGGGTGGGGTCAATGATAACTGTACAAGCCAAATTGAAATCTCGGAGAATAACTCCGAGATTTTCAGTGCCCCCAAGCGGACTCGAACCGCTGTTTGAGCCTTGAGAGGGCTCCGTCCTGGGCCGCTAGACGATGGGGGCGACAACGAATGCGGGCGAGATTTTATCATCCGCTGGTCGAATCGTCAATCAAAAAGACGTGCAGTTCGCCCGGCCCGTGGACGCCGAGGGTCAGGGTCATTTCGATGTCGGCGGTGCGCGAGGGGCCAGTGACGATGACCCCGGCGGCGGCTTCGCGGACCTCGGGCCTGCACAACGCGTCGGCGACGGTGGGTAAAATCTGAGACGTTTTCAGCACAACCACGTGGATTTCCGGTAGCAGCGAGGCTGTCAGCGGGCGACCCCTCCCACCGACCAGCACCAGCGACCCTGTATCGGCAATCCCGACCAGCACACCGGTGACGCCTGCCCGGATGGTCGGGTCAGGTTCCCGGACGGCGAGAATCCCTGTGATGTATTTCGCCACGCTCTCATCCGCCTGGACCCGCTCCACCCCTTTGGATTGCAGGAATTCGGTCAATCTGGCAGGTAACTCCTGCTCCGAAACGAGATACGCCTGCCCGCCGAGAGCGGTCAGTTCCTTCGTGAATTGGGCAACCGCTGTCCCTGTTTCCCTGTCCACCTGTTTCCTTTCTACTTGTCTACTTGTTTCCTTGCCCACCTGTTCCCTTTCTAGCTGTTTACCTGTTTCCTTGATACTTTGCTTCACATTCTTCCACCGCGCCCGGAAGGGACGGACAGTCAGCCGCGGAAAATCCTTGCTGTAGCCCCAGCCGGTCCAGGCCGGGAGGCGGATCCACTGTGGGAGCGGGAACAAGCCGAGGGTCCGCAGTACCAGCCGGAACAGCCGCGGCGACGCGGCCACGCGGCGATAGAGTTTCAAGCCCAGTTTTACAACGCTGGGTAATCCCCGACCCTCGCCACTGATCACTGAACACTGATCACTGATGACTGGCAAGTGACCTGCTCTGACCCTCAAAAGCAGCCCCGGCAGGTCAATATCCACCGGGCAGGCTTCGCGGCACGCGCCGCACAGGGACGAGGCCTGGGCGAGATAGGCGAACTTTGGGTCCACCAGCGCGCAGGAGATGACCGAGCCGATCGGGCCGGGGTAAATGCTGCCGTAGGCATGCCCGCCAATTTCGCGGAAGACCGGACAGGCGTTCAGGCACGCGCCGCAGCGGATGCAGTAAAGCGATTCGGCTAATGGCGAATGGCGGATGGCGGAACGGCCATTGTCGAGCAGGATGAGATGGCGTTCCTGCGGCCCATCGGGACATGCCTCGAGCCAAGTCGAGGGGTCGGCGATGCGGCGTGGGGAATGGATCAGGCTGGCGTAGACGCTCATTTTCTGACCGGTGGCGGAGCGCGGCAGGAGTGAGAGGAACAGGGCCAGGTCGTCCAGCGTGGGGACGAGGCGCTCGATGCCCATCAGCGCTACGTGGACTGGCGGCAGGGTGGTGACCATGCGCCCGTTGCCTTCGTTGGTGACGATGCAGAGGGTGCCGGTCTCGGCCACGCCAAAGTTGACGCCGGAAACGCCAATGTCGGCCGTAAGAAAAACGTCGCGCAGAACTCTGCGGGCGGTGTTGGTGAGCGTAGGGATGTCTTCGGTGTAGGGAATGCCCAATTTTTCGTGGAAGAGGCGGCCTACGTCGCCACGCCGCAGGTGAACAGCCGGGGTGATGATGTGGGAGGGCCGTTCGCCGCGCAACTGGACGATGTACTCGCCCAGGTCGGTCTCGACGACGCGGATGCCATGTTCTTCGAGGGCGTGGTTGAGGTTGATTTCCTCCGAGACCATGGACTTGGATTTGGCGATGAGGATGTTGCGTGGTGCGTGTTGCGTGTCTACTTGTGTACTTGTGTACCTGTCTACCTGTATACCCGTACTGCGTACTGCGTATTGCGTAATGTCAAGAACGATTTTGTTTGCTTCCGCCGCATCGCCGGCGCGGTGGACGAGGATGCCGTTCTTCTCCACGTTGGCGATGAACTGCGCCAGGTATTCATCGAGACGGGCGACCACGTCCGCTTTGATGGCGTGGGCGCGGGCGCGGCGTTCCGGGTAGTCGGGGATGGAAGCAAAGGCGGCCTCGCGTCCCTTGCGGCGACGCTCGGCGTTGGCGTCGAGGGCGGCTTGCAAGTTTTCATCGGCAATGGATTGGCGGATTTTTTCTCGAAATATAGTCATAATCTTTTATAATCTTATAAGTTGATCCAACGCTGGAAGGCTCTCCCGCCCAGCCTTGGCCCATAGTGACTTTTGCGGTATTGCAAAAACACTTGCAATTTTAGTCAGGAAGCAGTAGAATAATGACAGAGCGGTATCGTAAAGCCTGGTGACCTCGGTCACTCGTAGAGTGTCCTAGCCGTTTCTGACATCGCACCCTTGTGGTGAATGGAACGGGACAAACTGAAATCAGGGCCCAGGGTGAGCCGCTCGTAAATTTCCCCCGCAAGGGGGAATTTTAATTTTTGTCATAGCCTGACCAGTCTTTTTCAATGACCACTTCCTCCGCAATCACCCGCGAGGAGATCGCGTCATAGAAACGGCTATCGCCGCGCTCGCATTTCTGAAAGAATGCCCACGCAACCGCATCGGCTGCCTGCAATCCTTTGCGCGAGGAAGATTCCTCCTGGCTGATGAGCACTATTTTCTGAGGCAGATCCTCAATCACTTGCCGAATGCGTTTTTCAAGAAGAAAGCGCATGCGCGCATTGGTATAACGCCTGTCCAGGCATATTTCGACGCGCGGGAAGCGCTCCACCAAGTGATAAACTGCCCTGGCAACGGCCTGGCGGTAGATGCTCTCAGCCTTTTTCGGAGGACGAAGAATGGCGTGTTGATCTACCACAACCGCTATAATGGCAATCTCCTCTCTCGCAATCGCCTGGAGCAAGCGCAGGATGGCAGGTTCTTGGAAGTCTGCGGCCTTGATTTCTCCCGAAGTCAAACTGGGGCCATATTTTTTCAGCGCCCGGCGCACTGGCAGTTCGACCTCGCGGGGCTGGCTGGCACTCAACACAGCCACCACCAGGAAGTGGCTGCCGCTGGATGCGCCGACTGTTCCGGATTCGTCCACAAAGGCATAGCGCATGGGAGCATTCATAGCCGGTATTTTACCTGGGATAGTGCATAGTGCGGCCTCCAGCGCCACTGATCACTGCTCACTGATTATGGTTGCTGACTGCGCAACCATTACTGATCACTGAACACTGTTCACTGGTTTGCCAATACTTCCGCGATGTGTACAACTCTTTGGCGCTTGCCCTGCCTCACCAATCCGCCCTGGATGTGCATCAGGCAGCCGGTGTCGGCGACGACCAGCGTGGGAGATTCGGTCTTCTCGAAGTTGGCGATCTTGCGTTTCAGGAATTCTGCCGAGAGCTCGGGATGTTCCACCGAAAAGACCCCGCCGAAGCCGCAACAATCCTCGCGCTCCGGCAGTTCGACGATTTCGGCGTCTTTGACCGCGGCCAGCAGGAGGCGCGGCTGCCGGTCCACGCCCAGGCCGCGCAGCAAATGACAGGAGGGGTGATAGGTCAATCGTCCCGGCCAGCAGGCATCCAAATCCGTGAGGCCGCGAACGTCCACCAAATATTCGCTGAATTCATAGGTGCGCCTGGCCAGGGCTTCCGCGCGCGGCAGCCATTTCGGGTCATCCTTGAAGAGTTCGAGATAGCCGTGCCGGACCATCGCCGCGCACGAACCGGACGGGATGATGATAGGAGGCAAGACTTCCGAAGTCTTAAGAGACTTCGGAAGTCTTTCAAAAGTGCGGATGGTGTGCTCGGCCAGGGGCCGCGCCTCGGAGCGGAGTCCGGCGTTGAAGGCCGGCTGCCCGCAGCAAGTCTGGGCAGAGGGAAAATCCACCCGCACCCCGGCGCGATTCAGGACACGCACCATCGCCTCTCCGATGTGCGGGAAGAAGGTGTCAATCAGGCAGGTGACGAAGAGTTGGACGGTTTCGGGCATAGCACCATTGTATAACAGAAATGGAGAGTGAGTCGAATCTGGTGATTACCCACATCTCGCTCCTTGCGCCGTCCTCGGCGCGGGTAACGCCGCCGGGGACGGCGGCTGGAGCACTTGTGGAAATGGAGAGTGAGCTGAATCTCATGGTATGATTAGCCGCTTGAGGGAACAGATCATGACCACTTTCCGCACCAAAACCCCGAACCACTTCGACCTGCCGCGCCGCATCGCCCGGCTGGGCGAACTGGCCTATAACCTGTGGTGGACGTGGAACCCCCACGCCCAACGGCTTTTCAACCGCATTGACAACGCCCTGTGGGAGCGCGTCAACCACAACCCCTTCGTGTTCCTGGACCGGGTTGGCCGCGCCGAGATCAATGCCGTTGCCCAGAATACGCCCTACCTGGATTTATATGACCGCGTCTTCCGCGAATTCGACACCTACCTGACCCGCACCGATACCTGGTGCGCTCAAAATCATCCCGGCCATTGCGACCAGACGATTGCATACTTTTCAATGGAATTTGGCCTGCACGAGATCCTGCCCATCTACTCCGGCGGCCTGGGCGTGTTGGCCGGCGATCATCTCAAAGAAGCCAGCGATCTTGGGATGCCGCTGGTCGGCGTGGGTTTCCTGTACGCCGAAGGCTACTTCTCGCAACGTATCTCCGAAGACGGCTGGCAGGAGGCGCAGAACAACCCCATCGCCATCGAAGACTTGCCGATCTTGCCGGTTCTGAACGAAAGCGGAGAACCGGTGACCATTTCCGTCAAATTTCCCGACCGCGCCACCACCGCCCGGATCTGGGAACTGCGCGTCGGGCGCGTGCCTCTGTACCTGCTGGATACGAATGTGGATGAAAACAGTCCCGCCGACCGCCAGTTGACCGCTCGGCTGTACTGGAGCGATCTCGACCTGCGCATTGCCCAGGAAGTGCTGCTCGGCGTCGGCGGCGTGCGCGCCCTGCGCGCCCTCGGTTACAACCCAACCGTCTGGCACATGAACGAGGGACACGCCGCCTTCCTGACCCTGGAGCGGGTGCGCGAACTCGTCGCCTCCGGCGAGACCTTCGAGGCTGCCGCCGCGCAAACGCGCCTCAACAACGTCTTCACCACGCACACCCCCGTCCCGGCCGGCAACGATGAATTTCCGCTTTGGCTGATGGATAAATACCTTTCGCCCATGTGGCCTGAACTTGGCCTGAATCGCGATCAGTTCGTTGACCTGGCGCGCCATCAGCAGAACTGGGGCGAGAGCTTCAGCATGCCAGTGCTGGCCTTGCGCTTCTCCGAAGGCCGTAATGCTGTCTCCGAACTGCACGGGCGCGTGGCTCGCCGCATGTGGAATTTTCTGTGGCCCGAGGTGGAAGAAAATGATGTACCCATCACGTATGTGACCAACGGTGTTCACACCGCTACCTGGATGGCCCGCCGTCTGCGCGTGCTCTTCGACAAATACCTCGGTGAGGACTGGCTGGACCGCCTCGATGATCCTGAAACCTGGACAAAAGTCAACGACATTCCAGATGCAGAGTTATGGGACGTGCGGACGCACCTCAAGCGCAAACTGGCCTTTTATGTGTTGGAGCGCGCCCGCCAGCGCTGGATGCGCGGCGGTTATCATCCGGTGCAAGTCATCGCCTCAGGCGTGTTGCTCGATCCATACGTACTGACTATTGGCTTTGCGCGCCGTTTCGCCACCTATAAACGCGCCAGCCTGGTCTTCAGCGATTTAGATCGCCTGCTGAAAATCATCAACCGCCCCAACCGGCCGGTGCAGATCATCTTTGCCGGGAAAGCCCACCCCGCCGATGAACCCGGCAAACAGCTCATTCAGGAAGTCTACCGCATCGTCAAGAAAGCGGAGAACGGTGGGCGGCTGGTCTTTCTGGAAGATTACGATATGAACCTGGCGCGTTACCTGGTCCAGGGTGTGGATGTGTGGATGAACAACCCCCGCCGCCCGAACGAAGCTTCCGGGACCTCGGGCATGAAGGCCGCCTCGAACGGCGTGCTCAACTTCTCGGTGCTGGATGGCTGGTGGCGCGAGGCCTACAACGGTCACAACGGCTGGGCGATTGGCGACGACGCCGACCTGGATACCCAGGTGCAGGATCAAGCCGACGCCGAAAGCCTGTACAACGTTTTGGAAAACGAGATCATCCCCCTGTACTACGATGACCGCAATGGGGATGACATTCCACGCAAATGGGTGGCGCGCATCAAAGAATCTCTGCGTACGGTCACACCCCAGTTCAGCACGCGGCGGATGGTCAAAGAATACGTCGAACGGCTATACATGCCTGCGGTGAAATAAACATGCTCGAAATCCTTCTCTCCCTTCCCGCCTGGCTCGGCGCGCTCGCCATTTTCGCCCTGCGTGTGACCGACATGACTTTCGATACGCTGCGCATGTTGTTCGTGATGCGCGGGCGTAAAGGCATTGCCTGGATACTTGGATTTTGCCAGTCGTGTATTTTCGTGATCGCCATCACCTCCGTGCTCAGCAACCTGAATAATCCTTTGAATATTGTGGGCTACGCGGCTGGCTTTGCCACCGGCAACGTGGTTGGGATGCTCATCGAGGAACGGTTGGCGATTGGGCACATCCACTTACAAATCGTCAGCCCGCGGCTTGGCGCGATCCTGGCGCAGAAATTGCGCCAGGCCGGTTTTGCCGTGACCGAGATCCCGGCGCGCGGCAAGGATGGCATGGTCAGCCTGCTCAGTTGCAGCGTATTGCGTAAAGATGTGGCAAGGGTGGAGAAAATTGTTTACGAGACGGACGCCGAGGCATTCGTCACCTCAGGGGATGTGCGCCCCGTCCGGCGCGGGTTTTGGCGGGCGTGACCAATACTTTTTGTAACTGCTCAACCGCCACTATTCCGGCGGACTACCCTTACAGGGGGCTTCGCGCAAGTCCTGCCTCAGAGCATGAAAGTCGGACACCTGCACTTGCGTCAGG
>Ga0210049_1003875_pt1 | contig 13344 bp, 15 predicted proteins | sample CryGeyCG2014_300_2_FD_183964 | JGI IMG/M metagenome (GOLD analysis project Ga0210049, IMG submission 183964) | Groundwater microbial communities from aquifer - Crystal Geyser CG06_land_8/20/14_3.00 (SPAdes) (version 2) | ecosystem: Environmental > Aquatic > Deep subsurface > Groundwater | place...
CTAAAAATTTTATCTAAAGCAGTTTATTCAAAAGAAAAAAAAGGTAAAATTCCTCACCATTTTCCAAAGCGTCTTCCCAATGCTTTAGCAAATTTAGCCTTAAATCAATTTAGAAAATTGGAAAAATTTAATGAGCATCGACGGAAAGTAGCAAGTTTCTATGAAAAAGAATTAAAAAATACTGGTTTCAATTTACCTTTAGCTAAACCATTCGGGAATAGAACACCTACTTTTATGCGCTATCCGGTTTTAATTAATCTCGACACTGATAAAATTTTGAGCCAGGCCAGAAAAAGAAAAATTTATTTAGACGACGGCTGGCGAAAAAGCCCGGTAGTTCCTCCAGACACTCATCTAGAAAAAATGAAATATACTCTTGGTAGTTGCCCTAAAGCAGAAAAAATTGTGCAATCAATTATAAATTTGCCAACCCATATTAATATTAATTTAAGGGATGCTCAAAAAATTGTAGATTTTTTAAAAACTTATGGAAGTTAGAATAATTAATGAAAAACAAGTCTGGGAAAGTTTTCTTTTAGGATGTGAGGAGAAAACTTTTTTACAATCTTGGAATTGGGGAGAGTTTCAAAAAATGATGGGAAATAAAATTTGGAGATTAGGTATTTTTGAAAATAATAGGTTGGTTGGGGCGGCATTGATAACCAAGATTGTTGCCAAAAGGGGGACTTTCTTGTTAATTCAACATGGGCCCGCCTTCGCTAAAGCTTCGGCGGATAAATCAGAGGTGTTAAAAATATTTTTGGATGAATTAAAAAAGATTGCTAAAAAGGAAAAGGCAAGTTTTATCAGAATAGCACCACTTTTGGAAAGAAACGAAGAAAACAAAAAACTACTTCGAGATTTAGGATTTCGAAACTCTCCAATGCATGCTCATGCCTATGAAGCAACATTAAAACTTGATCTTACCCCTCCAGAGGAGGATCTTTTAATGGGTTTTCGAAAAACCACTCGCTATTTAATTCGCCAAGCCCAAAAAAATAAGGATATTGAAATTTATCAGGGCCAGAATTTAAAAGATATTGAAGTTTTTAATAAACTTTATCAAGAAGTTGTCGATCTTCACCATTTTGTACCCTTTTCTCTGGATTATCTAAGAAACGAGTTTTTGGCTTTTAATCCCGACAATCAAGTTATAGTTTTTTTTGGAAAATATAACCCCCCACACCAAAAATTTGGTAGTGGGGGTAAAGGAGAAATTATTGCTTCAGCTTTTGTAATTTTCTGGTCAAATATTGGTTTTTATCATCATGCTGCTTTACTTCCCCAATTCCATAAAATTCCAATAGCTTACCTTTTACAATGGGAAGCAATGAAAGAGGCTAAAAAAAGAGGATGTAACTTATATGACTTTTGGGGATATGTTGATCCAAAGGAAACCCCAAACCATCCTTGGGCCGGTCCCACTTTATTTAAAATGGGATTTGGGGGAAGACTTTATAAATATGTTAAAACTCAAGATTTTCCTCTTTCAAAAAAATATTTAGTAACTTATCTTTTTGAAAAATTGAGAAAAACCAAAAGAGGACTATGAAAAAATATAGAAAACCTTATCGAGTTAGAAAGAAAAAATCGATTTTCCGTAATCGATTTTTTTGGCTGGGGATTTTAATTTTAATAATTTTTGGAGGATTTTTTTATTTAATTTGTTTCTCTTCTTTTTTTCAAATAAAAGAGATTAAAATTTCTGGCAACCAAAAAGTTCCAACAGCAGACCTTCAAAATATTATTCAGAACCGAATTGAGAAGAAAGTATTATTTTTTCGTTCGAAAGGTATTTTTTTAGCTGATTTAAATAAAATTAATGGAGCCATTTTAGAAAAATTTCCTCAGATTGCTCAAGCAAATTTAGATAAAAAGTTTCCTAATACTTTACTGGCTCAAGTTGAAGAAAGAAAACCAATAGCTATTTTTTGTCAAGGGGAGAGGTATTTTTTTCTCGATAAAGAAGGAATAATTTTTGAAGAAGTCTCTGAAGTGGGTATTGAGTATTTAAAAATCAAAAATCTGACTTTGATTGAGGATTTGAAATTGGGAGAGGAAGTAGTTAAAAAAGAAGTGCTTCCCAAAATTTTAGAAATTGAATCAAAATTAAGGGAAAATTTTAAAATCTCGGCAGAGGAAATTTCAATACTTTCTGAGGATAGACTAAATGCTAAAACTTTAGATGGTTGGGAAATTTATTTTAATCCTCAAAAAGATTTAAATTGGCAATTGACAAAGCTCAATGCGGTTTTAGAAGAAGAAATTCCTTTAGAAAGAAGAAAGGATTTAGAATATATCGAATTAAGATTTGGCAACTTCGCGCCCTATAAGTACAAAGATTAGTCAATGTAATATATAAAAATTGAATAGCCAATTTTTGCTATAGGTTGGTATTGGTCAAGCCAACGATAATATCCATAAGGCTGGTCAAAACCTGGAGCAGGTGTTCCTCGGCCACCCTGCAGAAAAGTAGCTGAAACGGCTAAATAATTTCCTTTTGGAAATTCAGCTGGATCTCGAGTGCCCCACCACGGGGCATATTTTTCTTTTAGATAATATTGAGCATCGCCACCGCCGAAATAATCAACATAGATTTTATCAATTTTCTCATCCTCAACCCACTTTGTTAATCTTTTTAAATCCTGGCCCCAGTCTAAATTAGAGTTAACGGTGTAAATGTAGCCCTGATTTGGTCCGCCGGCCAATTCATTAAAATAAGCTAAAAAGTGGGGATAAATTGAAATAACAGAAAATATCTGCCAGAAAATAAGAACTCCTAATATTATATATTTAATTTTTAAAAATGGAGCTTTCAGCAAATTTATAATCATTGCACCGACTAAAATAAAAGTAAAAGGGAAAACCGGCAATAAATGACGAACTCCGATATTAAGATTGGAATAAAGAGAAGTTGCCCAATAAATGCCAATAAAGGTAAGCATGGCAAATTCCGGAAAGTGATTTTTTATCCAGTTTTTGGTTCGCCAAAATGTGTTTTGCCAAAATGGTTTTTTAATTAGCCAAGCAGCATATAAAATCGCAGTTAATGTGAAAATATGAAAAGCTAATGGTTCTTTAATTGAATAAACTATTGGAAAATAAGTTTTCCAGCCCAGATTTGAAATTTCTCCCAAGAAATAAGTGGTGTGACCGAAGGAGGCCCGATGGAAGACCATAAATAAACCGGTAAAATATTGAGCATATGGTCGCAAAACTGGTTTATCGGCCGCCCAAAGTAATGGTTTTTTAATAAAATCAGGGTAGGCGGCAAGAAAAACTTCGGCATCTCTAACTTGTCTTTCCGGAGGATAATTCCAGACGTGATATTGATAAACAGTTCCAATTAAAATGAAACCTATCACAAAAGTCAAAATTAGAATTTTTAGGGTAGGAAGTAACTTACCAGATTTAATTAACCACCAAATTAGACCCAAAAAACCAAAAAAGGGGACTAAAAGTATTACTGAAAATTTTAAAAGTTGAGCTATGCCAAAGGTAATTCCAGCTAGGATAATATTTCTTTTTGTAGGGCCTTGAAGTGCTTTAATAAAATAATAAGTGGCAATAAATACGCCAACTGCCGCTCCAATGTCGGTATTTACTAATCTACCATGAGCCAAAAATGTTGGAGAGAAAGAAAAAAGAAATAGAGTTAATAAGCCGGCTTTATTCCCAAAAAGTTCTCTTGCCCATTTAAAAACATAAAATCCAAGCAGAATTAAAATCAGAATCATTGGTATTCTTGCCCAAAAAATCATTTTATCTACCGGGTTGCCCATTTTGTAAAGGAAATGGTAGCCAAATCCCCACTGGCCGTTAATGTCTTCTGTCCAGTCCTTTATTTCCGAGGGGAAATTTATATCTTTAATAAAAAGCAGGGGAAAGGCCCCCCAATTTTTTATCAGGGGCGGATGCTCGGGATTAAGTCGCATATCTTTTTGAGTTAAATAAGAGTAGCCAGCCGGTAAATGAGCCACCTCGTCCATGGTTGCCGAATCGTCTTTCATACTGAAAAGAGCCACAAGGAATACAAATATTAGCAACCCAGCGGCAATAAAATTGGTGAGGCGATTAGACATAATTGATTACCCGAATCGCAATGAAGGGTGAAGAAGAGATTTATCTCTTCGACTATTTTATTTTAACACTTTTTTAAAAAAAACAATATGAACATCTCGAAAGCGAGTTATCACTCTAAGGTCTTGACCCCATTAGAAAATCTTCGATTTCTAACAGAGCAAGCTGCTAATTTTACCTGTACAAGCTTGATTATCACTCTTGACTTCTATTGTTAATTTGCTAAAATAAATTTATAAAGTTTATCCGGTAAATAAATATTCATGGACTCCAACCCACCCACCACCCAACAAGGAAAAATCATCGCCACCCACCCACCACCCTACCATTGGAATAAAAAATGGCTTCGGGTGAAATATAAAGAAGAAAAATTATCTGTTTCAGAAATCGCTAAGGAATGTAAGGTGAGTTTTATGACTATTGCCAGGTGGTTAGATAGATTCGGAATTAGAAAAATTAAATCATACGGTATTACCCGAAGAGGACCAAAAGCTGGTTATTGGAAAGGAGGAAGGTATAAAGATCATACTTCTGGATATATTTGGGTTTATAATCCTGGCCATCCATCCGCAACTAAAAAAGGGTACATTTTAGAACATAGGTTAATAATAGAGAAATTTATAGGTAGATATTTAAGGGGGAATGAAATTGTGCATCATAAAAATAAAATAAAAGATGATAATAGACTTAAGAATTTAGAGATTGTTATTTTAGGTGAACCAAATTGTGGTGAGATTATATGTCCATTTTGCAATAAAAAATTTAAAGTCGGATAAACATAATAAAGCCTTGAAAAAAGTTTAAAACTTTTCTATAATAGTAAGATGAATAATGAAAAAAAGGAATTAAGTTTAGAAGATTTAAAGAAAAAACTTGAGGAATGCCAAAAATTAAAAGACGAATATTTAGCTGGTTGGAAAAGAGAAAGAGCGGATTTATTGAATTATAAGAAAGAAGAGTTAGAAAGAATAGGTGAAATTCTAAAATATGCCGATGTAGGGTTGATTTTAAAAGTTTTACCGATTTTGGATAATTTTGAAATAGCCGTAAAGGAAGTAGAAAGTATGAAGTCTGAAGATATGAAGATAGAAGATATAATCAAAGGGTTTTTACAGATTAAAAATCAGTTTCAAGATTTTTTAAGGGAACAAGGCGTAGCAGAAATTAAATCAGTCGGGGAGAGGTTTGACCCAAATCTCCATGAAGTAGTCGAAGAAGTAGAAGTAAATGATAAAGAACATGGTATAATAATTGAAGAAATCCAAAAGGGATATAAAATTCAGGACAGGCTATTGAGACCCGCCAAGGTGAGAGTAAGTAAATAAAATTGTATGGCTAATAAAAAATATAAAGTTATTACTGGTAAACCGATTGAAATTAAGGGTTCTATGTCTCGCCATAAAATAGTAAAGAAAGTTGTTAATACATTTATTGCCACAGAACATAATAAGAAAGGGAAAGGAGTAATATTTAGATATCCGGTAGAAAAATTGAGAAATGGAGGACAACTTTTTATTATCAGACCAGGACTTAAAAAGAATTTTGATTTTAAAGTTGAAGTAACAAAGAAAATGAAACTCGGAGAAGGAAGCCATAAAGAAATTGCTTTAGATTTAAGGAAAAAGAGACAGGAAAATCAACAAAAAACTGATAATTTATTCCGGGCTATTTCTGAAGTATATCATTGTTCGGAAAACGATGTTGACCGCATTTTAGTCAAATATCCAGATTTAAAAAAGGAGTTTCAAAAAGGCGCAGATGTGGAAGTTCTATAAAATGGTTGTTTATTATGGAAGATATTATTTATTGGGATAACGAAGGAAGAGCCTTTTTATACAATTTCTTAAGATATGTAGCAAATGAGAAAAACAAGAAAAGATTAGATGATGCTTTGTCTAAAGTTAAGAACCCCGAGAGATTAAAAAGTTTTATGAGAAAAGTCGGTATAGAATGGCTACCCTATAAAATTAAAAAACAATAATTTTATGGAGATTGGAAAATATCTCAATAGAGTTTTTTTAGGGGATGTGATGGATTTATTAAAAGACCTTCCAGAAAAAAGCATAGATATGATTTATGGCGATCCTGATTATAATGTTGGTAGAAAGTATGGGACTAAATCTTATACAAGAGGTTTCGATGAATATATTGAGTGGTATATCGAATTAGCCAGAGAGTCTCTAAGAGTTTTAAAGAATGAAGGAAATATGTTTTTGATAAATTATCCTAAACAGAATGCCTATTTAAGAGTTAAGTATTTGGATAAAGTTTGTGAGGATGTTTTTGACTATTCGTGGGTTTATAATACAAATGTTGGCCATAACCCAAAAAGATTTACTACTGCTCATAGAAGTATTTTGCACTGCCGTAAATCAAAGAATAATAAATTTTATAAAGATAATATAGCTGTTCCGTATGAGAACCCGAATGATAAAAGAATTTTGGAAAATATAAGAAGAGGTTCAAAGGGAAGGATGCCCTACGATTGGTTTTATTTCGATTTAGTTAAAAATGTAAGCAAAGAAAAAACATTTCATGCCTGTCAAATTCCACAAAAACTATCTGAAATGTTAATAAAGTCTTGTACTATGCCTAATGACATCGTTTTAATTCTTTTCGGCGGTAGCGGAGCTGAAATAGAAGTGTGTCGGAACTTAAAAAGAAAATTTATTTCTGCTGAAATTGATGAAAAATATTACAATATGATATTAGATAGACTAGAAAAAGGAAAAATAGATGAAAAATACAGATTGAAAATAAAAAATAATTATCAATATAAAACTGAAAATCTCCAAAAGCAAGCCATCCTTTTTGATAAAAATGAGGGTAAATTACACGGGAGATTATTGCGTCCCGCCAGGGTAAAGGTCGCAAAGTAAAAATCTAAACGAAATTATCCTATTATATGAAATATCTACTTTTTATATCTTTTAATAACGGTCTGTTGCATAATTGTATCTACAACTCTTTGAGCGATATTTGTGAAAGCATTAGACAGCTCATCGCGGATGAAGACCTTGATATAAAGAAGGAAAAAATACCAACCATTCGTAGTTTAAAGAAGTATCTTAGTATAAACGACGACTATATTGGCCGACTTAGTAACGGTACTTGGTATCATATTCAATGGCATCCAGTATTCGGAGTATAAACATAAAAATATATAAAAATGTAAAAAATTAGTATAACTGTATGACTTTTAAAGATTTAATAAAACTTTACGAAAAATATAAAAAGAAATATGGGAACAAAGCCTACAAACATATTTCTGAATTATTTGATGAGGCTAAGATAATCCACAAAAAAGATTGGCTTAAAGCACCAACTCCTGGTAGAGATTTTGGACAATCGTTGAAACCACTTAAAGGTTATGGTTTAGAAAACTTAATTTTGTATATTATTCAAAATGAAGTGGAAGCATTGGGATTAAAAGTTGTAAGTGGTAAAAGATTTGAAAAAAAACAATCAGAGAATCTCAGTGAGGAATTAAGTAAAGTTAAACGCAATGTTTCAGTTGATTTTGGTGAATTTGGTTTACATGTTCCTGATGCTGATTTAATCATTTATAATCCGCGCGATTGTAAAATTCTTGCAATTTTGTCGAGTAAAACAACCCTTAGAGAAAGAATTGCTCAAACTGGTTACTGGAAAATCAAACTATCAAAAGATTCAGTAACAAAGCATATAAAAGTATTTTTTGTAAGCCCCGATGAAGATGGAACATTTACTCCTGAAAAAATAAAATCAAAAAGTCGGGCAATTGTGGAAGTTGACACTGATGGAAGCTATGTAATGACTACAAGAAAGATTGTAGAAAGTGAAAAAGTTAAAACTTTCGATAAATTTATTGAGGATTTAAGAAATTTAGTAAAGAAATGAATAAAAAATTAAACAACAAAATTAACCAACAGAAGTCCTTACCACCCCTTACACCTACTGAAGATGAAAAACCCATTATAGAAACTACTACTCTTTGGGATTATCCGAGACAAAGCTATGGAAAGAAACCAAAGGGGAATTATAGATTTCAAGGCGTTACTCCTGCTTTTATAATTTATAATTTAGTCCAAAGATATACTAAACCAGGTGATTTAGTTGTTGACCCAATGGCTGGAAGCGGTACAACCATAGATGTTTGCGGAGAGGAGGGACGAAAGGCAGTCGGATATGATGTTAATCCTCAACATCCTAAAGTGAAATATAATGATTCTCGGAAAATACCATTAGCAGATAATTCAGTTGATCTTGTATTTATAGATTCTCCTTATGGAGATAATGTAAATTATTCCAATGATCCGGCAGATATTGGAAAAATTTCAGCTGAAGACCCAAAGTTTTATGAAGAATTAGAAAAAATAGCTAAAGAGATTTATAGAACTTTGAAACCAGGAAAAGTAATAGGATGGTTAATCGGAGACCAGTGGGTAAAAAGGAAGTTCACTCCGGTGGGCTTTAAGATATATAATATGCTCGGAAACTATTTTGAACCAATAGATGTTATTTGTGTAGCGAGAAGGGGTCAAAGTTCTAATACCGGAGTCTGGCATTACCGTGCAAAAAAATTTAATTTCTTTCTACGAGGATTTAAGTATCTTTTGATAATGAAAAAACCATTAGGAATAAAAACCACTGAAGAAATAAGACCAAAAATAAATTGGAAAAAATATAAGTAAAATTTAAAAATGAAACAATAAAAATTCAGGATATAAGAAAAGAAGGGGATAAAAAGAAAGAAAATTTTAATTTGGAAATTTGCAATGTGATTGATAAATATTTAAAAATTTTCAAAGAATAAAATTATGACAAAAAACTTTGGAAAAATAATAATCGGAGATAGTAGAAGAATGCTTGAATTAGGGAATGAAAGTATAGATTTAATTATAACTTCCCCTCCATATTGGCATATAAAAGATTATGGAGTTCCTGGCCAAATAGGGTATGGACAAGATCTTCATGAATATCTAAAAGGTATATATCAGGTATGGCGTGAATGTTTTAGGGTTCTTAGAAAAGGAGGAAGATTCTGTCTTAATATTGGAGACCAATTTGCCAGATCAATTATTTATGGAAGATATAAAGTAATTCCTCTCCACTCTGAATTTATAGGACAATGCGAAAAACTCGGATTTGATTTTATGGGTTCTATCATTTGGCAGAAAAAAACTACTATGAATACAACTGGCGGAGCAAACGTAATGGGCTCTTTTCCTTATCCGCCTAGCGGAATTGTAGAAATTGATTATGAATTTATTCACATTTTTAAAAAACTTGGTGGTAGTAAAAAAGTTTCGAGAGAAATAAAAGAAGCTTCTAAACTATCAAAAGAAGAATGGAAAGAGTATTTTTCTGGTCATTGGTATTTTAGAGGAGCAAAACAACTCGGACATGAAGCGATGTTCCCTGACGAACTTCCTAAAAGATTAATAAAAATGTTTACCTTTGTTGGCGATACAGTTTTAGATCCATTCTTGGGAAGCGGAACAACAGTAAAAGTAGCCCTCGAGCTAAATAGAAATGGTCTCGGATATGAAATAAATAAAAATTTCCTTAATTTTATGAAGACAAAAATAGGTTTGTCAGAGAAGCTTGAAATTATTGAAAGAGGAGATGTAGAATTAAATTTACCACAGCTAAATTACTTCCCAATGATTCAGAACGCAAAACCTCAAATAAGTCCTGAAAAATTTAATTTTAGAGGTGAAAGGCTTTATCGAGTAACCGAAATAATAAATGAAGATACAATAAAATTAAATACAGGATTAAAAGTAAAATTTTTAGGAGCAAAAGTAAATAAAAAAGAAGAGGCGCTTAATTATTTAAAAAAATATATTTTAGGAAAGGAAATATTTTTGAAACTCGAAAATAATAAAATTATGGATGAAAACACGATTATGGCTAATGTTTATCTCAAAAATAAGATTTTTATTAATGGTTATTTAATCAAGTCAGGGATGGCTTCTCCTATTTAAAATATGGCTAAAGAATGGATATTAAATCAAGCCAATATGAGATGGGGCTCGACTAAGAAAATTAAAGTTGGACCCGTTTCAGAATTAATAAGAAAATGTTCTCCAAAATCTCTAAAAGAATGGGAAGAATATTATTATAGAGACGTTTATCCAAAAGAACATCTGGAGGAGCTCGGAAGGAAACTTTATGTAAAAATCACTGAGGTTTGCCAGAAAGAAATTCAAGATATAACAGAAGAAGATTGTATAAATTTCATCGTCAACTTAGTAATAAATCGAACCTTTGATGGATACCAATCTGAAATTCAAACTATCTATGGCCAATTAGAACAAGCTTTAGGGATTAAAATTGAACCAGCGCCAGATGAGTGGGATAGAAGATATAATGTGGATTTTTTCATTAAAATAAACGATAAATATATTGGACTCCAAATTAAGCCGGCGGGATATGCTTAAATTACTCAAATAATCAATGAATTAAAGTTTCAAGAAGAAACTCATAAAAAATTTACTGAAAAATTTGGTGGGAAAGTATTCTATGTAATCTCAGTGAAAAAAGATAAAAAGAAAATCATTTACAATCCGAGTGTAATTAGAGAAATTAAAGCTGAAATTCAAAGGTTAAAAAGAGAAAAAATTAAAAAATACAAATAAAATTTCAAAGGTCATTATTTTATTCACTAATTACTAATAAACTAATTAACTGTAAAACTATGCCAATTATTCCTTATCGTCCATTTTGGGATATTGAGAGGTGGTTTGAGGAAGAGTGGCCAGAGGAATGGTTTGAAAGACCGAGATGGGGGAGAATGCTTCCGATGATTAGAACTCCGAGAATGGACATCTATGAAACTGATGGAGAAGTTGTAGCGGAAGTGGAATTGCCAGGCGTTGACCCGAAAAACATTGAGGTTGAAGTGAAAGATAATTATTTAAGGGTGGAAGCTAAGGCTGAGGAAAAGAAAGAAGAAAAAAAGAAGGGATACTATCGAAAAGAAATTAGTGCCGGATATTATAAAAGAGTAGTTCCCTTGCCAGTGGAGGTGATTGGAGAAAAAGCCGAAGCTTCTTTTGAGGGAGGAATATTAAAGGTGGTCATCCCTAAAAGAAAACCCGCCAAAAAAGAAGAGAAAAAACCAATTAAAATAAAAGTTAAGGGAACAAAAGAAGCTTAATTCTATGGCAAAACCACTAGGAATTGATTTAGGCACAGCCATTTCCAAGATGGCCACCATTTTACATGGTGAGCCAAAGTGTTTGGAATCAAGAGAGGGTTCGATTTTGATACCCTCGGTGGTGGCATTGTCAAAAAGCGGAGAGAGGTTGGTGGGGATTTTGGCTGAGAGACAATCGGTCACCAATCCCAAAAACACAATTCATTCGGTCAAAAGATTTATCGGCCGAAGATTTTCCGACCCGGAAGTTCAAAAAGAGCTGAAGCTCCTGTCTTATGAAACAAGAGAAAGAAAAGACGGAGAGGTAGAAGTGAAAATGGGCGACAAGTGGCACACTCCCATTGAGATTTCAGCCATGATTTTGCAGAAATTAAAATTGGATGCCGAAGAAAAATTGGGAGAAAAAATAGAGTCAGCGGTGATTACCTGCCCGGCTAATTTTGACGATTCTCAAAGAAAAGCCACCAAAGCTGCTGGTGAAATTGCCGGCTTTAAGGTTTATCAAATCATCAATGAACCAACAGCCGCTGCCCTGACTTATGGTTTTGGCAGAAAAGGGGCGGAGAAAGTGGCCATCTATGATTTTGGCGGCGGCACTTTTGATGTGACTGTTTTAAATATTGCCCCGGACACCGTGGAAGTGGTAGCCACCGGAGGAGAAGCCCATCTGGGAGGCCGGGATTTTGACCAGAGAATTATCAACTGGGTGGTGGAAGAATTTAAAAAAGAGCAGGGGATTGACCTTTCAAAAGACCCCTTGGCCCTCCAGAGATTAAAGGAAGCGGCAGAAAAAGCTAAAATTGAACTGTCTTCAGTCCTGGAAACGGAAATTAATCTTCCTTTTATTTCTTCCGACGCTTCAGGTCCCAAGCATCTTTTGTATAAATTATCGCGGGCTCAATTTGAAAATATGAGCCGGGACCTGATTGAGAGGTCAATTGAGAGAACTAAAAAAACCTTAGCAGAAGCAAAATTAGGAAAATCAGAAATTAATGAGGTTATTCTGGTCGGCGGAACAACCTTAACTCCGGCTGTCAGGCAGGCCGTGAAGAACTTTTTTGGCAAAGAGCCCAATAAGTCAATTAACCCCGAGGAAGTGGTGGCCATGGGAGCGGCCATTAACGCCGAAATCTGGCGGGCAAAAGAGGAAGGAAGAGCGCCAGAAGGAGAGATAAAAAGCGTTTTGCTTTTAGATGTTTTGCCGCTCTCTTTGGGAATTGAAACTTTGGGAGGAATAAATACCCAGATGATTGCCAAAAACACCACCATTCCGACCGCCAAAACCCAGATTTTTTCCACGGCTGCTGACAATCAGCCCTCAGTGGAAATCAATGTTCTGCAGGGAGAGCGACCGATGGCGGCTGACAATCGCTCAATTGGCAAATTTATTTTGGACGGAATTCCGCCCGCTCCCCGGGGCATCCCTCAAATTGAAGTGACTTTTGATGTTGACGTTAACGGAATTTTAACCGTTACCGCTAAAGACAAAGCCACCCAAAAGAGCCAGTCAATAAGAATTGAGGGCTCAATCGGCCTTTCCAAAGAGGAGATAGAGAGAATGAAAAAGGAGGCTGAATTACATGCCCAGGAAGACAAAAAAAAGCAGGAGTTAACCGAGGCCAGAAATTTGGCTGACAACCTGGTTTATACAACCGAAAAAACTTTAAGAGAAGCCGGTGACAAAATTTCTTCCGAAATAAAAAAAGAAATTGAAGAAAAAGTTGGAGAATTGAAAAAAGTCAAAGACGGTGATAATATAGAAGAGATTAAGCAAAAGACGCAGGAACTTTCCCAGACGATTCAGAAAGTTGGAGCCGAGATGTATAAGGCAGCCAGCGAAAAGAAACCAGGAGAAGAAAAACCTGGAGCTGAGGAAGGTGAATATAAGGAGAAATAATATGCCAAAAGACTATTATCAAATTTTGGGCGTGTCAAAGAGTGCCTCACCTGACGAGATAAAAAAAGCCTATTATAAGCTGGCTCATAAATATCATCCGAGCAGGAAAGATGGCGATGAGAAAAAATTTAAAGAAATAAACGAGGCCTATAAAGTGCTTTCTGATAAAGAAAAAAGGACCCAGTATGACAGATTTGGCCGGGTTTTTGAGCCAGGAGCTGCG
>Ga0210049_1003877_pt1 | contig 13341 bp, 17 predicted proteins | sample CryGeyCG2014_300_2_FD_183964 | JGI IMG/M metagenome (GOLD analysis project Ga0210049, IMG submission 183964) | Groundwater microbial communities from aquifer - Crystal Geyser CG06_land_8/20/14_3.00 (SPAdes) (version 2) | ecosystem: Environmental > Aquatic > Deep subsurface > Groundwater | place...
AACACCAGCTGTTGAACAACCGATTACTGATTTAACAGGTTCAACTGACTCGACCGATTCAACTGGTTCAGCAGGTTCTGTTTCCCCCGCTCCAATTTCAGCAGAAACACCCATTTCCGAACCAACAAATCCTGAGCCAACTAACCAAGTAACCAATAACCAAGCTACTGCGCCTCCTGACCCCCTAAAATCAGTTATGGATGACCTTCAGGCAAAAGCAGAAACAACTGTTATTCCACCGGTTCAACCGACTATGACCGATTCAACCGACTCGACTGCCCCCGTCGTTCCACCAGCCGATGCTCCTGCAATCCCCGATTTTCCTGCAAAATAATAAAGATAGTTTTTATATTTGTATAAGAACCAGAGATGTATTATCAGGTTCTTTTTTATCTGCTAACGCTTTTTCAGTAACGTCTCTTACTCTTTCCATTATCTTTCTCGAGGCTTCTTCCATAGTATAACTACTCTGAATATCTTTTCGTATTTGCTCTGAGTCAACTTTATTATATAAACCATCTGAACAAAGAATAATTTTTGAAACATTTTTTTCGTCAACCACAATAATATCAGGCTTACTAGTTATCTTGCCATCCGAAGCTATTTTTTTATTTGGATCCCCTATCGTTCTTGATAATTGAATGTTATATTTATATTTTGATTCTCCTCTTTCTTTCCAAGTGTGGTCTTTTGTCAAAATATGAGCCGCACCATTCTTATCTATTATCGTGGCTCTACTATCTCCTACGTGAGCAATGTAAACTTTCCCCTTATATCTGATTGCTGCAGTTAAAGTTGATCCTCCGCCTGGCGCAACCTTGCAAACCTCAGCTTCTGTCTCCTTTATAGCGCTTGAGATTGCATCTTCAACTGACATGGCAGGATTATTATTTTTGTATTCAATAAAATATGCCTCAAAAAACTGAGCCGTGGTTTGACTGGCTATTTTTCCATCAATACCGTGTCCATCTGCTAAAATCGCAATTGATTCAACCCCTTCAGGTAATTTCTCTCCTCCAGGATTTTTCCTATCTCTGGTCAAAATATAATCTTCCTGTTCCTCTTTGCCTCCAATATTTTGTTTTACAACAATTTCCCTCGATCCAATATTTAATTGCTCATTATTTTTTTTAAAATCACTATCTTTATTTAAAAATTTTTTAATCTCAGAAATAATATATTTTTCCTCCGCTGTTAATTTTTTTGTTTTATCTAATATTCTTTTTGCTAAATCTGTTTTATTTATTGTCGGTTGAGCTATCTGTTTTTCTAAAGTTTGAATCTGAAGTAAAATATTATCGGTATATTTATCTCCAAAAATAACTTTAGCAACTTCACGAATATGAACTTGATATTTAGGATCCTCAACCCTATCAGAATCTAAAGTAGCCTTGATAAATTTTTCTGTACCACTACCATCTTTGTTATACAAGGCAAGAGCTATCCGTCTCATCATTTTTGTCCCGTCAACTACCTCTCCGGAAATAAACTTATCAAAATCCTGATGATTTATACCTGATGTTTTACAAATCAAATCCTTCCAAATATTATAATGATCGTTAGCTTCTAAAGACTCATTATTTTTATAATATTTTAAATAATCTTTTATTTGCTTTTGCCATTGTTCAAAACCCACACCTGTACCTTTTCTCTCACTGCGACTCACTTTATTTAATTCTCTAAAGTTCCAACGAACTTTCATGTCAGTTGCATCAAGTTTTTGCTTTATCATTTGTTCTGCATTACCTTTGGCAACAAAATCTGGGGCTAAAAGTAGAGCTCCCTGAAGTCCTGGCTTACCTTCCTTACCAGCCATTGCCTCAACCCACTTTTGTTGATCAATTTTTGGAATAGCATTGAATTTAAATTCGGTATTGTTCATTTTAATTGAAGCAACATTTTGTTCGTTCATAAATATTATTTTAACATTTTATGTCCAGCTGGTACTGATTATTTACGTATAATTACTTGAGATCCTATTGAATTTATTTTTTATATGTGATAAATTTAATTTATGAAGAAAAAAAGGCTTACACGAAAACAAAGTGTAGGTCAGAAATCTTGGATTACGTTTATTGTATTGTTTTTCATAGTTATTCTTCTTTCTCTCTTTGTTTATAAAATTAATTCTTCAATCGTTTTTAATTCCCGGGCAGGCGGATGTTTTTGCGGTGATTTAAAATGTTTTAACGGAAATAATTTTAGCAAAGCATATGTTGATAGTGGCTCCAATGGTAGTCCTCAATGTTGCTTTGGTTGGCCAACCGGCACTCTAAAAAATGTTAAAAAAGACACTTGTATACAAATAGGGACTCCGACGATTGCAATGGGATTGGGCTATGGCTCAGAGAATAATAATCCAACGGTCACCCCCGTCTCCGTCGATGCTTCCAATAATCCGCCAATAGCCAATGATCCGGTTACCCCACCAATCACCATAAATACCGGTTGTCAATTGTTCAATTGTAATGATGATGATCTCGGCTTTGGTTTAAGATCAACAAAAACTGTCAAGAGAAAAATTGTAAATGGTATTACTAATTATTATAGAGATGTGATTGGTACTAATAATGATTGTAATGACAATTCACGACTAACCAACGTTGTCGATTATTGTTCATATTCGTGTAAGTTGGGATTTTACGGTTATGGAGCCTGTGCAAATACAAGCGTCTGGCAAAAAATTAATGAAAATTATAACCCAAATGAAGATCAAATAAAGATATTAGGATATTATACTGATTCCACCTGTACTAAAAAGTACACATGCAGTATTACGCCTACACCTATATATTCTCCTACGCCAACTGTCACCGGGAAGAAAATTATACTTACAAATTCAAGTTCCTTTAATTTGGTGATAATTTGGGGATGGATTACAAAATATACAGACTCAACTCGTACCGTTGCATTGAGTAAATTTTTTAATAATCGGCTTACTAATTCAATGTTTAGTGATATTGGAACATTTTATAGTAATTCAAGTAGAAGTATTGATCTGACAAACGTTGATATCTGTAAACCAGATCAACAATATCCAAATGCTAGTTACTGGGTAGATCTTCAGTATCAAAGGTCTGATTATTCTGGATTTATGAGTATATTTAATTGGAAACCAGCAAAATCTATTAGTATTAAGGTTCCCTGTGAACAAAGTGGTTTCGTCATCAAATCTGACATGACTTATTAACAACTTATTACTATTTATTAATTACCCCTGACTTCCCAGGAAAGTGAGGGTTTTTTTATAAAGTAATTCTTATATCTCCATTTGTATATTGTCTAAGCAACATTGATATTAAAGTCTGATAAGGTAAATTATTTTCCGCCGCCTTTTCTTTTAGTTTCTGTATGTCTTTAAATGGTAGACGAATATTAATATTTTTAGTCTTCAAAAGGGTGTTTCTTGCCGCCTCACGAGCTTTTGCGATTTCCTCATCTAAATTATCAACAGAAACGTATTTACCTTCTTCATAATCCTTAAGTATTCGTTTTTCTTCAGAATCCAATTTATAGTTTTTCATAAAAATATTAGTTTGATAAATTTTTAATGTATTTTTTTGTTGCTTTTCTACTCGGAATAATAGTTTTTAAAAAAATCTTATCTTTTTCTCTTACAAATGGTACTAAGTAACAATAATTATTAATGTTAATAATATGCATCAGTTGATTTAAATGTTTTTTGCTTGGATTTTTTTCTATTTTTACTAAATTACTATTTAAAATTGCTTTGACTGCCATTTCAAAACTGATACCCCTTTCTTCTTTCAGCTTCTCATTCTTGTCATCATTCCATTCAAAATTTTCCACATAACTATTGTATGACAAAAGGGATGGAATGTCAATTTTAAAATTCCAATACCAACCCATCCGTCGCAACAACTGTATTTGGGAAAATTTTTCTGGCTTTTTTTTCTGTTTCCTTTCTCTTTTCCAAAGTATCGTAAAGAGAGGCACCAAAATGTGTCATAACGAGTTGTTTGACGTTTGCGTCTTTGGCAAATTGGGCTGTTTGAATAGGATCGGTATGCCCCCAAGCGTCTGGATTAGGTGAAACAATATTAGAACACTCGTGAATAAGTAAGTCGGCACCGCTGGCAAGCAACAGACCATTGGGAACTATTTTTGTGTCACCGGAATAGACGACTGATTTTCCTTCCAAGATAACTTTAAACCCATGATTATCAAAGCCGTGAAAAAGTTTTCTCATGTTATCCCCTTCTTCAAGTTCATGAAGTCTAATTTTTGTTTTAAGATTAACAATCCCGATCGTGTAGGGCGGATTGACAAATGTTTCAAAATCTTTTTTTCTTCCCTTGGCAAAATAAATATCAATCCCCTGTTTAAAATTAAATTTACCTAAAATGTGAAGCCCTGAGATATGATCGATATGAAAGTGACTTAAATAAAGATGAATAGGCTTATCCTCTTTTATATATTTGTCAATTTTATAAATCCCATTTCCGGCATCAAAAATAATATAACGGTCTTTGCTATCAATCAAAATACAAGGAGTGTCCCCAGTCGGACTGGAATACCAGCCATTGGTACCGAGGAAATAAATTTTCATAAACAATGATTTCTACAATTTTTAACTATTAAAGCTTTTTTAATTCTAAAAGAGCTTTTTTATAAGAAATGCACCATAAATAGAGCCATGATGATAATCTTTTCGCCCTCAATTCTAAATCTAAAGTTAAATTAAGTTTTTTTAAATATTTTATTTGTTCTTTAAAAGCCAATAATTCTTCGTTAAGGCGAAATTTTGGAGAAATAATATATAGAATAATCCATAAAATGATTCCTTTTCTCTTTTGCCTTTCAAGATGAACTTTTTCGTGTAAAAGAACTGCTACTGATTCTGGTTTTGGAGTTAGAGAAATAAGATCTTTATAGATATCTTCTGGTAAAAAAATAAAGGGGTAAATACACTGAGCCGTTTTAGTAGATATGATTTTTGGCAAAAACTTCCATAGGCCAATTTTGGGTTTTATGTTTGTTGTTAGTTTCATTTAATTTTCTATAACCATCTCGGAATTTTTTTAAAATACTCTTTATAACTTTTTCCAAATCTCTTTTTAAGAATAGGTTCTTCATGAAAAACGGCATACATATTTATTCCAATTATTGCCAGGAAAAAATATATTAATAATAAAAATTGTCCAAAAAATAAGAATTCCCCCAATAAGATCATAAAGTAACCTATATAAATTGGGTTCCGTGTATATTTATATAAGCCCTCAACAACTAATTTTTTAGGTGGTTCTATCGGCGCCGGTGTTCCTTTACCAAAAATAAAAAACAGACCCGAACAATAGCTAAATAAACATAGACCGAAAAGAATTAAAATTATTCCAAATATTTTAAGAATAAAAAATGAATAAATCGGCAAGAATAGATAAATGCTTAAAAGTAAAAAAAAATAAGGCAAAAGAATAAAAAAAGTCGTTCCTACTAATAGACCCAACAGTATTGAAGTAAATTTCATATTTTATTCTCCTTGCAGGGGCGGAAGGAATTGAACCCTCATCTAGGCTTTTGGAGAGCCATATTCTGCCGTTGAACTACGCCCCCTATTTAATTAGCTTATCAGCAAACCTATTATAAATAAAACTAAGCTCTAAAGCAATTTTATAATTATAATATCGAATACTTATTGTTCCCTTATATCCTTCTCTAATATTTTTACTAGTATGTGGTTTAAGATAGCTTTTAGAAAATTGACTTAGCGGAATATTTGTTATTTTTGACCAATATTTTTTTATTTCTATATCTTCATGATATTCATGAACATGTACTAAAGCTCGAAATTTACTTTCATCTAATTCAAAAGATTCCCTTAACAAGTTTAAATATGAACGGATCATTTTTGGGTTTGAATTAGTAAAAATAAGAGAATTTGTATTTTTCGATCCCTCACCCCAATATAAGAAAGAGCACAATAGTTTATTAAATTCCTTGTTAGATTCTATTTTTGATACATAATTATTGGAATTATCAGATATTATTTTCATTATATTATCTTTTTTTGTTTTTAATACTTCTTTTGCTTTTTTTATTCCTATTGCCATCCTACCAGATATTCTTTTTTTTGCTTTTTCATTCAATACAACTTGATTGCACCACAAGTATGCACTACTTTTGGCAATTTTTAGTTTTTTTGATATCTCTTCGTAAGAGTAACCGTTTTTTCTTAATCTTAACGCTTCATTAACCAGACTTGAAGAGTATGGAAGTGTCATATAACTTAATATTATCGTTTTATTTTTACAAAGTCAAGATCGTTCTTAATCTGTTAAAATATTATTCATGCTCCTGTAGTTCAACGGATCGAATACGGGTTTGCGGAACCCGGGATAGCAGTTCAATTCTGCTCGGGAGCACAAATTATCACCAACTCCCTCCTCCGCCTCCACCACCTCCACCTCCACTAAACCCTCCTCCCCCAAACCCTGAAGAATGACCAGTTGAAGACCTTGTTGGAGTCGCTGCGGTTGTAACAGACCTGAAGGAGTTATTTAGACTGTTTACGAGCATATAGCTGGAAAAGTGAGATGATGAATAACTTCTATACCAATTTGGTTGTGACAAATTTAAACTTTCAAATCTTTTTGCCCAGGTCTTTTCTACCCCGAAAGCAACTGCAAATGGTAATAACCTCTCAAACATTATTTGTTTATCTGCTTGAAATTCTAACTGTCTTTTTTGACTTGTTAAAAAGTTTTTTAGAGAAAAAGCAATATTTTTGGCTTCAACACCAAAGACAGTTTTCCTTGGCATAACCCGACCAAATAAAAATACCACAATAGTTAAGAAAAAATTGCTGGTAAATAAAGCTATCCCTGCCAAGACATAATATTTCGTCCGTGTAGTTTGCGGATTTTTATCAAATAGCTTATCTTTAACCACCTGTTCGTACATTTCGTTTTTGATCTGTGCCACTTCTGCAGATAGCTCCTGATCTTTTATCCTTATTTCTTTTTTACTTCCAAAAAATTTATCAAGCAATGTTTTTTCATAGCTTAACAAGGCATCATTTTTTCTTCCTCGTCTCGCCGTAGTCTCTATTTCTTCTGGACGAAGGCGGATCAAGTAATAGTCATTTTTGGATTTTTCCTCAATTACCAAATATCCCCGGCGGGCCAGATCAACGACCGTGGCTGAAATATCTTTCATATCAACAGTTTCGTCACCCAGCGTCCCCACTTCTCCCGGAGTCAAAAATCTTTTTCCATCCTGTGTTTTTGGCGGGTCAAACCAAGCTGTTGTCACACCGATCGTTGACTTTGGATCACGTCCGTATTTAAACCATTTATAGATAATAAAAAATGGTAAAAAAACATACCAGCAAAGTGCCAGGAAACCAAGTAACCAAGTAACTAATCTTCCAAGTAACATCTCATTAAACGGTACAAATTCTTTCGGCTCTAAAACGGCTACAATGTTTTTAGGAAAACTAATCGCTATCGTTAATCCTTCACCTGCTAATAACGGCCGACTTGCCTTGATATTATCTTGACCAAAATCGTCAGTAAAATAACTACAATCAGAAACGTTGCTTCCGGTAGAACCGGTAAAACAAGCGGTTTCAATCTCTTCCTTTTTTATGCCACTAGGAATTCTGACCTCGGAGGTCAGAACAGCGATTGGCACGGTCCACTCGTTGCCATTTACATTCCAATAAAGTTCGTCGTGATCGGAATAATAGGTTAAGGCACCGGAAACTTTATAGGAAATAACGTACGTATGAGTACCTGTGATCAATTTGTCCGCATCCCCAATTTTTATCCTAACAAGTTCTTCATTTATAGAAGATTTGACAAATATTTGTGAATTCCCATTTTCATCAGCAACGGTAAAATTGTTGAATTTTAATTCAAACTTTTTTCCATCTTGATTGGTTTTAATATATGGAATTTCCCGGTAAATTCCGTGTTTTTGTAAATAATCAAAGTCGTAAACGATTGTTTCTTTAACATCAATCGTTCCGTCTTTATTGATTGCTATTTCAGATTGAAATGACTTAATATGCTCTCCTGTTATTGTGTTTGTAGTTTCAACTGAGTCAATTGGATAAATTGTATCTAAATTAACTGCGTCGGGTTGAATATCATTTATTTGAGCAGAAACAGGAAATGAAAATGTAAAAAAAAGCAGAAACAAGAAAAATATCTTTTTCATTAAACAAATAATATCATAAATAATTTTTTAAAAAAAACAATCTACCATTTGCTTCTGTTTTCGGTTGACCAAATAATTTACTTGCATTCCTTATACTTGGAATATTATTCGGTTCACATTCAGCATATAAAGAAACTGGAATTTTTAATAGCAATTGAAGTGCTTGCATAGCATTATTAGTTATTTCATTCATCCAGGTTCCTATACCTCGGTGTTGATGGTTAGGATGTACATAGATACTTCTTTTAACTAGTAGCATAGTAGAACTATTATCATAATCAACTTCTTTAAAATGAAAATTAACAATCGCTAGCGGACTACCTTTTTCATCTTCAATAAATAACATTTCCAATCCATTTTGTTTGCTTTGTCTCCAAAAATCAGTTAAAGTCCCATGCTTCTTTGTTTCTTGAGATTTATTTCTAATATTAGGCATTGCCTTACCTTTTTCATCAACACATACAAGAGGTGTACCAGTAAAAAGAAATTGTTGGTCAGGATGAGAATAAATTATTCCAAATTTTTTGACCATTCTTCTCATTGTTTCTTCAATAGGTGGGATTAAATGCGAATCATTCCATATCTTTTTTGGGAAAGGACTATTGTAATCTCTTGCCCCGTAAGTTAATAAACCAAATAAAGATGCCGCAATTTCTGATCTGTGAATATTTTCTGTTTTTTTCCTAAAAAAATCTGAAACATAAGCATCCATTAAATCAGATTCTGTAAAAGGATTAATATCGTCAGGTTGATAAGATCTCACAGCTACACCAAAATTTTGAGATAATCGACTTGCAGATTCATAAAAAGTAACATCCTGATAAGGCATTAAATTTCTTTTTGGGTGCCTGTGGCGTTTACGTTCCATATTCATCCTATAATATTATATCAAAATATCCCTAAATATCAAGCTAAATAACTGTGTATAATTCATAAATGCAATATAAATTAGCTCCGGAGATTAAAAGACAGCTTAGACTTTTAATCAAGGAATTGAATTTCACTCACATAAAACCAAATCAAATTTGGTGCATCCGCTCTTTTGATGCCAAAACACGTGCCTATGCCCGTATCTGGGGCATGTCTCGACTATTTAAGGAAGTAGCCGGACTTGAGCCAAATTATATTATTGAAGTAATTGCCCAAAGATTTGATAAACTTGACTCACGGGAAAAAATTAAAACATTAATTCATGAATTGATGCATATCCCAAAAACATTTTCCGGCGCCTTGTTGTCACACCGTGGCCCTCATCGTGAAATCAATGACCGAGAGGTAGAGAAAATTTTGAGAAATCTAAACTCTGGATCCCCGTCTTCACGGGGATGACAACATAATGTATATGAAAAAAATAATTATCATTATCATCGGTATTTTTTTAGCGTTAGGAGTATTCTATTTTTTAAAAATCCCTCAATCTAATAATAAAGCCGGCCTTTTGCCTTCTCCAAAACCAGAAAAAACTACTTACAACTTTCTCCTTTTGGGGTTTGGTGGCGGAGTTCATGAAGGGACTTATCTAACCGACACAATTATGGTTGCTCATGTTGACACAAAAATAAAAAAAGCCACTCTTTTTTCAATTCCCCGGGATCTTTGGGTGAGCCTTCCCACTAAGTCAGGTGCGGATTTCCACACAAAAATAAATGCTGTGTATCAACTCGAGCTTTTCCCCAAAGATTATCCCGATCTTAAGCAAACATCAACAAAAATAGTTGTTTCCCAAATTACCGGTCTTCCAATTGATGGCTATGTTAGTGTTAATTTTGAAGGTTTTACTAAAGTAATTGATATTTTGGAAGGAATTGATGTTGAAGTCAAAAGATCATTTACAGATCTGGAATACCCAATTGAAGGCAAAGAAAAAGAATTGTGTGATAAAGAAACAGAAGATCTTTTTAAAAAAGCCGAACCCTTTACTACCCCCGGATTTAATCCTGAAGAGCGGAATCAACTGTTTAAAGATGAACCAAAGTTTGAAGAGTTTATGAAAAATGCAACTGATTCACCGGAGCTTGCCTTTCCTTGCCGATACGAAAAATTGGAATTTAAAAAAGGACCAAATCATTTGAACGGAGAAACTGCTTTAAAATTTGCCCGATCACGCCATTCACCGGACGACGGTGGCGATTTTAATCGTGCCCTCCGTCAACAACAGGTAATTGAAGCCATTAAAGATAAAGTCATCAACCTTGGCTTTATTACCAAAATAATTCCGTTGATGAATGAATTTAAAAAGGATGTAAAAACAGATATTAGTTTAGATATTATAAAAAAATTTATTAGCCAAGCAGATAAAACCAAAGAATATCAAATAACTACATTCGTTTTGACTGACCAAAACGTTCTAAAAAACGCAGTCTCTGATGACAAACAATATATTTTGATTCCACGAGAAGGAATGGATAATTGGAAGGGTATACAAAAAATAATTAATTCTACGGCATCAGCTTTACTTAAGTAATTTTCTTAATTTTTTTAATTACTTGATCAATATTTCCATAAATAGTTGCTCCGGCGGCATTTTTATGACCGCCGCCGCCAAATTTCTTGGCAATAACTGACACGTCCACCGATTTAGAACGAAAACTAACTGCAAATTTATCTTTTTCAAATTCAACGGCCATAATGCCAAAATCAAAGTTTTTTATGCTACGAGCAAACAGATTAGCGACTATTTCTCTGGCTCCCCGTTGTTTTCCAAATTTAATAAAAGTTTTATTATCTAAGACTGAATAGATATATCCGTTACCTTTTTGCATTTTCGTCAAAAACTCACCGATTAACTGAATTAAATTAAAATCAAAACTGTCAAATGACTGTTCAACTATTTTATTCTTATCTGCCCCTAAACTTAACAACTCGGCTGCAATCTGAAATGTTTTTTTAGAATTTTTTTCATATTTAAAAAAAACTGTATCACTGGCTATTCCGGCAAAAATTGAAGTAGCTATTTTGGAATCAATTATCACATTCCAGTCCAATAATATTTGATAAACTATTTCCGCTGTTGAGGAAGCCTCAATGTCTAAAAGTTTTAATAAGCAGTCACTCCAATTGTTGGTTTGATGATGATCTACAATTATTTTTTTCATATCGGGTAATTTTATTTCTTTACTGCCGGTGACAATGTCGTAAGATCCGGAATCCAAAATCAAAAACAGATCGTAGGGGCGGACCTCCGTGTCCGCCCACGTTTTAAAATCAATTGTTTCAACCGAATCAGCGCCTTTGAGGAATTTATAATTCTCAGGAATTTCATGAGGACAAATTAAAGTAACTTTCTTTTTCATTTTTATAAGAGCTTGATAAAGGGCAGTCGCCGATCCAATCGAATCAAGATCGGGATTACGGTGAATATTGATCAGGATATTTTTTGCCTTTTTTATCTCTAAAAGAATGGGTTGGCTTAGGAGATAATTCTTTTTCATATGTATCATGATTATACAAGAAGTTTCTTTATTCTAGAGGTTTTCTTAACAAAAAAATCAACACCATCGCTTTCTAATTTCACGTACGCCAAATTATCGATGTAGCCTTCATTTAAATTCTTATAAGTTCCCCATCCAAGCAGGATAAGCAAGGTTCTTATTGTTCCACCATGAGAAACTACTAATATGGTTTTGTCCAAACAAACAAGTGATATTTTTCGTAGAAAAGGAATCAATCTTGAAATGATTAATTCATCACTTTCAATCTCGTTTTGATCACTTATTGAATTTGATTTCAACCTATTGATTAATTCTAAAATACTTTTGTTTTGATTGTCTCCAAAAAGTTCACCTTGAAATTTACCAAAATATCTTTCTCGAAGAGCTGTTGATTTAATTATCTTCAATTTTCCAGCTAATTTTTCCGCCTGCTTTTTACCTTTTTCATTTAAAGGAATGTCCTTTTGTCCTTGGATTAGTTTTTTTACGTTCCATTCCGTTTCCCCATGACGGACAAGATAGATCGTGCAGTAAGTATTTTTCACAGATAAATTATAACAAAATATATTATTGACTTAAGTTTTATATAAGTTTAAAATTTATGTATTTCTTTTTATATGGAACCAGACGGACTACCAAATATTGAAGATAGACAACCAAAAATTGATTTTAAGAAAATTATAGAAGTAATAAAAGTTCTTGGTTATAGTTTGGTATTTTCTGTTTTGTTGCTTGTGGTTATTATGGCAATTTTAAATAAAAATATTAATCTGAGCAAAATATTTAATTCAACGGATTCAAAAGCTGAGATAATCAAACAATTAAAGGCCATTCCACTAAATAAGTGAGGGCTCGTTTTGCTTCAAAACTTAGTGCTTGAAACGCTTCAAATAATTTAACAGCACCTTCCATATTAGAGGTATTATAATTTTGTGCGGAGAACGTGGGACGCTGTTGGAACTTTTTACGCTCAAATTTAATAAAAACTAATCAAGGTTTGAAAAATGCTCCTGCTGAAACAATGATAAAAATTCCTATGGAATTTAGTACAAATGATAATAAAATAAATTGACTTGTTTTTAATTTTGAAATACCCATTAGGCCAATTCCCATTTCATCAGGTAGTGGAGAAGCTATAATAATTGCGCCTAATACTGGTAAAGTCCAACTAAAATATTTTGAATGAATAAGATGTCTGAGCTTGTCACTTCCAAAAAATTCAAAAAAATATTTAATTTCATCTCCTAACCCCTTATTTCTAATGTAGTGAAAAATAGTCAGATCACTAAGTACTGCGCCAAATCCTGCAATTAATCCGATTGCAATAGGATGAAGTGTTTCTGCAAGTAAAAGAAGTAAGGCAGTTCCAATAGATACAGTAAATGTAGACACAAAAAGAATACCACCAAAAAATGCTCCTATATATCCAAGATTTCCCAAATGAAATACTATTTCTCGAAAAAATGTAGTTTTGAGTAAAATTAGCCCAATCAGAACGCTTAATCCAAAATAAGTAAGATTTTTATAATGATATCTGTGCCATTTTTTCTTCATCACATCCATTAATTCCAGTATATCAAAAGTTTGAAAAAACTTTGCGGAAAGGGCGGGATTTGAACCCGCGCGAGCATTGCTGCTCAAGGGGTTAGCAACCCCTCGCTTTGGACCACTCAGCCACCTCTCCAGAGGTTATTCCTACATTTTACACAAAACTACCTAATTTGTCCTT
>Ga0210049_1003878_pt1 | contig 13341 bp, 16 predicted proteins | sample CryGeyCG2014_300_2_FD_183964 | JGI IMG/M metagenome (GOLD analysis project Ga0210049, IMG submission 183964) | Groundwater microbial communities from aquifer - Crystal Geyser CG06_land_8/20/14_3.00 (SPAdes) (version 2) | ecosystem: Environmental > Aquatic > Deep subsurface > Groundwater | place...
GTTGCTTCTGTTATTGCTAAAATTGCGGCTTTACCCACAAATCCAACCACTTCTGATTTAGCTTCTATCCAAGCTGAAATTGCGGCTATTCTTATTGAACTCCAGTCAATTCAAGCGGCTCAACCAATGCCTCAGGGCGTGGCTCTCGGCTTCAATTTTGTTCGACCTCTTGCTCTAGGACTTAGACACGCTGATGTGAGCAATCTTCAACAAGCTCTCAAAACCGATTCATCTGTTTATCCCGAAGGATTAGTAACCGGCTATTTTGGCTCAATGACTTTGAAAGCCGTACAGAAATTCCAGGAAAAATATGGCATCGCTTCTTCCGGTGAGCCCGGTTATGGCAATGTCGGGCCTAAGACAAGAGCGAAACTGAACGAACTTTACGGCGCGAAATAATACCGAATGAAAAAAACTCCCCCCGCAAGCTTGCGGGGGGAGTTTTTTTGTGATAAGATAATGAAAATATGGATGAACAAAATAACAAATTTTTAATACCGGCGGCTATTGTTTTAGCCGGAGTTATAATTGCGGTGGCGACAATCTATTCTATCAAAAGACCTTCATCAAATACGGCTGGGGATAATGGCAAAACAGCCGCTATTGCCGCTTTGCCGCAGATTTCTTCAAGCGATTTTGTTTTAGGCGACCAGAACGCAGCGGTGACAATAATAGAATATAGCGATTTCCAGTGCCCATTTTGCGCCAAGTTCTTTAAGGAAACCGAATCAGTGCTTCGGGAGAAATACATTAAAACCGGAAAAGTGAAGTTTATTTATCGCAATTTTGCTTTTTTGGGGCCGGAATCAATTTGGGCGGCAAATGCGGCTCGTTGCGCCGGTGAACAAAACAAATTCTGGCAGTATCATGATTATCTCTACGGTAATCAAAGCGGAGAAAATCAAGACGCTTTCAGCAAGGATAATTTAAAAAGTTTTGCAGTAGTGCTAGGGCTCGATAAAGAGAAATTCAATGCCTGTCTTGATTCTGAAAAATATACGGATTTGATTCAAAAAGAAACTAAAGCGGGCGGCGAATCCGGAGTCCAGGGCACGCCTGCGAGTTTTATTAATGGAACACTTTATCCCGGCGCCTTGCCAATTGCCACTTTCACCCAAATTATTGACGACGAACTCAATAAGTTAGGTAAATAAAAATATGGCAAACAAAGTTGTGATATACACAACGTCCGAATGTGCGTACTGCGAAATGACCAAAGAATTTTTTAGGCAAAATAAAATTTCTTATGAAGAAAAAGACGTTTCAGTTGACGATAAAGCTCGCGAGGAAATGGTTGCGAAATCGGGGCAATTGGGCGCGCCGGTAGTTGATATTGACGGTGAAATTGTTATCGGTTTTGACGAGGAAAAATTAGCAGAACTTTTAAGTATTAAATAAAAAAAGATTAGCATGTTTTATGATCTGATCATTATTGGCGGCGGGCCGGCTGGCGCGGCAGCCGGAGTTTATTCGGCTCGTAAAAAATTGAAAACGTTAATTATTGCCGACAGTTTTGGCGGACAGTCTCTGGTTTCAGATAGCATTGAAAATTGGATTGGCGTAAAAAAAATGACTGGTCTTGAATTAGCCAGAATGCTTGAAGAACATGTTAGGGCGTACGAAAATGTTGAAATTAAAATGCCGGAAAAAGTAACGGCAATAAAAGCGATAAAAAGCAGTTTTTCTGCCCAAGGCGGACCAGCCTCTGGCTGGCAAGTTACTACTAATAAAGGCAAAAACTACCAGGCCAAAACCTTAATTATTGCTTCCGGAAGCCGCCGGAAAGAACTAAATGTTCCCGGCGAAAAGAAGTTTAAAGGCAAAGGCGTGGCATATTGCTCAACCTGTGATGCTCCGATTTTTAAAGATAAAGTTGCGGCAGTTGTTGGCGGCGGCAATTCTTCTCTTGAAGCAGCAATTGATTTAATTCCTTATGCCAGAAAAATTTATTTATTAAATCGTTCCGGGTCGCGCGCTGACCCATTAATTCAAGAAAAAGCCAGAAAATCGCCAAAAATCGCTGTTATTAATGATGCGGAAGTTAGAGAAATTCTAGGCAATAAATTTGTTTCCGGGCTAAAATATTTGGATAAAAAAACCAATAAAATTAAAAAACTGGCGGTCGAAGGCGTTTTTGTGGAAATAGGAACGACGCCCAATTCGGAAATTTTTAAAAATTTTGTTAAAATGAATACGGCCGGAGAAATCATTGTTAATCGAGAAACTATGGCAACTAATCATTCCGGAATTTTTGCCGCCGGCGATGTTACCGACGAAATTTACAAACAGAATAATATTTCCGCCGGCGCCGGCGTTATTGCCGCTCTCTCGGCATACAATTATTTACTTAATATTAAAAAAAATGAAAACAAAAATAGCAATTAATGGTTTTGGCCGCATTGGCAGAGTATTTTTTCGTTACGCTTTCGGTCATCCCGATTTAGAAATCGTCGCCATAAACGACATTGGGACTTCGGAAAATTTAGCATATCTTTTGAAATACGACACGGTCTACGGCCTTTATGACAAATCGGTTGAGATTTCCGCCAAGGACAGATCCGCCTCTGGCGGAAAAAGCGACACGCTAATTGTTGATGGCAAAAAAATAAAGATGATTCAAGAAAAAGATCCGGATCTTCTACCATGGAAGGAAATGGATATTGACATTGTTGTTGAATCAACGGGCGTATTTGAATCACGCGAAAAAGCCGCGTCTCATTTAACCGCCGGCGCCAAAAGAGTGGTCATCACCGCGCCTGTAAAAGACGAAACAACGCCAACTTCAACGCCCAATGTCGGAGAAGAATTTTTGAGATTAGACAAGATAACTTCAAACGCTTCCTGCACCACGAATGCAGCAACGCCATTAATGGCGGTGATGTCAAAAAATCCAGGAATTAAAAAAGCCGTTTTAAATACCGTTCACGCTTATACTGCGTCCCAAGGGATAGTTGACGGTCCAGACAAGAAAGATGATTTTCGCAGAGCCCGGGCTGCCGGTCAGAACATTGTCCCTTCAACAACCGGCGCCGCCATAGCGGCCACAAAAGCCCTGCCTTCGCTTAGAGGAAAATTTGACGGCATCGCTTTAAGAGTGCCGGTGATTTGCGGCTCCATATTGGATTTTACTTTTGTTGCCAGTCGTCCCACTTCGGTTGAAGAAATTAACTCCATTTTTAAAAAAGCGGCGGCTGAAAAGGAGTGGCAGGGAATTCTGGCGATTACCAAAGAACCATTGGTTTCAAGCGATATCCTCAAAAATCCTCATGGTTCCATTGTTGATCTCCTTATGACAAAAGTGGTGGATGGCGATTTGGTGAAAGTTTTAGCTTGGTATGACAATGAATGGGGCTACGCCTCAACTCTTCTCAAGCATATTTTAGCGGTTAGTAAATTATTATGAATATGAATAGGAAATTAAAAATAATTCTTGCGATAGTCACGGTTGCCGTTTTGGTTTCGGCTGGATATTTTGTTTATAAAAGATATCATTCAGCGGCTCCAGAAGTAAAAAATGAAAATTCGGCGATTCAAAATGTTCTGCCGGAATCAATTAAACCGGAAACTAATGGTGGTTATTCCGCCCAGGGCGGACCAGCCGTAGGCTGGAAATTATACAAAAATTCCGATTTTGGTTTTGAAATCCAATATCCGGATTCTTGGACGGTCAGCAAAGAAAATATTGTCAATGTCAGGGGCGAAAACACAAAAGGATTTTTCTTCAAAAAGCCGAATAGCGATTTAAGGTTTGCTATTTTGCCGAGAGACGGATTAAGCTACGGGTTGCCTGAGAACGGCACTACAACGGAAGTTATGATCGGCGGTTCTCTCGGAGCCCAAAGCAAATGGACTCTGCCGGATGGCCGTCGGCTTTGGCTGATTCATCCTCAATACGGCTTGTTTGATTGGTCGCAAGACATCGGGAGAATTGATATTTTATCAAGCGCTACTGATCCGACAGGCGACACTAAAATTTTTGAGCAAATGTTAAATAGTTTTAAATTAGCTCATTAACGATAAATAAATAATTTTCTTCGCGCATTCGGCCGCCCAGCGGCGGCCTCATTGTCCGCCTCAAGCATTTTATTCAAATGCTTCGCATTTGAAACCAGGCTAAAATGCCTTCGGAAGCTTCAGAAAATTATTTATTTATCGTTTTATCCATATAATTATATCAAATGATATACATAGGCGCGGATCATAGGGGATATAAATTAAAAGAAGCTCTTAAAGTTTATTTAAAAGAGTTGAATTACGTTTGGGAAGATTTGGGGGCCAAGGAATTAAACCCCGATGATGATTATTCGGATTTTGCCTTGGCAGTGGCTAAAAAGGTGGCGGAAAATCCCGAAGAAAACCGCGGCATTTTAATTTGCGGCTCCGGCGTCGGCGTTGACGTCGTCGCCAATAAAATCAAAAATATTCGTTCGGCGCTTTGTTTTAATGTTAAACAAGCCCAAACAAGCCGCAATGATGATAATACAAATGTTTTATCGCTTTCAGCCGATTTTATTTCGGAAGATTTGGCAAAAGAAATTGTTAAAATATGGCTTGAAACGCCTTTTTCAGGTCTTGGACACCACGCCAGAAGAATTGAGAAAATTAAAGAAATAGAATAAATATTATTTACTCGCAAATTCTTTCAAAATCTTGAAATCCTTTTTTAATGTTTCTTTTTCGTTGGCGTTATAAATGGCGACAGCGGGATGGTACAAGGGGATTATTTTTATCTCGCCATTAGAGGTTTTAGCGGTAAATATTTTTCCGTGAATTAAACTTATTGATTTCAATTCGGGCCCTAATTCGAATTTTTCCATTATATAAGCCATTGAAAAGCGGCCGAGCGTAGCAATTACTTCCGGTTTGATTATTTCAATCTGCCTGTTCAGAAACGGCGCGTAAAATTCAATTTCTTCCGGCAAAGGATCCCTGTTAAACGGCGGCCTGTCTTTTACTATATTTGTGACATAGACATCATTGCGGCCGATTTCGGCAAAATTTAAGAGTTCATCGAGAATTTTTCCGGCCGCCCCGCAAAAGGGGCGGCCGGTCAGCGCCTCATTTTTTCCCGGCGCTTCGCCGATGAACATTATCTTGGCATAATGATTGCCTTCGCCGATAACCGGAAAAAATTTATTTTTTATTCTGAAATCATAAAGCGGCGAATTTTTAGCATCCGCAATTTCGTCTTTTATTTTTCTTAATAATTCGGTGCGGCTATTCATATTGTGGAATTATACAGGGAGAAAGTTCGGTTATCAACAAAAAAATTTTCAAAAAATTTGTTGATTTATTTTTTTGTTGTATAATAAAGACAAGTTTAAATTTTTTATGAACGGACAAAACGGACACATGGAACCAAAAAAATTCTTGTTTGTTTCGCTGGAAAGTTTGAGCGGCGATTTGGCGTGGCAACTAACCAAGGAGGGCCACGAGATTAAAGCGTACATTAAAGATAAACATGATGCCGATGTTTATAATGGTTTTATAGAAAAAGTTGATAATTGGGAATCGCACAAAGAATGGGCCGACGTAATTGTTTTTGACGATGTGGAATTCGGCGAGGTCGCCGATAAGCTGAGAAAGAACGGCAAATTGATTATCGGCGGCAGCGTTTACACCGACAATTTGGAAATAGACAGAGATTTCGGCCAAAGCGAAATGAAAAAATACGGAGTAAATATTTTACCCCAGTGGCAGTTTTCAAATTATGACGAAGCTATCGAGTTTATCGAAAAAAATCCGGAACGCTATGTCTTTAAACCCAGCGGAAATACGCCATCCGCCGGCAAGGGCCTTTTATTTATAGGTCAGGAGGATGACGGAAAAGATTTGGTGGAACTTTTAAGGCAAAATAAGAGTGTCTGGACCAAAAAAGTTCCTGTTTTCCAGCTTCAAAAATACGTATCCGGCGTTGAAGTGGCTGTTGGCGCTTTTTTCAACGGCAAGGATTTTATCCTGCCTATAAATATAAATTTCGAGCATAAGAGAGTTTTCCCCGGCGATATCGGCCCGTTTACCGGCGAGATGGGTACACTAATGTTTTGGAGCGAGCCTAATAAGTTATTCCATATGACTCTTGAAAAAATGAAGCCGGCTTTAGTTGAATCCGGCTATATTGGTTATGTAGATATAAACTGCATTGTAAACGGCAAAGGAATATATCCTTTGGAATTCACGGCGCGCTTCGGCTATCCAACTATCCAGATTCAGTCCGAGGGAATAACAATGCCAGCCGGCGAATGGCTTTATAAATTGGCCAGCGGCGAAAATTTTGAATTAAAAACCAAAAAAGGTTTTCAAGTCGGGGTAAGAATTAACGTGCCAACGCTTTTTGTAAAATCCGCGGACAAAGAAACCATTGAAATGTATCGGGATTTACCGATTATTTTTAGAAAGCCGGGCAATTTAGATGGGATTCACATTGAAGATGTTAAAATGGAAGATGGAGTATGGCGAGTTGCTGGCGTATCGGGATGCTTGATGGTTATTACCGGCTCGGGCACTACCGTCAGTGAAGCAAGACAGCAAGTTTATATCAGAATAAAAAATGTAATGGTTCAAGATATGTTTTATAGAACTGATATTGGATTGAAATGGAATACTGACAGCGATAAGCTCCAGACTTGGGGCTATCTGTACTAAAATTTCTAATTTCTAATTTCTAATTTCTAAATAATTCCCAATGATAAAATCAATAAAAGAATTGGGGGAAAAAGAGCTTTATGGGAAGAAAATTCTGCTTCGGGTTGATTTTAATATGCCGATAGAGAACGGGGGGATTTCAGAAACGTATCGCATTAAGGCAAATAAAGAAACGATTAATTTTTTAATAGAGCGGGGCGCCATCGTAGGTCTTGTGAGCCACATTACGGCTATAGATAGTTTTGAGCCGATTTTAAATCAGATAAAAGAAGTTTTGGGAATTAATTTTAATTTTATAAACGATTGTATTGGCGAATCGGTTAAAACCGGTTTAAACAGCGCTAAACCCGGCGGTGTTTTTTTATTGGAAAATGTCCGAAAATACGAGGGCGAAGAGAAAAACGATATTAATTTTGCTAAAAATTTAGCCGAGCCGTTTGATTTATATATTAATAATGCCTTTTCGGCGTCTCACAGAAATCATGCCTCGCTCGTCGCCGTAACTAAATTTTTGCCTTCTTACGCCGGATTTTTGCTTATAAAAGAAATTAAAAAGTTAAACGGCGCGCTTGATATACCCAAGAGCGGAAAAACTCTAATTTTGGGAGGAGCTAAAATTGAAACTAAATTTCCGGTTATAAAAAATTTCCTTAATAAAGCTGAAAATATTTTAGTTGGTGGCGCTATCGCCAATGTTTTTTTCAAAGCAAAAAACATGGATATAAAAACGTCCCTGACTGATGATAATTTTTTGCCGGAAGCCAAAAAACTTCTTGAAAAAAATTCCCACATTATCATTCCGGAGGATTATGTTATGGCAGATGAATTGATTCTTGATATTGGGTCAAAGACTATTGATGAGTTTAAAGAAATAATTTCCAAATCCAAAATGATTGTTTGGAACGGTCCGCTTGGGAAAGTTGAAGAGGAAAAATTTTCCATTGGCAGTAAGAAAATATCCGAGGCAATTATAAGTTCCGGCGCTTTTTCTGTTGTTGGCGGCGGCGACACGATCGCATTTTTGGAGAAGCTGGCATTGATTGATAAGTTTGATTATGTTTCCCCCGGTGGGGGAGCAATGTTGGAATTTTTAGCCGGGAATAAGTTGCCTGGCCTTCTTGCTTTAAGATATGAATAAAATCTTTAAATGGATTGTTTTTATTGCCGTATTTGTTTTGGCGGCATTTTTTATTTTGGTTGTGATTTTGCGGTTTTATCCCAGGAACAAAAACTATTTCGGCGGTCAAACTTATAACGAATTGAAACTTGCTACTTCAACGATGGATTTATCAGTCTCTCCAAAAGTTGCTACAACATCTGAAAATGCTATTAAAATTATAAAACCAAAACCCAAACCAATTTCTTATGCTGCGCCGCCCGTTGTAGTGAAAGAAGTTTCGCCTAAAAGTTTTGAGGAATTAATTAATAGTTCAATAATCCAGCTTTATTGCGGATATTTTAATAATGAAAATGTGACATTTTCCGATATTTCTAGAGGGACGGGCGTAATTATTAATGAAAAGGGCGAAATCCTGACAAATCGCCACATCATTTACGATGAAAATATGAAAAAGGCACGGCCCGACTGCTTTGTTTTAAAAAGTCCGTTTCCCAATGAAAAATCTCAAAATCCCAAGATTTATTACGCGGCTGAAATTATAAGTTATCCGGCTATTGAGAAATTTAACGACTCTTTTAGCAAGGATAAGTATTACAATGATTTCGCTATTTTAAAAATTATTTCTAAAATCAATAGCGAATCTAAAATAAATTTATTGCTCGGGTTTGATTACGCTACAACAGCTGATTATTCAGTTTTATCCCCCTACGGGGGATCCCCCGCAGGGGGAGAAAATAATAATAAATTTAATTTTTTGCCCATTGATTGGAATTATCAGCCCAAAGACGGCGACACCCTGATTACTTTGGGTTATGGCGTTGACGCCAGTCACAGCGCTAATAAAATAACTTCTACTATTGGAAAACTTTCTGGCAACATTGATATCAATGGAAGTTTAAAGCCGCAAATTCTTCTTATTGAAAGTAATGCCACGGCCGGATTTTCCGGCGGCGCCTTAATCAATCCCCAGTCAAAAGGCTTTGTTGGTTTAATTAGTTGGATAACCTCCGGCGATGAAGCGGGCAAATACACCGTGGTGATTTTCCGCGATTTTTTAAGGACTCTAATGCTTCAAGATTTAAATTTTGACTTAAAATAAGGTACTATGTACTCAAATGAATAACCTTCCCTCTTTTTCAGTAGTCATTATATCTTATAATGGAAGGGATTTTCTAAGAAAATCCCTGAAAGGACTTGAACAAAGCGTATGGCATCCGAATAAAATTATCGTGGTTGATGACCATTCAAGCGATGATACCGGAGCGATGATAATAAAAGAATTTCCTTATGTGGAATATACCTATAATGAAAGCAACATTGGTCCCACTGCTTCAAGAAATAAGGGTGCGAAACTGGCAGTTGGCGAATATATAGTATTTCTTGATAACGACATTATAGTGCAGCCGGACTCTTTGAAGTGTCTTATTTCGTTTCTTGACGCAACCAAGGATGCGGGAATGGTCGGGGGCAAACTATTAAATGAACGAGGCGAGAAAATATTTTGGAATATGGGACATAACCCTAATTTTATTCGAGCCGCGATAGGAAGAATTTTACATTTTTTTCTTCAACCGTTTCTTACGCGCTCAACACGAGTAGTGGATTTTCTTATGAATTTTTCTTTGAATTATTGGGAATATAATTGTTCTATCCCGGTCGGATGGGTGATTGAGAGTTTTATCGCAGTTCGTATTGAACCTTTTAGGCGAGTAGAGGGTTTTGATGAACAATTTTTTATGTTTCACGAAGGGCCCGACCTTTCCGAGCGGTTTCGCAAGATTGATTACAAAACATACTTCGTGCATAACGCCGCAGTAACGGTATTAGAGGGTCATACTTATTCGCCGGCAAAACGTAAAAAAATGTTTCAAACCTCAACGTGGCGTTATTATCGGAAGCACTATTTTCATTTCTAATTTCATTTCTAATCTAATTATAGTTAGCTGCAATTTTATTCTACATCGTTACCAAATTCTGCTATAGCAATAATTAGTAACGATGATATGATTTAATTAATAATGTAAAATATGCCCCATTTAGATAAAGAACAATATAAAAATCAGGAACACGGCGCTGCCCCGATTTTGAATGTGCGCGATCTTTCGGTGAGTTTTAATAATCAGGAAGTTTTGAAGGATGTTTCTTTTTCCGTCAATGAGGGCGATGTTTTAGCCATCATTGGTCCCAATGGCGCTGGCAAAACAGTGCTTTTTCGGGCTTTAATGAATCTAATTTCTTATAATGGAGAAATTAAATGGCGGGAAGACGCTCGAATCGGCTATGTGCCCCAAAAACTTTTTGAAAAAGCCGAATTGCCGCTAACCGTTAAAGAATTTTTTATTTTAAAATCAAAAAATTTATTTTTCAAAGACAAACAACTTGTTGAATCTATATTTCACGAATTAAAATCCGTTGGCCTTAAGCCGGAAATACTTAATCAGCAGCTTATCAACCTTTCTCGCGGCCAATTCCAGCGGGTTTTGATTGCTTGGGCGATTTTGAGGCATCCGAATGTTTTGCTCTTTGATGAGCCCACGGCCGGAATTGATATTGCCGGAGAGGGAAGCGTTTACAATCTGCTTCATAAACTTCAGGATGAGCGTGGAATGACGGTCTTAATTATTTCCCACGATCTTAATATTGTTTATCGTTATGCCGATAAAGTTTTATGTCTTAACAAAGAAGGACTTTGTTTCGGCGAACCAAAGAAGGCTTTAACCAGTGAACAAATTGAGCGACTTTATGGCGAAAGCGCTTTTTACCATCACCATGTCCATTGAATTTTTGCAAAATCAACAATTATTACTGATTTTTGTATCGGGAATATTTACAGCTCTTGCAGCCAGTTTTTTGGGTGCTTTTATTGTCGTTAAAAGAATGGCGCTGGTCGGTGATGTTTTATCTCATGTCGCTTTGCCGGGTATTGGTTTAGCTTTATTAATCAATATTGATCCGATTTACGGCGCTGCGGCATTTCTTTTAGTGGCCGCTTTCGGCACTTGGTTTATTGAGAAAAAAACCGCACTGCCGCCGGACGCGATTATCGGAACTTTTTTTACCGCGACTCTTGCCCTCGGCGTTCTTTTGGTGCCCAATCAAGAACTTTTTGAAAGCATGTTCGGCAACCTTTTCGCCATAGGATTTTACGACGCTATTGTTATTGTTATTACTTCCATTATCATATTTGTTTTAACTTTAATTCTTTCGCGCCGGTTAACACTCAGCATTGCCGCTCCGGATCTGGCAAAATCAATCGGCGCCAAACCCGATAATTCATATCTTGGTTTTCTTTTACTTTTTGCTTTAAGTGTTGCTCTTGGCATTAAACTCATCGGTTCAATACTTATGGGGGCGCTAACAATTTTGCCCGCAGTTTCGGCGCGCAATTTATCTTGGAGCTTGAAATCTTTCTTAAGTTTCAGCGTAATTTTGGGCGTTCTCATGACAGGATTGGGGATTATTATCGCCAGCGCTTTTAATTTTCCGCCCGGCCCAAGCGTAATTCTTTCCGGCATTCTTTTCTTTATTATTTCGCTATTTTTTAAGAAATCATGAAAAAAACGGTTAGTTTTCAAACTAAAGATGATGTAAAAATTGTTGGTGATTTTTACGAAGCCAAAAGCCTGTCTGCGCAGGCAGGCAGGAAATCAATTTTACTTTTACATATTTTACCCGGCAATCGCGGCGATTTTAATGAGTTTGCGGAATTTTTATGGCAGAAGGGCTATAATGTTTTGAATATTGATGAGAGAGGACATGGCGATTCGGAGGCGTGGTCCGGCGAAACTGGGTCTTGGCAGGAATTTACCCAAGCCGATTACGATAGAATGATTTATGATGTTGAAGCGGCCGCGCAGTGGCTGAAAAACAGAATTCCGGAAACGGAATTAGCTCTGATCGGCGGTTCAATAGGAGCTAATATTGCTATGATTTTTGGCGCCAAATGTCAGCCGAAAATTATTATTGCTTTGTCACCGGGAATAGATTACAGCGGCATTAAAACGGAAATTGCCTCGCGGAACTACCGCCAAAATCTTCTGATAGTAGCCAGCCGCGACGATAATTATTCTTTTGAGTCATCGGAGAAACTTTTTGAAATTTCAAAAGCCTCTCACAAAGAATTTATAAGATATGAAGATGCCGGCCATGGCACGCGGATGTTTGGTGCCGAGCCGGAATTAAAACAGCGAATTTTAGATTTTCTATCAAAGAATTTTTAGGATTTTTAGATTGTTAATTTTTTTTATATAAAACTACTTCCATAATTCCAATTATGGAAGTATAATGGTTCTATGGTTAAAGTTAATCCCAGAAAAATAAATAATCCGGATCGGATGAAATATCTAGATTTATTGTGGACGAGTATTGCCGCTTTTAAATCACGAGATGAAGTTAAAAATTTCTTTAAAGATCTACTTAGCGAAAGTGAATCTATTATGTTGTCGCGCCGGATTATGATCGCAAAGTATCTTTTAGAGGGTCTAACCTATGACGAGATCAAGGCTCGCCTTAAGGTGGGCGATGGCAATATTGCTAAAGTCCATAGTTGGTTGGTAAGCGGTTTCGGGGGCTATGAGAAAGCTATTCAAGAATTCAATAAAGCACTTGATAAAAGAGGATTTAACAAAACATCACCATCACCGTCACCCCTTTCATTTGAATGGTTAAGAAAGAAATACCCGTTACATTTCTTACTGTTTAATTTATTTTTAGACAAAAAATCCAGTAAGTAAAAACGCTTCCATAATTCCAATTATGGAAGTAGAAATAATTTTGGATTGAACGAATTTTTAATGGGAGATTTTTGAAAAATTTAAGTTTTAAAAAACTTGAAATTATACCAGACGGCATGTATATTGAATGTGTTTGAAGAAAAATGAGAAAAGGAGGATGTGATGATAATTCTTATTGATCAGGATGGGCCTTTGGCCGATTTTCAGAAGGGGTTCCTTGAAAAATGGCGCACTCAATTCCCACGTGAATTTTTTGTGCCGCTTTATCAACGCAAAGATTTCTATGTTTACAATGACTATCCGGAAAATTTGCGCGATAAAGTGAAAGACTTGTATGGCGCGCCGGGTTTTTTTCTTGGTCTTCAGCCGGTTGAAGGAAGTGTTGAAGCCGTAAAAACCATGCTTAAACTTGGATACGATGTGCGAATTTGCTCATCGCCCTTATCGCGGTATGAAAACTGCGTACTGGAAAAATACCAATGGGCGGAAAAGCATCTTGGCAGGGATTTTACTGAGCGCATAATTTTATCTAAAGACAAGACACTCATTCGAGGCAACTTTTTGATTGATGACAACCCCGTTATTGAAGGTGTAAAAACGCCTGAATGGGAACATATTGTTTATGATTGTCCATATAATCGGAATAACAAAAATAATAAAAGACTAACATGGCAAAATTGGAGAAGTGTGCTCGATATTTGAAAATCGGTATTTAAAAAATTGACTGCTTATAAGGCGGTCATTTTTTTGTAATAATGAACAATACTTCCATAATTGGAATTATGGAAGTATTGTTTGGAGAGTTTTTGATTTTAAAATATTAATGAGTTCGTGTTAAGATAA
>Ga0210049_1003880_pt1 | contig 13335 bp, 22 predicted proteins | sample CryGeyCG2014_300_2_FD_183964 | JGI IMG/M metagenome (GOLD analysis project Ga0210049, IMG submission 183964) | Groundwater microbial communities from aquifer - Crystal Geyser CG06_land_8/20/14_3.00 (SPAdes) (version 2) | ecosystem: Environmental > Aquatic > Deep subsurface > Groundwater | place...
GAACGCATTAATATAAAAATTTTCAATATACAATAATGGTAGAGTGGGAATGCTAGAAGCGCTTAAAATTTTAAACCCTTCTTAAATATTGTCCATTACGAATACTTAAAAGGCCACTCAAAAAGCCCCACCAGAAGTTCTATTTCAAAGATTCTTATATGAAAAATATAGATTTTATTCTGATTTATTCATATTATTATATGTGCAGTTAAATTATTCTAGAATAAGACTGATTCTAATAGGAATTTCAAGAACTATAGAGTGAATGAAAATAATGAATAAAGATCTTGCAAAAACTTTTAATATAGTCTTTCCATCATTAATAAAAGAAAGGAATATTATGAACAAAAAACACATTAATAAACATTGTCGAATCGATATTACAGATCAAGAGATCAGAAAGGTAGCAAAAACTGCGCCCTCTGTTCAGCATTTATTTTATCTATTGGGTTATGCTAATCCAGAACATGTAGGGTCTAATACATACAAAAGATGTATGAGAATTCTTGGTGGAAAATTTTGGCATATGAAAACTGCTCATGATGTGGGAATATCTCGTCCTTGGAAATAAAAGAAGATTATTATAAAATTGAAAAAGGAAATTATTATGAAATTGATTATTTTCGTAACCTTGGCAATATGTCTTGTTTCTCTTTCATGTCTGGGGCAAGCCCGACCCGTGAATTTTACGTTTACTTGGACAGCAACGGGAGACGACTCTCTATTGGGTCAGGCTTCTAAATATGATTTAAAATATTCAACTACAACATTGACTAATGAAAACTGGACTTCTGCAATTTCAATTCCTGAATCTTTAACGAAGCTCCCAAAACCCTGTGGTCAAGCTGAAACTTTATTTGTAACTTTGCATTTGATACAAGGATATACTTATTATTTTGCAATTAAAGCCGGAGATGATGGAGTTCCAATTAATTGGTCAGATATTAGCAATGTTGTTGATAGATTCATAAATGATATAATTCCCCCTGCTATGATCGTGAATTTTCAATGGAAGTGATAGAGATTATTCCGGAATGTCCCAGATAAAGGTAGAAAGTTTAGCTAAGGACGAATTTTTCCCATGAAAAAAATAATAATTTTTATCTTGAACAAATTGCGATTTGTGATTGACGGATTGTTGTACAAATGGTTAGGTTTCTTACGAAAGGAGAAAATAATCATGGAAGCATCTGATTTCACAAAGATGCCATATTCGTCATTGGCGGTTGTAAACAGTTTATTGGATGTTGCCGATGAAAATAATTCCCAAATTGACCCCCTGAAACTCCAAAAATTAATCTATTTCGCTCATGGATGGAATTTAGCATTCTATGATATTCCTCTTATAGACGAACAAGTGCAGGCTTGGAAATATGGCCCGGTAATTAATTCAGTATATCATACATTTAAAGATTATGGTGATAAGCCCATTGATGGACGAGCAAAAACTATTGATTTCTCCGATATGAAAATCGTTACTCCTCGCATTCCCCCAACAGATACTGATAGACAGAATTTGCTAAGAGAAGTATGGCGTTTATATGGCAAATATACTGGAATTCAGTTATCAACAATGAGCCATATGTCAGATTCTCCATGGTCAAAAGCTTGGGATCAGAATATCGAGAAGTTGAAATTTGTATCAATCTCCAATGATATAATTAAAGGATATTTCAAAGGCCTCTTGAATAGACAAAGTACATGAATTCCGCCGAGAAAAAGATAATCATCCCTGAAATTGCGATCCCCAGACCCGATCAATTAGAATCAAATGTTGGTCAAGAGGAAGCAAAAGAATATGCTCATGAATTTAATAAAATAAAATTAGATTCGATTAAACAGTTAATTATAAAGACAAATTCTTCAAAAGGATTTTTGGGTTATCTGTTATATGGAAATTCTTGATTCTTTAGGAAAAGTTTCTATTTATTAAGAGTTTGTAAAATGAAAAATCACCAAATTCATATATCTATAAGTATGATTCTTATTGGAATTTGTGTAATTATTATAATGATGCTGTTAAATGAATTACAAGATCGGGATAAACAAATCTTAATGTTTCAGAAAATAACCAATGATTATTCTACTTTTGTTATAAATACCTCTCGAAAAAATGAATGGATTAAAGTTCGCGCAACAGGATATTCGATTGGTAAACCTTATAATCAACTTACAGCTTTAGGAAATCCCGTTATTTCAAAAGGATTTTTGAAAATAGGAAATATTGATGTCTTTACAGTAGCCGCAGACCCAGAGATTTTTTCATTAGGAACAATTTTATATATAGATTCATTAGGGATAGGAATTGTAGATGATATAGGGCCAGCCATTCAAAAATATGAATTAGATATAGTATTTAACTCAATCACCGAAGCAAAATTATGGGGAGTAAAAATGATTAATGTAATGAGGTTACAGTGAAAATAAAATTCTTTACTTCAGAAATAGCAATGGCTAACTTTTTAAACGAATTAGACAAAGATAGTCTTTTTTATGTGGGAAACTTTAGAGATTCGGTATATATTATATATGAAAGGAAAATATAACGTGCCATTTCATATAGACTATCGTCCTGCAAAATTAAATGAATTTATAGGAAATGGAGAAATAATCCGCGATCTTCAGGCTAAATTTCCCCATTGGCCTCAGACGATTTTGATATCTGCCCCATCGGGATGCGGAAAGACTACTTTAGCTCGTATTATTTCCCATGAGTTAAAATGCGCTCCAATGTACATGAAAGAAATTGATGCAGCTCAAGATAGGGGGATTGATGCTATTCGAACAATTATTAAAGAATCTTACTCCCGCCCCTTAATGGGGGCAGTAAAAGTAATTATCTTTGATGAATGTCATATGTTAACTCCCGAAGCAATGAATGCTCTTTTAAAGATATCAGAAGAACCCCCTCCAAAAACTTATTTTATCTTTTGTTCAACTGCTCCAGAAAAAATACTTCCTACTCTACGAAATCGATGTTTTAAAATAAAACTTTCTAATCTTTCTGATCGGGAAATATCTCTTATTATTAAAAATGTTGCAGATAAAGAAGTTATTGAATTTACTGAACCTCTGAAACAAATTTGTCGCTTTATATTAAGCGAGGCTAAAGGTGTTCCTAGAGAAGCATTGCTTTTATTTGAATCACTTAAAGATTGTACAAATTTAGAAGAAGCTCAAACAAAAATACATGGGTTTACAGATAATGATCCTAAAATATACAATCTTGTTCAAAATCTTATAACTAAGAATTATGATAAAATTATAGAAACTTTTCAATTGTTACCACAAACGAATTTTGAATCATGTCGAATTGTTATAGCAAAAATTATTTATAAATTCATCCTTCGGGAAAAGAATATAGAAAAAAGAGATTATTTATTTTCAATTTATTCACATTTTATAAAACCCGTAGATAACCAAATAGGAAATATCGAACTTCTTTACCGATTTTGGGAATTATCTAAAAAATGACACCCATTATTTTAAGAAAATAATGAATTTTATTATTACATTTATAAGTAAGGAGATTTATGAGTAAAAAGCAAGATAAAATTTTACAGAGGAAAAGATGCAAATTTAATTCTTTAGAAAAAACTCAAGAATTAATTAAAAAAAGTCCAAACAAAATAAATGGCTACACTGTATGGGATTGGATTTTTCATCTAGAAGATAAAAATCATCGTCCGTCATGGGATGAATATTTCATGCGGATGGCTATGTTGGCCGCCACTCGTTCGACTTGCCTGAAAAGACAAGTGGGGGCGGTTATTGTCAAGCAAAAGAAAGTCCTTGCGACCGGATATAACGGTGCGCCTTCGGGATTACGACATTGTCTTGATATCGGTTGCTTGCGTGAGGAAATGGGAATTCCGTCGGGACAGAGGCATGAGCTCTGCCGGGCGATTCATGCTGAGCAGAATGCAATTATTCAAGCGGCCACATCCGGAGTGTCGATTGAGGGGGCAATTCTTTATTCCACCACTTTTCCATGTATTCTTTGCGCCAAGATGCTGATTAATGCCGGTATAAAAGAGATATATATCGCTGAAGGTTATCCCGATGAGTTATCGCAGAGCATGATGGAAGAAGCGGGAGTAGTAGTAAACCATATAGTAAGAGTTGCGCTAAATTGATGGAGATAATGAAGATAAATGAAACCTAATTTCGAGATGATACGTTTTACTGATGAAATGATGCATATTGCGGAAGACTATCTACGGAGTAATAAGGGCTTCTTACGAGTTACTGTTCCCCGCATTGTCCCTGTATCGGGGGCGTGTGAAAATGTTGATACGCTATTTGAGATCTCGGTAGCGAGCGATTATAATTGGTTTAAATCTAAACGGGCATATTTTGCTCAAACAGGACAATTATATTTAGAATCATTATTATATGCTTATTCTTACTTGTATTGTATCGGCCCCTCCGCAAGGGCAGAAACAATAGTAGATACCCGACATTTAACTGAATTTGAAATGATCGAAATTGAGTTTGCTGGAGACTTCCGTGATTTATTAACCGAAATAGAAGGTTTCATTTCAAACCTAGTATATGAATCAAGGTATCCCCAAGTGTTAGAAAATTATCTTCCCACCTTTCCAAAAATCAAATATAAAGATGCTATTCAGGAATTAAAACTTGAGTGGGGCAAAGATATTTCTTCTGAGCAAGAAAAGATATTGATTGCTAATCATGGGAATAGACCTATTTTTATTATTTATTATCCAAATCCTATGTCGGAACGAATGCAAAAACTGTTTGAAGATGATGCGCCTAATCTAGCAATCAAATTTTTCAATATGTTGCCCTACCCTGATGATCCGGATTATGTGTTGAGCGCTGATTGTATTGTCCCTTATGGTGGGGAATGTGTTGGAGCAGCAGCAAGAATAACTGATGCCGATGAATTTCAAAAGCGACTATGCAATTCCCCAATGTTATCCAGATTGAAAGAAAAAGATGCCAATGCAGAACAGGGATTTGAATGGTATATTAAGATGATGAGGAAATATCCACCGCCGCCCCATGTCGGTTGCGGATTTGGGATGAGCCGGATATTTCAGTACTTGTTATCTGAACCAGATATTACAAAAGTAGTTGTGATCCCTTCTAATAGAGGGATGCTACATTGATCATTTAAAAGGATAAGAAATGAAGAAAATTCAAAAATTAAATCGTGAACAAAAACTTATAAGAGAAATTCAAGCAAAAATTCAGAAAGAAAAAAATATTCAAGAAAATAATAAAAAGAAAAAAGAAAAATCATAATGAATATTATTGATACTTATTTAAAATCTAAGGCACATGAGCCTCACATAAGGGAAATATTAAAGGCCAAACAAGAAACTATTAAATATGAGATTAAAATTTGGAACAAAGAAATAGAAAAATTACAACAAGAATTAAAAACAATTCCAATAAAATATCATGTTGCTGTAAAGACGAGATTAAAAGAAGCTCAAGATGAATCATTAAAATGGAAAAAACAATCAGAAGAAATAAATAGTTTTCTTAAAGGAAAATAATACATTATAATATATGAACTTAATGAATTACTCTGTTAAATAAGAAAGGGAATATAATGATTGATAAGCCAAAATTTTTACATGTTGCAGCCCATATTCATCAAAATCTCTTTCGAGATTCATTTATGATTGGAGGTTTCTATAACTGGCATCTAGCCTTCAAAGGTGACTTCAAACTTTATAACAAGGGCGTTGAAAGTCATCTTGAAGATTACGATATTTTGTTCGTAGGTATTAGCCGTCCCGAACTTGAAGGAGTGATGATTAGCCAAATGCGTAAAATTATAGGCCCCAATTCAAAAACTAAGATAGTAGCTTGCATTGATTATGCCATTGAATTATGGCAGAATACATTTAATCCTAATATGCTTGAAAATGAATTAAATCAAGCAGATATGATTTTTACTGCAGAACCAATGATGAAGTCATGGGTTGAAGCTCTTATAGAAAATCGTCGCCCTGTATATCATATTCCTCACCCATCGAATTTAGACGCTATTGCGCAAATTGCTAAGCCCATTGAGTCAAGAAGCGATGAAATAGCTGCGATTATTCATCGTTATGATCAATATTGGTTACCCGTGTATTTAGTATCGAAAAATCTTCCGTGGGATACAACTGCAGTTTTGCTTGATCCTAGTATCGAGATCCAAATTCTTCCATATTTTCCATTCACAAAACATGGATTCCAATTTACTCAGTACTTAGATTGGATTTCACGAAAGAAAGTATGTTTCGATTCATATCATCGTATACATGCGTATGGACGCACAGCAGTTGATAATGCTTCATTGATGCTCCCTACAGTAGGAACAGACTGGGTATGGGGACAAAAGTACTTGTGGCCCGATCTCACTGTTCCTGCAGGAGATGTAAATGGGGAAATCGTCTTAATCAAGAAATTATTTAATGAGCCCAACTTTTATTTGGATTGTATTGAAAAAGCTAAGGAAAAAGTAGAAATATTCTCATATGAGAACAGAGTTAAAGATTTTTTAGAGAAATTAAATCAATAAAAACTAAGAAAGGATTTATGTTTGTAAAAACAATTGTAGATAAACTTAGAGAAGATTTCCCTTCAGAATCAGTACAAATTAGGGCAATTCTTAATAAAAAAGGGGAAACTTCCATACTTACTGGGTATAAACCTCAGTACATTATTGAAAGACTGAATGATACTTTTGGTCACGATGCATGGGATTTTGAAGTTCTTAAATATGATATTGTTGATAAATATGTTTGGGTTCTTGGAAGACTCACAGTATATTCAGTAGCTACTGCTGTTACCGATCCAAATGCAACAAGTATCCTCGATATCAATCATCGGATAATGTACCGAGATATCACTACAGTAAAAGACCAATTTGGTACTTCTTTTATCGGCGAGATGGGAGTAGGAGACGCCTTAAAGGGCGCTGCTACAAATTCTCTTGAAAAATGCGCATCAATGTTAGATATCGGGCATATGGCATACAAGGGTCTTCTCCCTGCGCCCAAAGAAGATATCTTTTTAAATAAAGAAAATAAACCCTCAAATATTAATATTAGAGAGAAAGACGAAACTGAAGAAGAACTTAAAATAAAACTTAAAAATTTATGCACAAAATATCAAATTGGTAAAGTAGGATTGACAAATCTTATTAAAAATATTTTAAAGAAAGATATTGCTATTGTTGATTTAAAAGAACTTGATGATTTTAAAAAATTGATCAAACATATTGAAGTTAATAAGGCTCCATTTTGACACTACAAAGCATAATTTTTCATAAATATAGAATGTTAATTCCTTCTTCAACATGGGGAAGACTTGGTCGACTTAAAAAGCGTTATGGGCAAGATACAGTAGAAAAAGCAATTGAATATATTAATAATAAACCACAAAATATTCATCATCTTTTTAATTTAATTGAAATACGTTGTCAACAAATAATTAACAATACAGAGACAGTGGATATTTTTAAATTATGACAGAAAATATAGAATGGAAAATTCTCTGGTGTTTATTTGATGAAGTTATTAAATATGAAGTTATTGCTAAAGTTTCGGAAAAGTACTTTACTCAATCAATTACTCAAGAAATTTTTACTTACTGTCGAGAAAATATCATTGAAAATAATATAATAAATAAAGATTCTATTTTAGTAAAATTTAATAATTCTACTGAAATTAAAGAAAACTTAATTCCTGTTGACACAACAATTTACAAAACCTACATTGATAAGTTTGTAGAAGAATACTGTCATAATCGGATTCATTCATTCGGAGAAAAGATTCTTGCAGAAAGAGTTAATTCAGATAATATTTACACAGAAATCGGATCATTAGTTAAAGATATATCTCGTGACGATGATTTCCAAACAATTTATATGTCAGATGTTGTTGATAAGATTGTTAAAAGTGTTACAGAAGGAGAAGAGTATTTTGATGGGATTGCAACCTATATTCAATCTTTAGATGAGAAATTAAATGGATTAAAGCCTGGAAACTACATTATTATAGCAGGGCGTCCTAGCATGGGGAAAACTGCATTAGCTTCTCATATTGCGTTAAAAAATGCGCTTAAGGGCATTCCCACACTGTTTTTTTCATTAGAAATGAATCACTCCCAGCTTTTAATGAGAATGTTCGCAAGTGAATTAAAGATCGAACTTTATAAATTAAAACGACGTCTATTAAATGACGCTGAAAAGATTCAAATTAAAAATGCACAGCAAACTTTTAAGGAAATGCCTCTTATTATTGATGAATCAATGTGTGATGTTCATCAAATGATGGCCAAGATTCAAAAAGCAAAAATGAAGTACCCTAATCTTGGTCTTATACTTATTGATTATCTTCAACTTATGAGAGGTAAAGGGGGGAATGAAACTGAAATTACTTCAAATATTTCAAGAGGTCTTAAGTCAATAGCAAAAGAATTTAATATCCCTATTATTATTCTATCTCAACTTAATCGTTTATGCGAACAAAGAGAAAATAAACGACCCCAATTATCTGATCTTAGAAGTTCTGGGGCACTAGAGCAAGATGCAGATATTATTTTATTTGTGTATAGAGATCATTATTATAATTATAACCCTAAACATGAGTCATTATGCGAAATTAATGTAGCTAAATTTAGAGATGGAGAAGTGGGAAAGATTCTTGTAGAGTATAATTTAAAGAAACAATATTGGAAATATATTGATCATACTTCTAAATTATGGGAAATTGCTAAAAAGTTTTTAAAGATAGAATAAAATGATACCTTTTCCGAATAAAAAATATCAGATAATTTATGCAGATCCACCTTGGAGTTACTATAACGATTCTGATAGTTATCCAGGAAAAACAACAACAGTAGGAATGAGAAATGTTCCTTATCCTGTTTTAGGAACAAAAAATATTATAGCAATTCCCGTAAATAAAATTACTGATAATAATTGTATTTTATTTATTTGGACAACAGATTATCATTTAGAGAAATGTTTACAAGTAATAAAGGGATGGGGATTTGAATATAAAACAATTGGATTTATTTGGTTAAAAAAAAATAAACAAGGGAGTTCTGTTTGTTTTATGGGAGCATATACGCTGAAAAGTGGCATAGAATTATGTCTATTAGCTACAAAGGGAAAATATGCACACAAATTAATAAAAAAACACAATATTAAATCATTAATCGAAAGCCCAAGAGAAGAACATTCTAAAAAACCCAATGAAGTAAGAGAAAGAATTGTTGAACTCGTAGGGGATATTCCTCGCATTGAACTTTTTGCTCGTCAAAAAATTGATGGTTGGGATTGTTGGGGAAATGAAGTGTGAATATAACTAAAAAACAAATTAATCATTGGAAAAAAGAAGCTTCAAAACTTAATTTTAATATTTCATGTGATATTATCAATGATTACAAAAATGCTTCTCATAAAATTTTACTTAATCGCTTTAGGGGATTGGGATATTTCGATAAAGAAAAATCAATTAGTCTTATAATAAATCCTGAAGAAACTTGCAAAAGTGCTGAATGGATATTTTATCATGAATTGGGTCATTTTATTTATTTACAAATGAAAAAAGGAGGTAAGTATACACCTAATAAACTCATAGAAGATTTCTGTAATAAGTTTGCGACTGTAATCTGTAATAAAGATTACGGAGACGCTTGGTTTAACAAAAGAAGAAAAATAATTAACAAAAGGAAGAAAAATGGCAAATTTTGAAGTAACAGAAGTAACCGTACGCCCATTCGCATCGAAAGGGAAACCAAGTTTGATAAAGGCTTTTGTCGATATCGTTCTCAATGACGCAATGGCAATTAAAGGTCTAAAAGTCATTGATGGTAAAAATGGATTGTTTATAGCAATGCCATCGATTAAAAATAAGCAAGGTGAATTTGTTGATATAGCTCATCCTATCAATAAGGATGCCCGCGCTATTCTCGATACAGCAATAATGAATGAATTTAAGAAAACATACGAAGACGAAAAACTTTTTGAATAAGAAGGTCATAATGAATAGATGGAGCAAAGCTGAACTTGATTTAATTGAACACTATTTTAAAACTACAATTACAGAAATGACATTATTTCAGCATTTGCAGGAGTTGAATCCCTTAAGATCTTATGAAGCCATGACTCGCATGATTAGAAGAATGCGGATCAAGGGATTATATCGGCCTAGAGATAGAATATTTAATAATCTTCGTATAGGATTTCTAGATATTGAAAGTTCTGATCTTAACGCAGATATCGGGATAATGTTAAGTTGGTGTATTAAGCCTTTAAATAAAAGTAAAATAGAATCAGATTGTATTACTCAAAAAGAAATTTTAAATTTTTCTCATGACAAACGAATTCTTATGAGTCTTTTAAAAGCTTTTGATAATTATGATCTTTTAATAACTCAATATGGGACTGATCGAAAATTTGACATTCCTTTTATCCGCACACGGGCGTACAGACATAAAGTAGAATATATGCTCCCTTCTTATATGGAACGATTAATGGGCGATACATGGTTAACAGCGAGAAATAAATTAAGACTTCATAATAATCGTCTTGATAGTATTGCGAATGTTATGGGAATAAAGATTGCAAAAACCCCATTAGATCCTCATATATGGGAGTTAGCTCGCTCGGGACATAAACAGAGTTTAGATTACATATTACAACATAATAAAAATGATGTTTTAATATTGGAACAAGTATATAAAAAATTTAAAATAGTAGAAAGTAAAGCAATTTATAAAAGTATATGAAACAAAAAATAATAGATTGGTACAATAACAAATATAAAGTAAAGCCCGAATTTTTTCAACTTCCCGTCTCAGCGAGAGAAGATTTATGGAAATTAATGGGAATTGATAAAGATAATCCCTTCTCAATGAAACCCATCAAAAAAAAGCTTTTATGGAATGATCAATATCGGACTGTTTTAGATGCGGGTTGTGGAGTGGGGGATTTTATTATCGAAACTGCACAACAAAATAAATGGCTACATTGTATGGGATTGGATTTTTCATCTGAAGCAATTAAAATATGCAAAGAAAAATTATCAAAACAACCTCAACAGATTCAAAATGGATGCAGTTTTATTTGTGAAAATTTTGAAGAAAAAGCATATAATAGAATAGATTATTTTGATTATATTTTTTGTATCGGAACATTAGAACATACCCCCAATATTTTTAATGCATTAGATTCTTTATATTCCGCAGGGAAAAAAGATTGTAAATATTTATTTTTAGTACCCAATAAGGGAATCATTCAAAATATAACAGATCAACAAGAAATAAATGAAAATCTTTATTCATTAAAAGAATGGGAGAGATTTTTTAAAAATGCAGGATTTCAAATAAAAAACATCACTATTGATAATTATCATTGGAAAAAATACAATAATAGAGTAAAGAGAAACTTTATGAGATTATTTTACAAAATCATACCTTTAAAGTACACAAATACACTTATATTTATATTGGAGAAATAGTATGGAAAAGGTTTACAGATTTAAGTCAATCTTTCAAAGCATTCAGGGGGAAGGAATTTTAATGGGTACTTGGTGTTGGTTTCTAAGATTTGCGGGTTGCAATATGGTACCAAAGTGTAATTTTTGTGATGTAGATTGGCAATTGTCTAAACAAGACTTAATCATGACCAAAGAAGAAATTATGACTTATCTTGAAAATAATGATGATTATAATACTAAATGGCTCATTCTAACAGGAGGAGAACCTCTTCTCTTTTTAGACGATGATCTTGTTGATCTTTTAAAAACTAAATACTCAATTTCAATTGAAACAAATGGGACTATTCCTCTTGGGTCATTAATTGACAAAATCGACCATATAGTTATGTCCCCCAAAGTTCTTCCGAGTAAAGTTAAGCTTGAGAAGTGTCATACTTTGAAAATATTATATCCATTTCCTCTTGAAACCGGACTCATTAATCAACAAATGGATCCCGTACAATGGAAAAACTTTCCTTCTGATTATAAATTTGTTCAGCCTCTTAATATCCCTACAATTCCAATTAAAGATATGACTAAAATGGCAATTACAAAAGTTGCTCAATTAGGGGGAGATTGGAGAATAAGTGTGCAACTCCATAAATTTTTGGGGATAGAATGATATTTTTGAGAAAAATACGCAAAGGTAAAGTTAAAATCAATGGTCGTTGGTTCAAACCTACTACAGAATATAATGGAAAACTTGATGGATTAATTTATGGATTTGGGATATATCCTCCCAGACCAGATGGAAGTTATTTTATATCATTATGGGGGAGTAAAGCCCTTTATGATTGTAAAACAGAAGAAGAAATTCAGAACTATCATATGGAAAATGATCCAGAAGTTATGCCAGATGGTTCACTTCCTTGGTGTTGGTGGGATGAAATTAAAGAGATAAAATGATATTAACAAAAGAATTAACTTTTGATGCTGCTCATCGGCTTATGGATTATAACGGTTTGTGTAAAAATATTCATGGACATACATTCAAACTTCAAGTAAGTGTCGAATGTTTTCCATTAAAAGATGGTATGGGAATTGATTTTAATGTGATGAAAAAATTAATTAAAGATTGGACTGATGATAATTTAGACCACTCGATAATATTAAATGAAAAAGATCATGAAATAATTACTTTTTGTGATAATTGGGGATTTCGAATCGTAACTATTCAGGGAGAACCTACAGTCGAAAATCTTTCTAAAATTATATTTAATTCATTAAGTGAAATTTTTGTTAATCGACATATTAATGTTATTGTAAAAAAAATAACTTTATGGGAAACTCCTACTTCATTTTGTGAATATTATGTATAAAGTTAGATCAGATAAAGGGAATAATCAAGAATCAATCATACGAAGATTGCTCTTTTTAATGGGTGATAATCCTAATCGAGAAGGACTTATTGAGACTCCCCGAAGAGTTATTAATAGTTATAAAGAATTATTTTCAGGATATTCTTATAGTGAATCAGATATTGAGAATATTTTTATAAAACAATTTACTGAAACAGAAAATTATGATGGAATCATTATATGTAAAAACATTCCATTTATTTCATTCTGCGAACATCATCTTCTCCCATTTAGCGGATTGGTACACATCGGGTATCTTCCGGATAAGAAAACGGTCGGATTATCTAAACTCCCTAGAATAGTCGATGTATTTGCGAAACGTTTACAGATTCAAGAAAGACTTACCTCTCAGATTACACGGACATTAATGACTTATATCCAACCTCAAGGAGTAGGTACTATAATAGAAGCGGAACATTTATGTATTACTTGTAGGGGAATTAAAAAGACCGGGAGTAAAATGA
>Ga0210049_1003883_pt1 | contig 13331 bp, 15 predicted proteins | sample CryGeyCG2014_300_2_FD_183964 | JGI IMG/M metagenome (GOLD analysis project Ga0210049, IMG submission 183964) | Groundwater microbial communities from aquifer - Crystal Geyser CG06_land_8/20/14_3.00 (SPAdes) (version 2) | ecosystem: Environmental > Aquatic > Deep subsurface > Groundwater | place...
GGGGAGTAATTAAAAAGTAATGGGGCGGTAGACCATGGCAAATCGTTTGCTACGTCGGATGAGAGCCACCGCCGAAAGTTGGTATTCTCGCATCTTCGGAGGCGGCGACTCGGATATTCCAAGACAGGGCAATGAAGAAAGCGTTGCGGATTATGTCCGTGCCTTGTTTGAGGAATCGCGACAGTGGCGTGAGAAAAGTCTCCTCGGAAGGCAGTTCAAGGTAACAACGGATTATGAGTACAGTAACCCCGTGGATTTCTGGCGTGACTGCCGAAAACTCGAACAGGGATTGCACTGGGATGTCTTCGGGCATCGGAATGCTGAGTCCGAGGAGAGTTGGAAACAGGAACTCGTCGATGATGAAATTGGGAACCAGATCAGAGTCAAGAAAGCATTCATCACTGCTAACTGGCATGACATCACTATCCTTCCCAACATAGCCAACATCAATGAGATTGTCGAACAGGAACGCGGCTATACTCACTGGAGTGATATGATTCTTCAGTTGGTTCATCGTGGTTTAACCGAGGGGACATCAATCGCTAAGAGTGTTCTCGATAGGACAGAAAATCCCGATGGGTATGCGCGAGAGATTCCAGTCGATAACGCCGCTATTTTCCCTACGCCTCATTGTCTTGGCTTCTCAAAAGTCGAAGGATGCTGGTATGTCTGCCATGCGACGATGGTCACCTTACAACAGATTCTTGAAGAAGACCCGGATGTCAAAGAGGAACTTCTTGCGCTGTCAAGGCTTGACATTACCAAAGACATCTCCATGCAGGACGATGTTGATTATGTGAACATGAACGCATACAACCACACTAAATTCTATGACAGATATGAGGTGTGGATGGATGACCCGGCCCTTGTTCCGGTAAGGGCAAAGCAGGATGAGGTTTCCGCTGAACATCAAGCCATCTCTTCTGGCGTGAATGTCGATGCTCTTGATGATCAGGATCATATCGGACATGTCGAGGCGCATATTCGCTGGCTTGAAGATCAAGTAGAGCCGATGCGACAGAACCCTGAGACTTCACAGGAAGCAGATGCAATTGGAGAAGTCATGGGGATCCATCTTGCGGAGCATTACAAGAAACTCGAAGACAGAATCCAGCACCATATCCCGCCTAAGAGCCGACCGAAATATCCTTACGGAAGATTGATTGTCGTCGCTGGTGGTCTCGTTATTAGAGATGAACCCAATCCCTTCCATTTTGATTGGAGAAAACTTTGGCACAAATGGGAGCAGGAAAAACTCCCTGGGCATATATGGGGCCGAGGTGTGGCGGAAGTCCTGTGGGAAACAAATCGTGGGCTTGATACTTTAATGTCACGTACGGCAGACGTGGGCATAAGTGTCGGTATGCCGAAAGTCTATCTCGACGAAGCGAACAAGGATTTAATGAAAGAGAACGGCATCGACAATGATCCAACACATCCAGCGTTCATAAGGGGGTCAGTCAGTATCCGCCAAGGCCAAAGTCCAAGAGAGAACATTCTACTCTTTAATCTCCTTAAAGAGAATGCCAAGAAACAACAGGGCGTGTCGGAGGTTTCCTATGGGCAGATACCAAGTGCGAGGGCATCGGGAAAACTCGTTGAGGTGTTGCGTCGGCAGAATACAGTAGTTATCACTGGAGAGGCTAACCAAAGACTTAATGATATCGTCGAGGACATGATTGAGACTCGACTGCTGATTTACAAACAGTTCTATACCGAGCCAAGGTTTTATTTCATCGACGGACAGCCCAAGGCAATTAACGTTTCTAAAGCCCTCACCAAATTCAAAATCGAAGGCAAGAATGGTGAGGAGCGTGAAGTCACTATCCCAGCATTCGATATTCAGGTTCGCTCGAACTCGAATTTCCCGCAGCAGTTTGAGCAGGAATTTGCCTTAATCCTCGATCTTCTGAATATCAAAGACGCTAGCGGGAATCCGATTCTTCCGATTGAGGCGTTGTATGATGTTCTAAGTCAACGCTATCCTCAGTTCGGGAGGCAAGGGAAATACTACAAAATTTCCGAGGAATTAAAAATTGGAAGGGAGGTAATGGCTCAACAAGAACAAAAAGCAAAACAAGCTACAACTGATATGCGGATGGTAGCGAGTAAGTTTAAGCAAGAGGGGCTGAAGGCCATTTTGCCTCAAATGGGTCCTGGGCCAGTAACAGAGCAACTCAACTCTATCAAACCAAATGGAGGATACTGAGATGACGAAGAAGATTGTTAAAACAATGCCAGTTGAGATGCCATTGGCATCACAAGCACCTCTATCAAGCACAATAAATCCGTCGCAAGATGATATCATCGTGAAAAAGAGCGAGCTTTTTCACATCCTCTATGCTCTTGTGCTTGGGTATACCACAAATCTTTCTGGTAGTGCCGCACTTCCCGCAATCGGTCGGCTGTTTGATACCAGGACGTATGACGAGCAACTGACACTCTGGGCCGAGATCAAAAGCTATATTGAGACTCATCCATACTGAGGCGAGCCATGGGGAATATGCAAAAGTTGCGAGATAACTATAGGTTGCTCGCGGCACAAACTATTCATCAAGCGTTGATGGATTTGACGGCGAAAGATTCCGTGAAGGGGAAAGAAACTCGGGACTATAACTACGCCGAAGATGCTAAGGCTTGGTTCAACGAACGGCGAACCGAACCATTTGGCTATGGATGGTGCTTGCAACTAACAAGCTGGAGTCCTACCATTCTACGAAGGATCATCGAAAAGAGGGAGCGCCAAAAACGTTCAAGGGAGTTGGCATGAAACTCATTGAGAAACTGAAATCATCGTACAAACCGAAGAATGTGTATTCGCTTCGCGTCAGCGGAGTGTATCCTTTCCTTGCAAGGATCATTGAATTTGGTGATGATTACATGAAGGTTGTGGATGGAGATGATGTCGAGTTTCTTATCCCTGTGGGAGGACTTGCCACTATCCGCGATGTTACCGATAGTCCGGCACATGAATGGAAGGGGAAATACGAGGCCGCTAAAACGAGTTACTCAATGGAGGAAGAGGATAAGAAGGGAATAAATAACATTCGCCACAACACCGGCCTTTGACTTTCAAGATGGCATTTGATTATCTTGAGTTGAGGAACTGAACATGAGTCTATCAGAAAAACTTTTGAAGTGGAGAAGGAAACGGAAGGCTGGTAGTATAATGAAGCCAGAGACTTTTGAGGGAATAGTGGCTTCTCAGAAAGCGAAGGGTCTTTCTCCTTTACGTGCGAAGAAGGTCGCTGGTCGGGCATATTGGAATACGGTGAAGGCAAGGTACAAAAGGAGAAAGAGCCATGCCGGTTAAACTGGAACGTGCTCTGCGGAAAGTTGCCCAGAAGTATGTAAGGAGTGGGAAACTCCGCAGGAAGAAAGGCCAGACTGTGGAACAGGCGAAGAACGCATTTGTCTACGGAACGATGAGAAAGCAGGGATGGGCGCCGAGACGAAGGAGGAAGTGGAAAGAGATAGGTCGAAGAAAGGCGACCTTCTGAGCCTGGCCCTTTAGTCAGGTTCAGTAAACCAAGTCATTGAACATCGAGAAATCTGTCCGTACAAAGCTTAAACATCTTCGAGCAATCGCGAAGAGGTTCAGTGGGTACATGCCTAATGATCTTCACAAGGGGAAGATCACGGCAGCGAAGCCGAAGACACCGCCCTCTCCTTTCAATCGTGACTATCGGAAGAAAAGACGGAGTCCGGTCTAATGCCGGGTAAGAACAAAGTCGTTGACGCGACATTCGCCATTCCTAAAGTGTCGCCGACTTTGAGGTTTAATGAGCCGGTATCAACGAGAGTAGCGACAAAGGTGCCAAACATTACATTTGACCAACTCTTCCCGGCTAACATGGACCCAGCACTCAAGGCGAGAGTTTTACAGTATTTGTATAACGAGTATACGAGTGGGAGTATGTATACGCCAGAGATACCATACGCGGCTCGACTCCTACAAGACATTGATAGCACACTCAAAGCACGGGGGAATACGGGCATTGCAGACGTCGTTCTTCGCATGAACAGTACTGCGGAGGAGCCAACCGGATATAAAGTCTATGGGTTGCGTCCTGCGGCAGTAACCCAACCGATGGGGAGTTCTTTCGGTTACTCTATTGACCGATATGGCAATACACGTGATCCCAACTTTGGGACGCAAGCATTATTCCACGAACTTTGGCACGCTTTGGTTAGTAGGCAACCCTATTACTATAACTATGAAAATGCAATGCTCGATGAGCCGATAGCAACTGCCGCTGGTCAATATATTGAAGGGAATGCGCCGACAGCTCCGACAAGGCGGGAGCCGGGTCCAGTAATAATGAATGGGAGGAATATCTACCGTTCAGGCGAACCAGTTCCGCCATTGTATCGTAATCTTGATTTGCTTGAGGCACGTCGTCGTGCTTACCAAAACCCCACAATAGGTGGGGAAATAATGTGGCGATGAAAGATGCCCTTCATAGAAAGGCACTCCAATGAAAATGAGACTGAAGAACTTGGGCGACAAGATTCCCGCCAGCGGTTCCGTCAAGGAAGTACCATCAAAGGCCGTAGTCAGATACCCGGAGGTGACAATCTCCAGTGACCAATTCGAGGCCCTGAAGGATCTGAAACTCAACCAGACAGTGACATTGATTGCCACAGCGAAAGTCACTCAGTTGCGGGGGCCAGAGGAATATGAAATAAGAGACGGCGAATACGATAAGACAAAGGTGATAGCTCGTCTCTCGCTGCTTAAAGGCAATATCCAAAAAGTGGCTTCACCTAAGTCATTCAAAATAAAAATACCGTGAGGATTCTTCTGTGGAAGTCTTCTTAAAATCTGAAGAACGCAAAGTTGACCCGCGCAAACCGGATACTCATCCCGGATATCGGGCTGCACTAATGGCGGCGAGGGTGCATAAACAAGAGATGCACTTTGAGAATGACGCAGAGCAACGTGACTATGACCGTGCTATTAAGTCGAACCCAAACAATATCCCTGGGCTTCCGCCTTTTTATCCGCCTGAGAAGATTCCAGCAATTAGTGGAATTGATATAAGGCCGCAAAGAAAATTCTTTGCATGGGGAAAGTGGAGAGAAATTCCTATCCGAGAGAGATTCACAGAGGACGATCTCCGTGTTTTGTCGGGGCACGATATAAATCTTTTCTGCTCTATGTGTGGCAAGGTTACATCCCATGCGATTAACAAAAAGGGGTCCTTCTGTCACAAATGCGGGCACGTGTTACCGCTACATTGTTAAGGACAAGCGATGGAACCTGGAACGCATCACTCTGAAGAAACCCGTAGAAAGATGGCCAACAGCTATAAGGCACGACATCTTTCTGACAAGATAGTTAGGGAATCTTCCCACAGTAAAGGAGAAAGCCAAATGATTATTGTAGCAGCACATGGATTCGCGCATCGTCTTACAAATGCTGGTGTTGTTGAATCCTCTGAGTATGCCATCCATGACGGTAGTGTTGAATCCCCCGACTATATCATTGGTGGCCCTCTGATTACTCTTGGAGAGTGGATACCAAGAACTGCCGACTCGATGGATTTAACGGGCGGGGACTTTAGCGAGATTGTATCTATTCTCCAGAGGCTTTCTGATTTATTCTCTGATAACTCGAAGCGACTTCCAACTGTTACTGAAGTCGCAATCTTTTCACCAGAGGCATTAACATCCAGATAGGGCCACAAGCCCAAAGGAGTATTATGCCAGACGATCTTTTCCAGCCAGCCGTTGCAGCAGCGGATGACACGGCTCCACAAGAGCCGAAGGGTGGGCTTGACAACGAACCCAAAGTAGAACCTGCTGAAGAAGTAGTAGCTGAACCACTCGTAGAACCGGAGCCAACAGAAGAGGAGGCAATCACACTCGAAGGAGTCGAGCAGGATGCAGCGGGGAATTTCATTCTGAAGATTGATCCAGATGATCCTGAATCGTCCGTCTACAAGGGCGCGACGATGGATGAACTTCTCGCTAACTGGCGTAAGGGGACAGTTGAAAAAGATAAGACCATCAGACAACTGAAGGTCAAGCAAGCAACACGGGTTCCTCCGCCAGAAGGTCAAGGAGAAGAGATCGAGGTTCAATTCCCTGACACAAACGAAGTCTATCGGGATATTTTCAGGAAGATGGGTGTTGATATAGCCATGCTAGGATGGACAAAAGAGCAATGGCAAGAGCACGAGATTTCCGATGGTGCAGTCAACACCTTTGACCTGAAACAATCAATGCGTGAAGCGCAACACCAGGCAGATGCGCAGATAACGCGGATGAATGCCGATGCTATCAATGACCAAATGCTGAACGAGGAAACGAGTGAAGTTGAGGCATTGATTCAAGAGACAGGCATTGATCCTGATAACTTCGATTATGAGAAAGTGCTCGATGCCATATACAATGACCCAAAGTACTGGCAGAAAAATGGGATTCGGAGGACAGGTTGTATCGTCCGAGAATCCGCCCGAGAAATTATTCGGCTCCAGAGAGAGTCATTGAAAGAGTCTGTAAATCAGGAGATTGCTGAAGGCAAAATCGCGAAAGCGAAAGCCCCCGGGCCCGGGGCGGCGGGTGTGAAACTAACTCAACGACCACACACCCCGGCGGATACAAGAGAAGCGACCGCACTGGCACTTCAAGATTATCTCAGGAAGTACCCGCCGAAGAAATAAGGAGTTTGCACAATGGCAGGCCTCGACACCGCATTTCTGAACAATGTGACGCGAGACCACTTCATCAAGACGATTAAGAACCAGATGTACAATCAGTCCCCGTTTTTCAATCGTCTTTTTGCTAAGGGTCGCGTCCAAACGATGACCGGCGTTTCACTCAACTGGGCGGTCATTATGAAGAAACACACAGCCGTTGGTCGCTACGTTGGATATGATACATTCGCCAACCAACCGATCAATCCAACAGTCATTGCAAGTCTGGTTCCCTGTGACTATTACGCGGCACTCGCAATCTCGGGAGATGAAGAGAGAAGGAACTCTGGTGCGATAGAGAAACTTCTCGACATCCTCCGCATCCAGTTCGACAATGCAACATCAACGATGAAGGAGAAGATGTACACCGATGCCTATTCAGATGGTTCTCTGGTGGGCGGACGGTACGGACTCTACGGTCTTCAGGCAGCGGTTAGCGCATCGAACATCTATGCGAACATCAACCGAGCTACAGCTGGCAACGAAAGTTGGCGGTCTAACGTCGATGCAACGCCCCATACAGTGGCAAACATGAAAGACCCGACATCGGTTCATTATATGCCATCGGTCATGCGGACGAACTACACGATTGCAACACACGACCATTCTCCTAACATCATCATTAGTACGAAGGCTCTGTATAACCTGTATCAGGACATCGCAGGTGTACAGAATCTTCGGTTCGACAATGACGTTGCCAACCTTGGGTTCGGCGGAGTCCAGTTCGGCCCTGGCGTGACGCTTGTGTTTGATGACTTCTGTACAACGGCGTACATGTACTTCCTTGCCCTTCAGGACTGGAATGTCTTTGTCTACTCCGATGCCAACTTCTCGTTGCGTGGCAAGGGGTGGAGAGAGGCGCAGAATCAGGACGCCAAGATAGCGCAGATCATCTGGAGCGGTCAGATGCGGCTTGACTCGCCGTGGCATCAGGCTGTCTCAACAGCGATGGCTTAATGGTATTCACTAAAGAAAAGGGGATAGTACAATGGCGACCGCCGATACTTCAGGTTATGCCGGTATAACCAATCCTGAACTCATTGAGAATGGATTTGACCAATTCATTCAGATATACAATGCGACCGGAGCCACCCTGTATGAAGGTGACGATATAATGCTGGCAATAGACTCTACCTACGGAGTCAAAGCCATTGCAGTCGCTACTTCAGCGACAGTGCCTCGTCGCCAGGGGATCGTTGTAGGAAGTCGTGATCTTGCAACAATCGCTATTGCAGGAACTGGTCTTGTCCAAACTCGGGGATACTGCCTCAAAGTGAAGACGGCTGCGACAGCGGCCGATCACTTTATTAAAGGCACAAACGCCTCGGTTCAAACAGCAGATGACGGCACAACTCAAACTGTGAACTCAATTGGAATCACGATGGCAGCCGCCGCAAGTGGTTTTGCTCCGGCAATGCTATTCGGTGATCTCACAGTTATCTAACAGGGTGAGGGGGAACTCTCTTAAAAAAAGAGAGTTCCCCTCCCTATCCCATAGAGGAAGGAGCCGTCACGATGAGACAGACAATCGTCGTTCTGTTTGCATTACTCTGTCTGTGTGGAACCATCTACGCTCAACAGAGTGCCTTCACCGAGAATGCGTACAATAAGTATAAGCACTACAATACTGCCGGAGTTGATTCTTTTATCACCACGGCGAATACAGCATTTCTCGTAAGTCTCACCTTTAACACCTGTGTAGCTAGCGATACTGTTATTATTAGAAACGGCTTGGATACCGTTGCCGCCGTTAAATGGGGTGCTACGGCTCCAACGGCATTCACGTTGTTCTATAACACACAGCTTGATACGTCACTGATTGTTACACGGAAGGGGACGACTGACTTTTTGCTTACGTATCGGAGGAGAAGGTAGTGGCTACTGTCCAAGCCTTACTATACCGTTTTGTTCTTCGGATTGATCCGCTTACAAAGGATCAATCAAACTTTACTCTTGCCACCGTAGGCATGATTGACGGAGATATGTTTTCGGCTCAGCGGCAGTTGGACATTTACAACGAGGCGCGAATTGCGCTCTTCAATGCTCTTCAGTTAAAACTCACAACTGAGGAACTCACCAAGGCTATTGGTGGAAACATTGTCGTAACCAATATAACCTTCTTTGGCGGAGTTGCTCCTAAGCCGACTGGATATGTGAAATTTATCTTGCTCATTGATTCTGCGAAGAATGTCATCGTTCTTCTTCCCAATACTAAGAGGGCACTCGTTATAGAAGGAATCAACCCTGACTATATCGAATCCTTTACCAATCGTTTCATCTTCGAGGAAGGGACTAATTTCAAGTCGGCAAGTGGCGACTTGTACATGCCCAACGGTTCAAGCTACATTTTTGGTTACTTCGGAATCACAAACTGGACGCTTGGCGATGTGACGGCTGGTACAGCGGTCGAGACGTTTAATGACGTATGGCATTCGGTGATTCTTGAGATTGGGCAGGCGATAGCTAATGAACAAGGTCTCGCTCAAATTAACGCTCTCGCGATTTCTCTTGTGGGAGGGAAGTGATGGCAGATAAAAATCTTGCAACAACAACCACTCTCGCGGCTCTGAAAGCAATCATCCGCGACCGCACTGGGACTCTCGATGTTCAAGACTCAGACCTCATCGAAACAACGTTGAGCAATCTTATTCATCAGGCAATAACAACCGTGAGGACTCTCGCAGGTCCGCTTCTTGACTTAGTTTACAATACAGATGCCACAGTCATGCCCGATGTAACCTCAAAGGGCATCGACATTTCCCTATTCGACATTGCTAATGTTAATCTCGTTTCTCTCTATGATGTGATACATGGTCCGATTCCGATTTATAGAGTGTCGCTGTTTAATGCGATGCAGAAGTCTTACGTAAATGATACAAACGCACTCTTCGGAACTATCACAAACATGGTTACCACTGGAACTGATAATGTGCTTGCTATCAAACTCTGTGTGGGAAGCGGCGTGGCACTGGGAACTCTCACGTTTACGTACCCACGGAATCCCAGAAAAGTAGTAGTAGATAGTGAGAAGATTGACATTCCTGAATGGTGCGTACAGATGGTTGCGGATATTGCGACCATTATGATATGCGAGAAGTTCAACAAACAGCCGCAGGCATCTATAATGGCAAGAGCCTCGGCATTGATGCAGAGTGTAACAGCGCAGGTCGCTATGGCGGGGTCGCCAAAGGGACGGTGAGATGGCAGTTCTCAATCTTTCTCTTTCTGATACCGCGGGTTCAGTAGAGACGGTTTCATCGCGCCGCACCTATTCGCTCCTCCTTCAAGATGTTGCCGACTCCGTAGAGGGCATATCACTAACCTTTGTTTATTCATACCATATTCTTCCGCTTCCCCTTTCTGATACCGCGGGTTCAGTAGAGATAATCTCACTGCACCGGACTCGTTCGCTCCTTCTTGCTGATATTGGAGATTCGGTGGAGGGGATTTCATTACTTATCAGTCCCCCTTCTCTCCAAGATGTTGGCAGTTCCGCGGAGACAATCTCTTCACGTTTGATTCGTTCACTTCTTCTTCAAGATACCGCGGGTTCAGTAGAGACAGCCTCGCCAACGACCGGAGCCGTTACTATCCTTTATCTCTCTCTTTCTGATACCGCAGATTCAGTAGAGACAATCTCATCGCTCCGTACCCGTTTACTTTCACTTCAGGATACCGCAGATTCGGCAGAGTCAATCTCCTTACCCGCCACTCATTCGCTCCTCCTTGCCGATACGGGAGATTCGGTAGAGACAATTTCATCACTTCTTGTCCACCTATTCCCTACTCTTGCACTTCTTCTTCAAGATATTGGCGACTCAATAGACTCAAGTTCATCAATTCTTATTCTTCCGCCTTTCTTTATCGAAGGTGCGTTGACTTATGCGAAATCAACGTATCAACAGATTGCCGACGACCTCCTTGAGGAAATGCAGGAGTATGATAAACTTGCTACACTGTCTGCCGATACAATACGCCTATGGATCAATCGTGCTCAAGAGGCGATTACAAAACTCGCTTATATTGAGGATGAATATGTACTTGGCTTAAAGACAGGACAGACAGACTACGAGTTCAGGGATAGACCTCGTATTACCGGTGTTTCCGTTTCTACTGTACCAGTTGAGATTACGGCGGCGAATCATGGCTTGGTAACAGATGATGTCATATTGATTACTGGAGTCCAAGGCATCAATGGAGTAGAGGGAAGATTCAAAGTCAAGGCAACGTCCGGTGGTCTGCCAGCTACCAAGTTCACTATTCAGAAATATGGCGCACTCACTGGCGCGACCGTTACTACTCCTATTGTTGTCACGATTCCTGCCCATCCATTTCTTACTGGGGATAGCATTACTATTTCTGGTGTTACTGGCATGACAGAAGCTAACGGCACATGGGTTATCACATACATTGACGTGAACCAACTTTCACTTGATACATCGGTTGGTGTGAATCCATATGTTAGTGGCGGGGTGGCAGTGTGTGATGCCGTAGGAAGCGGAACGTATACTTCGGGCGGGCGATTCTGGAGAAGCGATGAAATCCCCACCATCTTTGGATTCTTCAGAGAGGGCAAGCGTACAGTCCAGAACTACGATAGATTGCTCACAAACGAAGAGATTAGAAACCTTCTCCAGAGAGGCAAAAATGATACTGCACTCAATCGTAGTTTCACAAGTATTGAAGCTCCTTTTCTAATGGCTCAGTGGCAAAGGAATGGAAAGCGGTATCTAAAGGTCTATCCGGCCCCGATTGAGAATGGCGATGCGAACCTGTTTGGTGTTCTTAGAATCAAGGGGGCATTATACGATAACGATCTCAATACTGCTTTAATTCAGCTTCCGATGGATTGGGATGATGCAATTAAGTCATTCGTGAAGGCGAAAATCTATGGGTGGCTTAAGATGTCGGATTTGTCTGCGAAGGCGATGAAAGACTTCTATGACTCAATCAAGATAGTGCAGATTCGTGAACCCGTGGATGTCCGGCTGGAGATGACGTACAAGTGAGCCTATCAAGACGATATACTGCTTGGCGGATGTACGCTGAAGCTATGCGTGACATCCAGACTGACCAGGAAGTCCCAGACTTTGAGAAGTTCAATTTGATTAACCGGGCAGTTGAAGCGGTTGTCGGCGAGTTCTATGCACTAATGTCGAATGACTACATGACGCCGATGGTAGTCTTGGACGATGTTATTGGGAGATATTCAACGGCAGCGGGGAATTTCTACGTCATGTCAAGCGAGGTCTCTATAACAATGGACAGCAGCTTTGCCTCTTTTGATGTTGGGAAACTGATTGTCTTCCGCTCAGGGTCAAATGTCTACATCGGTTTCATTTCTGCTGTTCAGTCAACATCTACTGTAAGAGTGAGCGGGGACGTTCTTCCACTTACTGATACAACGGTTGATTATTGTATGGTAGCGGCTACGACAATCTCTACGAATGTCATTTCGCTTTCAAGTCTGCCGATTATGCGAATGGGGCAACAGGTGCGGATGATCCTTGAATCATCTGCACTTCCAAACCATGTCTGTACTCCAGCAACGGTTGAAGAACTAAACATGTTCCGCACATCAAATCGGCATAATCTTAACAAAATTGTCTTTGCCTATTCGGGTGACGAATTGCTCCTCAAGAAGGGAGATTCTCTTACGAACTACGGAACAATGACTCTGAGATATCCGAGAACTCCAACGCCAGTTTCGTCTGATACTCATTATGTTGACATACCCGATTCAACGCCAATCGCGATTGCGATTCTATATCTAAGGAAATTGCTGGCACAGCGACTGAAGATTGAGATTAAACCTGTCGAGTCCGAGATGGTGAGCCTTATTGGGAATCTCTTGCAGTCTTATGGCGTCACAGCTAAGATGGAAGAGATACAGAAAAAAGTTGAAGCTCTAAGTTAGAGATGCCGAGACGATGGTACATAGTAGATATTCCAGTTCCAGAGAAACCGCCGATTTCACCCATCCTCAGTTATTCGCTCCTCTTTCAGGATGTCGCGGGTTCGATGGAGACAATACAGAAGCTGGCACTGAAGCTTCTTGCGGATACTGGAGATTCAGTGGAGACGAGTTTGTTGCTCGGCAAGCGTTTCTTTGTTACTCGTCCACTCTTACTTCAGGACACTGGAGATTCAGCAGAGACGGTTTCGTTACACTCTATTCTTTTACTTTCCCTTGCCGATACTGGCGATTCGGTAGAAACAATCTCGTCACTTCGCACCTATTCGCTTTCTCTCCAGGATACCGCGGGTTCAGCGGAGACAATTTCGCCAGACCTTATTCATCTAGTCTATACTCTTTCTCTCTCTCTTCAGGATGTTGGAGATTCAGCGGAGTCAATCTCGTCATACTCCACTCGGCGACTTCTTCTTCAGGATACCGCGGGTTCAGTAGAGACAATCTCAACAACTCTCAGTTCTTTAATCCATACTCTTGCACTTTCACTTCAGGATACCGCGGGTTCGACGGAGACGATTTCATCGCATCGTACTCGTTCGCTTCTGCTTGCCGATACCGCAGATTCGGTAGAGGCGATACAGAAGTTGGCATCGAAGTCTCTTGCCGATACCGCAGATTCGGTAGAGACCATACAGAAGTTGGTGTTGAAGTCTCTT
>Ga0210049_1003890_pt1 | contig 13317 bp, 10 predicted proteins | sample CryGeyCG2014_300_2_FD_183964 | JGI IMG/M metagenome (GOLD analysis project Ga0210049, IMG submission 183964) | Groundwater microbial communities from aquifer - Crystal Geyser CG06_land_8/20/14_3.00 (SPAdes) (version 2) | ecosystem: Environmental > Aquatic > Deep subsurface > Groundwater | place...
CGCTAAAGTTTGGTAGCCCGGGAGTTACCGCTCCCAAACTGTAATTTATACTAAGACCCCTTTTTTATTAAGTTTGGTTAGGCGTTGGGATAACGCCAAGTTGTTGCATTAAACTGAGCAAATCGCGACTCCACCAGCGGTAAAACATTTTCCTGTCAACTTGCGCTTCAGCACAGATAGCGGTAACTGGCTTCCCCTCCAGCCTCTTCTTTATTAGCCACTTTCTTAACTTGCTCCAATCTCGATCCACAGATACACTCCCTTTCCTACTTAGGGATGTAGCCTATTTTTAAGATAGAACACTTCGACAAAATACGCAAAGATTTTAAATAGTGAAATGGAAAAATCAACTGGAGAAGGTGGAGAAATGAGAGAAGTAGAAACGAATAAAGCTCTTGTCCGACGCGAGGTTGAGGAGGTCTGGAATGGCAGAAAGCTTGCCGTTTTGGATGAGATTTTTGCAGCCGATTTTGTCAATCATGATCCAAACAATCCGCAGGTTACAGACCGCGAGAGCTTCAAGCAATGGGCTTCAGCGGTCTTACATGGTTTCCCAGACCTGCATTTGACAATAGATGACGTGGTTGCCGAAGGCGACAAGGTCGCGTGTCGATGGACACATCATGGGACACACTTGGGCGAATTACCTGGTTTACCTGCTACAGGGAAGAAAACAACCATGATGGGAATGATTATCTACCGCTTTGCCAATGGGAAAGTAGTAGAGGCCTGGTGGAGCCGCGATTTGCTCAGTTTAATGCAACAACTTGGCGTTATCCCAACGCCTAACCAAACTTAATAAAAAAGGGGTCTTAGTATAAATTACAGTTTGGGAGCGGTAACTCCCGGGCTACCATAAGATTTTCTTAAGATTTTTACATTGAGAAACTGGCGTGCTTTAACTTCACCCTTATACTATTTGAGGACCATCTCACTCCAGGGCTTCAAACAGGTTTTCGTCATGGTGGTCCCAAAGAACATTTAATATAATCCAAAGCATATTTTGGACGCGTTGATACGATGATAATTGACTGTCACCAACATCTACCTTCCTTGGAGAAAACGAGGACGCTTGAAAAGTCCAAGGAAGAGTTGCTTGAGGAGCTTCGTAGAAGTAGGGTAGACTACGCTATATTGATACCGGACAACACTCCAAAGTCGGAAATAGGCAGTTTAGACGAAGTTCTGCAGCTCGTAAAAGGCAACAGACAATTGTACGTGATGGGAACCCTAGATATTCAGAAACGGAATTACCTTGAACAGACACAGAAACTTGATCAACTATTTCAAGCTGGAAGCATTGTTGCAATCAAAATCTTCCCAGGGCACGACACTATCTACCCAACAGATAAGAGGCTTCTTCCTGCTTACGAGTTGTGCATCAAACATGATTTGCCAATAGTTATCCACACAGGGGCGAGTCTAAAACACCCAGAACAAGCTAAATACAACGACCCAAAATTCATAATCAAGATTGCAGACAAATTCCCTGCGCTTAAGATAGTTATTGCACACTACTTCTACCCCAGAGTCGAATGTTGTTACAAGTTGACGAAGGCTTACAAAAACATATACTTCGACACTTCAGGCTTAGCGGACGAAGAAGTCATTGCAAACACGGGTCTCGCTAAGATAAAAAAGGTCTTGCTTCTAACAACAAGCGAACGTCCGAACAACATCATATTTGGAACGGACTACGCCATGTGCAGCATAAGGAAACATGTTGAGCTTATAGAATCGCTGGAAATGGAAAGGCAGACCAAAGACAAGATATTCAGCGAAAATGCCATTAAACTCTTCCATCTAAAACTTTGACGACGCTACGCAGGCAAGGCAAAGTAGCCTAAAGCCAAACTTTAAGCGTTTGGCCGCATTAAAATGATATTTTAAGCCCATCTTGTGGACAGTTTTCAGAAATCGTGCAAAATCTTGTCCTAACCCCGATATTTTAAACCGATATTTGAAGCTATCCCGGGCTACCATTCGCAAGTTGTGATAACCTCTCGTAATGCTAAACGCAGAAATAGAAAAAAGAGGGAGTTTGCGGGGGAAAGTCGGGAGAAACTCCACTTCACTCTCCTATTTATATTTGAGCAAGCTTTTGGGAAGTACGAGTGCACTTTAGGTTCACTTTCTTTTGCGGAACATTTTGCGCGCGGGGGAATTAAATAAATGGTTAAAAATGGTTATAAGTCCGTTTTTGCTTATTTGAGCCCGCAATGGACTTCTTTGACGAACGCGTTTTGGCTGCGCTTAAGGACGGGAAACCAAGAACTTTCGCTGCACTTTTGGGCGAAGTGGGCTTCAGCCATAACACTCTGCAACATCATCTTGACCGGCTGGTAGCTCGGGGCCTTGTTGTTAAGGAGAAAATGGCTTCAAACAGTCTGGGAAGACCCAAATTCGCCTACCATGTTCCACCCACAGCGACAAAGCAGGTGACCGCCGCACTTCAAAACCCGTACGAGACGCTCGTAACGCTACAGTTCACTCGTCTGAGGCACCTCTGCAGGTTCGAGAAGGGCGGCTACTGCAAAGAAACAAAGAAGAACTGCGCGCCTCAAAACTGCCCCCAAATCCGAAAATAAGAATTATAACCATTTTACACCAATTATTTAATCCGCCCGCGCGCGTCGCAGCTTAACGGTTTTTTGAGAGGTTACCCAGGCCTTTTTCGTGCAGAAAGTTGACTGTTTTCAATGTAATCTCAGGGTTGATCGGAACAATCACAGGTATCTTCCTAACCCAAAAAACCTAGAGGGATAGAGGGTAGGTAAAATGGCTAAGTTTTCACGCCCATTTTCGGTTCAAAGACGAAAAGGCTAAAATTAAAAGAGCTGTAATGTTGCTGGCCGGAAAGCCCCTGCATGAACATTTTCACTCAACCGTCGCCACACACAAGGATCTGTTTCCACGGCGGAGTACATTGAGGGGCCATGTCTTTCTGAAATCTTACTAAGCTCTATCACACGTGTGAAAGTTCCTGCAAGGGGTGGATGGGCCAAAGTCAATTGTAATCGAGACTTTGTTTGGGATGTACGTCGCAGAGCAGCTGCTTGCCCGAGGCAACTTGTCCATTATTTCCCGGGAAACATTTGCGTTGCGGAGTACATGGGGGGGGATATCTCTAAGGATATATCTCAGAAAGACGACATAGCTTACAAGGAGGCCCGAGACACCTCTACTCTACTCTAAGGATGTACGTCGCAAGCAGTCCTTTTCCTAAAAGGGCCCAGGAACAGGTCTGCAGCCGAAAAACCAAACAAGAAAACAGCGCAAAAACAAAAAAAAGGGGATGTGCGGGACACATGTCCATTTTAAGCTTAAAAAAACAATTAAGTGGTTGCATGATTTTGTTCCAGACAGTCACTAGTGGTGCAGTGAATTGATCAAGGCTTTACATGAGGAAGGGTTGGTTGAAAGCGAGCTTCTGCCTCCCGGGAGAATCAACAGGCTCAGCTGGAAAGGCGATGAAGTAGCCAAGCGCCTAAAAGAAATAAGCGAGAAGGTTGGAGGCTAAGGCTTCTGACACGCTATTGCGGTGAGTGCCGCCACTGCAGCGTTTCAATCAAGCTAACCCAGGAGGTGAGAAAGAGGCTTAATGAGCTGAAGGGTCCCATGAGCATTCTTGAGCGCGAGAGCAGAGGACTTCCCGAGACCAGAACGGCTTGGTGCAGCCTGTGGCGCTTAACGGTGGATCCCCTGGAAAAGTCATGCTACAGATGGCGAAACACAGAGTTAAACCCTAAGCGTAGAGATGCTCTGCTACGCTTGGCGCATGGTGGAGTGAACAACGAGAGAATAGGTCTTCTCTTTTGACAGTCAAAAGAAAATTTTATTTGAGGCTCAAAAATGTTAAATGGCGCCGAAGCAACATTTACTACACCGTAAATTGGTGCCGAGCCATGAACCAGCAAACCGTCCGATTTGGGGGAAAGGTGCCGAAAAATGAGCGAACAAACCGTTTGGGTTGACAAAAAGTTTGTTAGGCCTCGCCTTAGCCCGGATGAGCTTTGGCTCTTATACCGCCTCATCGACGGTCAATACTGGCTTTTGAGGAGGCATCCACACCCGCTTTGGAGTTTGGAGAAAGTCAGCAGGCTAAGGCGTAAGCTATTGCGGAGCGTGAATAGGTTTCGCGAATCTAAATATCAGTTAAGCCTGCGTGAACGGGTCTACTAATGTTTGTGTGGTTAGGACCGTACAGGAACCGGCTGGAAATAGTCAACAACAACAGGTTTAGAGCCGTCGCCACCATGGATACGATTTGTCTCTTGGATATCTACATATGATTACACAGAACATTGTTTTGACCCACCATGGGGCAACGGCCACAGTCTTCTTTGCCGCCATGAACTTCTCCACCTTTTGGACAGTGGGCAGCAAGCCTTAGATGACGCCTTTCGGAAGGTGTTAAAGGCTGAGGGGAACGCACCCGTTGCAGCCCAGCATAGTTTAGGAAGCAGATTGCCAAAACCCAAGCCTGCAGCGGTATGCCCCACTCTCTCCGCGTTTCTTCACCTACAAGCATGATCGCGTCACATATTATTTGAGCTGGACGTTTCCCTAAAACTTCGTGAACAAAAAGAGAAAATAAACACTGCGTCTCCCTGCTGGAAACAAACAGTTAAGCCCAAAAACAGCTGTGTTCAACAAACGTGAACTAACTTGCTAAGAATATAGCCCCCTATAGCCCTCACGGGCATTGCAACTTTCCCACCAGCTTCTTCCGCTTTGTAGGAAAGCATTTGGATGAAAGCATCAACATACCGCAAAACAAACTCGTCAAAACCCAAAATTTCCTTGGCTTTAACGATTTGTGTCACTTTAAATTTTTTTAGTGACACTTTTAACTTCAAGCCCGCTTAAACATGCAACCATGCCCAAGCTGAAATAAATTGATGATTATCCTACCCCTCTTTTCAACATTCCACGATTATGAACAACCAGAACTAACACGTTAAGAATGTGCTTCGCAGCTTTCATTTCTGAAAAAAATATAGTTTTAATGTATGAACTTTATTAGTATCCAAATATGTTAGCGTCTAAACTAACAAGTTAGTTTTTGCGAGAGGTTTTACCTGCCAAAAACGATACCCCCTACGTTTTTCACACCCTTCCCCCTCTACGTTTAGCCTATAGCAGCGACTAAAACCGCAACGATAGTCAACACTATATTAAAACTGCAGACGTTTAGAGCAGAGTTTAAACGCTTGGCACTATAGTGCGCACTATTCCGTTTTTAATAGTGACGCTATTACCGTGTGTTTAATCTTCACTATAGCTGCAGCGGGCTTTTTCTCAGATGGACCTCTTGCAAGAGGCTTAGTTTTGACAGTCAAAAGAAAAATTTTATTGACAGTCAAATCAGAGAGACTGAAATCGGAAGTTTCGGGTCCCAAAAGAAAAATCTATAGGGACCCAAATCAGCCCAAGGGCTACGCCTGAAACACTTGCTATAGTTGAGACTTTAACCGCGGCAATAGTTGCGACTATACTGCAACTGCAGACGTTTGGAGCGTGAACATGCAAGCTTAGAACGCAAAATAAACTCTTAACTCTATAGTTCAAGCTAAACACACGGCAATAGTCCAGACTATTGAGCAGCCACCCTTACAAGCACGCATAAACGCTCTGCTGGAAAGTGCGCGCGTAAGTTTTCAGCGAGACTTTTATGTCCTCTCGCATCCGACGACTCTTTCTCCAGCTTCATCCTGATCAGGCGTTGCAGAATCCGCTACATGATCTTTCTCTTCAGGATAACCGCAGCGACAGCGAATAAAAGCATTGAGTACGCGGCGAGTATTGCCAGATTAACCCAGATGAATTCAAACCCTTGACCAAGAAGAATCACCCTTCTTAACGCGTCGTTACCGTAGGTGTAGGGGATTAACTCTGCAATCCATCGCGTCGCTTTCGGCATCATTTCCAGTGGGCGGAGGACGCCAGTTAGGAAGAGGAGGGGCACCATAAGGGCGAACTCCAAGATGACCACGCTTCTCCCGCTTATAGGTCGAGTTGAAATCGCGAATCCGAGGGCGATTGTAGTCGTGGCAATAAGTGAGGTGATGAGGTATATGAGCAACGGGTTCCCAATAACTGGAGTCTGGAGGTAGAAAACTAGAATCGCTAAGAGAATGGTTGTTCTGAACTGTGTCAACAATATACTAGATAATGTCTTTCCGAGAAAGATAGACCAACGACTTATTGGGGTTAAGAAAAGTCTGCTTAACGTGCCTCTCTCACGTTCGCGAGCCATCGCGCCCGCGATGTCGTCGAAACAGCTGTACACAAGTGCTATTCCCATGACTATCGAACTTATGGCAGCACGTCCAGACAACTCTATTCCACTAGGCGTTACACTTTCTCTGTTTATTGTGACCTTTACTCCAAACGAAGATTTCCCAGCAATTTGTGCCAGTCCAGCTTCTGCCATTGAAGGAATCATGGCCTTTGATTCGTCCAGAACTAGTGTTATCTCTAGTGATGGTTCGGGGCTTAGGATACGTTGCTGAAACCCTTTGGGTATAATAATTGCTGCTGGAAACTCACCCCTCTCGATCAGCTCCTTTGCCTCATCAACGCTTGACACGTCTCTAACAACATCGAAGTCGTGTGAATCTCGAATAAGGTCGGCGAAAAGCTTTGAATAAGAAGTCTGGTCTAGGTCACAGATCGCGACAGGAACGGGCGTCTCTTGCCCCCCTGACGGGACAGCCATCCCAAAGGCCAGCATTATCAAGATAGGTATGAGGAAGGTGAAGAACAAGGAACTTTTATTGCGCCAAAGCTGAATTATTTCCTTCTTAGCGATCAGCAGGGGGTCGACTAGGGCTTGTTTTATTTCATTCCTCTCCTTGTTAATTTAATGAACGCCTCCTCAAGGGTTGTTCTGGTCTTTCTAACGCCCTTAACTACTCCTCGATCGTTTACGATTTTGCTCAGAATCTCTGGCAAAACTTCTTCAGAATCCGAGGAAACTATTCTAAGCCTGTTTTCGGAAAGAGAGGCTTGCTGAACCCCCTCGACTTCCCTAATCTTTTTGAAAGTTTCACCTCTGAGATTTTCAACGACAACCTCCACAACTTCAACTTCTTCGGCGAGCTTCTTTATGTTTTCAGGGGTGTCTACCGCCAGAAGCTTGCCTTGATGGATTATCGCAACCCTGTTGCAGAGCTTCTCCGGCTCCTCCATGTAGTTGGTTGTCCAAACGACCGTTTTTCCCTCTCTGCAAAGATTTCTCATGAAATCTCGGACCGCCACCGCTGTTTCAGGGTCTAGACCGGATGTTACCTCGTCTAGGAACAGTATTTCTGGATCGTTGATTAACGCGACGGCGATAAGCGCCCTCTTCCTCATGCCGCTTGAGTAGGTCGCCACAATATCGTCGGCTCGATCTATCAGTCCGATGAACTCGAGCAGCTCCTTAATTCTTCTCCCTCTTTTTTCCCTAGGGATGCGATGAAGTCTCCCAAAGAACTTTAGGTTTTCCCTGAGTGTGAGGTCATCGTACAGCTCAACCCCATCAGAAACTATCCCAATCCGTTTGCGGACCTCCGCTGACTCCTTCAAAACGTCGTACCCTGCCACCCTCGCCGTTCCCTCAGTAGGCGTCAAGAGCGTGCAAAGCATGCGAAGAGTTGTGGTTTTTCCAGCGCCGTTTGGACCGAGGAAACCAAATATCTCGCCAGAGTAAACCTGAAAGTTTATGTGATCTACAGCAACGAGTTTTTTGAACTTCCTCGTGAGGCCTATGGCCTCTATCGACACCTCCTGTCTTATACCGCTATACCCCCGTCACATCTATTTAGTAATTCAAGCAAGCTGGTTTTCCCAGCATTGTTGGCTCCTATTAGGATAACGAGGTCTCCTATTTGGTCAAGAGACACATTTCTTAAACTTTTGTAGTTCTGTATTTCGATCTTGCGGATTCTCATGTTTATCACAACCTACTCTTTTATTATGTAGAGAATGATAATAGGCTGGATAAGAATTTTGCTTTGCACTCTAAAAACTTATATTATCGTCCGTGTTGCGCGAACTCTACCATCTTAGACTACATGTTTTCGGAATATTAGTCTTTTGTACGGCTTGGAGTTTATGTGCGCTGTGCGTGTGCACGCTTCCACGCTCAATAGTTTCTCTCTGTTTCTTTAAGAATCATACTTCTCTGAAAATCCGTCATTCCACCGCTTACAGATTATCCACATGAGCCTTGGCAGGTTTAACCCGTCTGGCGGTCGTTTCGGAATGGGTTGCCGCACAGGCGCATACTTCTCCCCAACAACATACAGGGTTAAGTCAAAATCCTGCTTAGTCTAAGTTTCCGAATAGAACGCATAAGTCGATTGAGACTGCTGTTTCGAGGCGGTCTTTGAGACTCAAAAGAAAATTTTATTGATACTTAAGTGTTCGTTTTAACCATGATTGTTGCTGTAGAGAACGGTTTAATTGTCCTCGACTTCCAGAAAATTCAGCCGACGACATTTGAACTCTTCAAAAGTTGTTGTGGAAAAATTTCAGAAACAAAATTTAAACCGTTAGCCTTACGTAATACCTCAACACCTACCCCCTACCCTCTACGTTTCTTGATTTAACAGGTTCTTGCTGAGAGCTACAGTTGTCGTCGTCTGCAGCTGCGGGCCCGCCGACAACCGCTCCACTTTTTCCATCATCCACTCTTCTCGTGGGAGTCGGCGGCTCGCTTCCGAAGACCCGGAACCAAGCCTTTTTTGTTTCTTCAGGCCATGCGTTAAGCCCGTCACATGCATAAACATCGGGAACGAGTGCGGGGAACTCCTTTAAAATCCTCTTAGCCCTTATGAGAACATCGTTTGAAGCTTTTTCTAACTTTTCCTCAGCCATCATGTTTATTTCTTCGATTTTCTGGCGAAATATCCGGCGAATTTGAAGGGCATCCATCCCCCTTCCCTCTTCATTTTCAGCCATCTCGCCTACTTCTTGAAGTTTCTCTATCTCCTTCTTTTCAAGCCACTTAAGCCAACCAGCCAAGTTAATGGCGTTCTCAGCCTCTTTTTCAGCCTCCTCTTTCTTCTGCTCCTTCCATCCAATTTTTGGAGCCAACTTAAAGAGTATTGGACGCACAGTCTCGGGAGTTTCGCCGACCCTAACAGCAACCTCCTCGTCCCTGGGTTCTATGAAGAACTTGAACTCATGCCTCAACTCATCAACCGCCTTTATAACATCATTTAGGACATACTCAGTCATTCCAGTTGAAGGCTGCTGAAGTTTAAAGCCCGAAGGTGGAATACCTGACAATTTTCGGAAGTTCTCCATGGCTACGGCTATGCTTCCAATTGCTTTGGCCGTCTCAACATTTCCTTTTTGCGTCTCTTCGATGATTTGCTGGCTCAGGTATTGCTCTATTCGCCAGACATGGATGCTCGCTTCGTTCGGGTCCAGTTTTTCTAAAGTAGGACGCAACTCTTCTTCAACGAATTTAGATAAGTTGCCTTCGCCATCTTTGACCTTTTTAAGTGCATTTCTTGTGAATTTGTTGAGACTTAGTTTTATGGGTTGATGTCCACCTTCTTCTTTGGGTCTTCCGCCCAGAGCCAAAATTAAGCCCATAGTTTCATGGTCATGATTCTTTATTAAGTTTACCCTTTTCTTACCGACAAGATGGAAAATGACAGAACAAATAGTGATTAATGAAAAAGAAGCCTTAGTGAAGAAATATCGCATAAGACCGACAGGAAAAGGCGGCGCAACCCTCGAAACAAGCATCCCAAAGGAAGTTTTCTGCCGTGAGGCTCGTCGGCTTGGCTTGACTTTTGAAGAGGCTCTTGAAAAACTCGTGGCTGTCTGGCGCTACAACAATTTCAGAGGGCTTCACCTTTCGTTCGAACCAGCAACAGACAAAGAGAAGCAATGAACGTGGAAAGAGGGAAGGCGAGAGGCTAAAAATGAATGAGGAAGATTTGAGATTAGTCAAGCAAATAGTTAAAGAAACCGTCGCCGAAATTCTGGACACAGAAGTATGGGACGCCATTTTCGAGCTTGTCAACGGACAGGAAGCTGGGATCACAGCGTTCAAGCAACGTTTAGGTGCTAAAAAAGGAGTAACCCCAAAGCCTTCTTGGAACCCGGATAAAATTAAATGGGTGCAAGCTGAAGGCTCAAGTGGACCATATGAACGCAGCGAAGACGTTAATAACCCAGAGTTTAAAGCGATGTTGAAGGATCTGGCTCAGCATAACGGAAGGCTCTCACGTGAAGGCCGTTTTTATTGGGTCTTCCGTTCAGGAAGCGTTGTTGGAAGGAAAAAGCAAGGAAAGGCTGCTGAAGTCAAGCCTGAAACCGGTTCGCATCCGGCGGCGCAGTTTCCTGAGGATCTTAGAAACCTATTGTCGTTCGAGACACGAGCTGACGACATAATAATTCGACCACGCCAGTTCTTAGGCAGCGAAAATTTCGCCAAAATCGCGGACATAGTCAAAGGGCACGGCGGCGAGTATGTTTCAGTGGGCAAAAACAGCCACTTCAAGATTCCGGTCAAAAGTTAAGCTAACATTAACGGAGGGAAAGCATTGATAGGCTGCAAACTCTTCCCATGGCACAAGGCAAGCAAGTATACGTCGCAGTCTCTCTATGCCCCTAAGCCCGGAGGGCTACAGTATGAGTGACAGCCAGAACCATTATAAAACTTCTTTTGGAGACACTTTCTTTAGACTTTGGGTTTCCAGGCATGATGCTTACGCTGTTCAACAACCAGACGGCTGCTACCTGAAAGTTGACAAGCCATTAACAATTGAAGTCATCCAGAAACATTTGAAAGGCGAAATTACAGTTGGTCTTTACCAGCTTGATAAGGCTAACATGGTTAAATGGCTTGTTTTTGATCTGGACCCTGAAAAAATTGAGGACCCTTTGTCAACTGCAAAGCTGATAATTCGAGAATGTGTTTTGAAGCCTACTATTGAAAAGCCAAGGTTTTACAGAAAGAGCGTGTTGCTTGAGGCAAGCAGACATCCTGACCCAAGCTACCACGTTTGGGTGTTCCTTGAGCCTTCACCGGTTCCAGCAAAAGTGGCGCGTTGGCTTGCACTAAAAATTCTTGAACATGCAAACATCAATCCGAAGCTTGTTGAAGTTTTCCCAAAACAAACAGAACTGACAAAGCATAGGCCCTATGGCAACTTGGTTAAGGCCCCGTTGGGCTTGCATAGAGCTGCAAACAAATGGAGTTATTTCTTGGATTTTGAAACTTTGAAGCCTTTACTGTGCAGTTGCATCTTTAACGTTCAAGGCGTTTCGTTCTTGGAATCGGATTTAGCCGTGATTTGCAGGTTTGAAGAGAAGAAGCATGTTCAAGTCAAGTTTGAATTGCCGAAAAGCCTGAAGCCTTTAGGCAGCGAAGAGGAAGAATGGGTAGCCAGGTGGCTGGCTAAACGCTGGGTCCCTGGGCATCGGAACCAGCTTGAACTATCGTTTCTGGGGCTTTGCATCAAACAGGGAGTAGCCTACAAGTCTGCCCTTCGAATAATTGACAGAGTAGCCGAAATCACCAACGACGAAGAGAAACTGCAGCGGTTTCAGCTGGTGAAGTACCATTATGAGCAGAGGCGAAGCCTCGGCGTCCAGCTTAAAGGAGTTTCCGGCATCAGAGAACTTTTGAGGGGTTAGGAACGAAGTGAAGGAAATTCTACAGAAACTTGAACGCGAAGAATCGGGAAGAAAGAGTCAAGCAGACCGCATTGTTAACCTTGCAGTTAAAGCGGGTGCAGAGTTTTTCCACGACGACTCCAGAAACTGTTTTACCCGGGCAACCCACAGCGAAGCAGCATCTATCCACCGCATCAGGAGCAGAGATTTCAAAGTTTGGCTTTCAAGATTGCTGTGGCTAAATGAGAAAAAGGCAGCCTCAAGCGAGGCGTTGAACAGCGCCATCAACGTGCTTGAAAGCAAGGCGTTGTTTGAAGGCCGACAGATTAAACTTTACAATAGAGTGGCACCAGACCCAGATGGAGACGGCGTATGGATTGACATGTGCAATAATAAATGGCAGGCCATCCACGTCACAGTTGAAGGCTGGCAAATAGTTGACAAACCACTAATTCTCTTCAGACGATATAGCCATCAGCAGCCTCTAACGACTCCGGTGCGGGGCGGCGACCCAAACCTGTTTTTCAAGTTCATTAATTTAGCCCAAGACGATGAAGACACCCAGATACTCCTCATCGTCGCAATCATTCACTTCTTGATCCCTGCCATCCCACATGTAATCCTTGTACTATATGGTATTCAAGGCTCTGCAAAAACATCATTGCTCAAGCTAATTCGAAGTCTGATTGACCCCTCTTCAGTTGATGTGCTAACTATTCCAAGAGAGGAACGTGAGCTTGTTCAACAGCTTTCGCATCATTGGTGTGCGTTTTATGACAACGTAGGGGCACTTGCATGGTGGATATCGGATGCGCTCTGTCGCGCTGCAACTGGGGGCGGATTCACAAAGCGTGAACTCTACACCGACGATGACGACGTAATTTACAGTTTCCACCGCTGCATCGGTTTAAACAGCATCAACATTGCCGCCCAACGCCCCGACCTGCTGGACCGCTGCCTGCTGATTGGTTTAAAAAACATCCCAAAAGATAAACGAAGAACAGAAAAAGAATTATGGCAAGAGTTTAACAAGGTAAAAGGCGAGATTCTCGGCGGATTCTTAGATGCGCTTTCGAAAGCAATCAAAAATTATCCAACAACCGAAGTTGATGAGCTTCACCGCATGGCCGACTTCGTCAAATGGGGTTGTGCAATCAGCGAAGCCCTCGGCATCCCCCCAAAAAGGTTTCTTCAGGCTTATGACGCGAACGTTGAAAGCCACATCGAGGAAGCAGCACACAGCAGCCCAGTTGCTGAAGTCCTCTTGAAATTTATGGATGGAAAGCTGAGATGGGAAGGCAGCCCAAGCGAACTCTACAGCAAACTGTTGAAAACCGCCAAGGAAATGGGAATCAGCACACGACAGAAAGCCTGGCCCAAAGCTCCAAACATTTTAACCCGACGCATCAACGAGTTAGCACCAGCACTCATGCAGTTAGGCATCGAAGTTGTTGTAACACGGACGACTAAGACCAGAATTATAACGATAAACACCGTCACCACCGTCATACCGTCATCCAACCATGAAAACAACGGAAAAACCCATGACGGTATCCATGACGGTATTAACCAGTTCTCACAAACACCGTCAGCCAAAACAATGAAAAAAACCGTGGAAAGTCCATCACATGACGATAATGACGGTATTTTACGTACTTCCTCGGAACCGATTATGGTTTCTGTCAAAGATTG
>Ga0210049_1003900_pt1 | contig 13298 bp, 10 predicted proteins | sample CryGeyCG2014_300_2_FD_183964 | JGI IMG/M metagenome (GOLD analysis project Ga0210049, IMG submission 183964) | Groundwater microbial communities from aquifer - Crystal Geyser CG06_land_8/20/14_3.00 (SPAdes) (version 2) | ecosystem: Environmental > Aquatic > Deep subsurface > Groundwater | place...
CGTCAGCAGCAGGTATTGTTATACATTCCCGCCACAATAAATGCCATAATGGGTCGCATTTTTTTTCTGTTACCTCATTATAATCGAGCAGATTTGGTGAGGAAAAAGTAAAGAGTGATTCCTCCCCCTTACGTAAAACAGCAATAATATCTTTCTCAACCTTAATTGACTGGGGAGAACGCCACTCTCCTGTTTTAGGGTCTCTAAGGTGTCCTTTGATAGTATCATAATAATAAATATACCGACTCCACTCTGCTACTGGATAACTAAATTCAGTATAGCCAGATTTAACTGCTTCATCTTTTGAAAGATTAAAATTATAATCCGGATGGGAATATAATGTTACTTTCCCTCCGGGCTCTCTTATTGTAGGGGGGGTTAAACTAAAAAACACAATTGAGGAAACTTTTGAAATCACATTTTCGCCTTCTATTTGGTCTAGCGACGATGAATCTTCTATTAATTCATAATAAGGCTCAATTGGTATTGGCTCTCCTCTTCCTAACGTATGAGGAGGAATTACCATCCGTAGTTTTCCTAAGAAATATTTCTCTTCAAAGGCAATTGCTCCGTATTCTTGAACTTTTGGGCCCTCTAAGTATGGAAGGAGATATATATATTTAATCTTCTTTGCAATTTTCTTTGGAATTTCATCAGACGAGATAATACCGGTCTTCGTATAGCAGTTTTTAGTGATATCTGAGATTATTGAGGTTAATTCTTCTTTGATTTTTTTCCTTCGGTCAAAATCAGCAGTATCATATTCTCGATAAAGGTCCCAGGCCTTTTTAAACCCCTCTTGTTTATTACAAAGATAAACACCAGCAGGTAATTCAGGGATAAATGTCTCCAGAGGAGCTACATGCAAGAGAGTTAGCTGGGGATTGATAGTATTAACGATTAGCCAGGAGCCGAATAAAATTATTAGGCCCAAAATAGCAGCTGCGATATATTCTTTAGCGTCTTTTAGTTTTTCTGGGTTGCCAGCTGAAGTTAGATAGCGGAAACCAGCCCAGATTAAAATCCCAAGAGCGATAAGGCCGCTGATTCCAATAACAGCAAAATAGATGTATCTAATATATTCGGGCACAGAAGTTGTGGTTTTGGTTATTTCATAATCTCCAATTTTTGGATATTCTACTTCTAATTCTCTTCCTTGACTGAAAACAAAACCCCCTAAAACAAAAGTTAGTAAGAATACTAAAAAAAGAACTGAGAAAAGTTTTTTCATAAACGGATTATTTTGATTATGGTTTCTATTATTTTATCAGAGATATTTTTTATTGTTTCAGTCAGGGATTCAATTTCACTAACCTTATTATCAATTTCGTTAACAGGACAGGGATTTCCTCCGCTACACTGACCGGGAAAGCATCCTTTCGTATCGTGGCAGCCGCCACTGCAAGAACCCCGGCATTTTTCTTTTACATTAGCCAGACATTCATCAGGAAGCTCGGACAATTCATCTGTTGGTAAAGCTGTTTCATCAATTGAACTTACTAAACCTTTGAGTTCTTTTTCTAACTCTTCGTAAAGACCTAATCTGTTAATTAGTTTTGTTTTTGTTTCTTCTAAATTTTGAATAAGTTTTTCCTGTTCTTTTCTGGCATAATCGCCTTCAATTTTCGCTAAATATTCTTTTTCTTGTTTAATTTTTTCCTCGTAATAAGAGATTTCCTTTTTAAGATTTTCAATTTCTATTAAAAAATCTTCTCTTTCAGTTGTTGCTCTATTTCTATAATAAAGGATTTCAAACAGAGAAGCAATAAGATTTTGCTGTTTTTCTTTGATTTCCGTGCTATCCGGACAGGGTTGAGTAATTTCTGCTGAATAGCAGTAAAGAGCTCTACATCCACCTCCCGTATAATTTTCACAAAGACACATTGGTTGAGTATTCTGACAATTGCATTTTGAGGTTAAGGATTTGATATCTTGAGCCGTTTTTTTTATTCCATCTTTCTCGTTTCCCGTGATTCCTTTAACTGAATCAGCGATTTCAGTGATTCGCCATAGATAGTTCTCATAAACCGGCGGGGCAGGAGATGGAGCGGTTGCGGGAGCGGGAAAAATTATTTCCTCTAAGAATGGCATTTTGAAAATAATTAACTGAGGGTTAACAGTGGTTAAAATTAAATAAGCAGAAAGTAGGATAACAACTCCTAAAAGAGCAGTTAAAATTTGATTTCTGGCTGTTTTTAGTTTTTCTGGCTGGCCGGTTGAAGTTAAATATTGAACCCCTCCATATATTAGAGCGCCGAGGGCAATTATCCCAGCCAGGGAAATAATAAAGTTGAAAATATATTTAATATAATCAGGAAGAAGAGTTTGCTCAACGGTTTTTGGAGCATAACCAAAAATTTCTGGATATTTTACTTCTAACTCTCTTTGGGCGAAAACAAAACCAATTAAAAGGAAATTTAATAAAAAAGAAAAAATAATAATTTTTAATAGTTTCTTTCTCATGTTTATTTGTTGCAACAAAAGAAATTAAGAAGATTGCGGCAGCGAGCAATTTCTTCTGCCCTCGGTATCCCTTTTGCTTCTGCTTCTTTAACTTTTTGGTTCAAACATCCTTGAAGACATATTTTGTATTTTTCAACCCCTTCTTCTAAATAACACTCTTCTAAGCATTCTTGGAAGACCAACTCTTCCAGACAACAAGTTCCAATTATTCTTCCTTCCGGGTCAATATTGCCTCTGGCGTTTTCACAAGTAAGCAGTGTTTCTTTAGATACTCCCGTTGCACAAACCTGTAAGGGATACCTAATTCCTCTAATTCCCGAGGGCAATTTTTGTATTTTATCTAACTCTGTAAGTATTCTAGATACCACTGAATCCGGATTATCCGGATCAATTAAAGAAATTATTCCCGACTCTTCTTTTTCGTCTTTATTTATCGGGTCTGAGATCACTTTCTTTATTTTTTCCTGAATTTCTTGAATTTTCTTAACCTGTTGTTTAATTTTTGAATTTGGGCAAGGGCTACCAACACATCTCTTATAACAACCACCGTGAGGGAGTGGAATACAAATCGAACGACAATTTGGCGCCTGAGAAGTGCATTGGCTAACTAAAACCTGAAGATCATCAACCGCATCAATCATTTTTTTATCCAGTTCAACAAGGGTTTCTAATCTCTTGATTAAAAGAGAGGTTATTTTTTTCGTCCTGTCAATGATTTCACCAATCGGAATTTCAAATGAGCAAGCCTTTGGTTGCTCTTTAACCACCACGTCTTCTTTTTTTTGTTCTTCTTCAAAAAGGGCTCGAGTAGTTGGCAATATGTTTCCGCCGATGGTGCAGAAAAACGTTGCCCATTCGGGGACTATTTTTCCTTCTTTATTCATATAAGGAATAATTATATCATCCCAAAAACTAATTTCTTTCACTATTCCTCCTGTTGATTCGTAAGATTGTTTTAAGCCAAGAAATTGAGCATAACTATTTTTAAAAGTAGCTGGGCAATAATTTATAAAACTTTCTGCCCTTTCTAATTTATCTAATTCACTCTTTAAATCTTTAATTTCAGTAATTGTCTTTCCTATTTCTGTTTTTAGAGAATTAATCTGAGTTAAATTATCTTTTTCTGTTTTCTCAATATCATCTCTAACTTTACGACAGGGGTCGCAGGTACAAGAGCCACCCACTCCAATAAAAGCGCTTACCATATTTTGGGGATTTCCGAACAAACTTCCTAAGCTATTAAGTTCTCCAAAAACATTCGGTAATTGCCCAAGAGGGGCAATTTGAGCAAGCCCTCCGAGCGAGCCCATAACATTGGATAGATTGGCAGGATTTTGAATGATTCCTGATATGTCCCCAAGATTACCCAGAACATTTGTGAAATTTCCCAAATTAGGAATAACACCGGCCAGTTGACTAACAGCTGATTGGATATTAGTCAGATTAGTTGGATCTTGAATGATTCCTGATATTCCTTGCAGTTCTCCCAGGACATTGGTTAAGTTTTGAGGAACAGGGATAGTTTTAGATAGTTTTTCAACCGCTCCTTGGATACCGCCTAAATCAGCAGGGTTTTTGATTATTCCTGATATTCCCTGGAGATCGCCAAGAATATTTGTTAAATCTTGGGAGAAGGGAATAATATTAGATAAACCTTGAACAGATGTTTGAATACTATCAAAATCAGTAGGATTTTTGATTAGCGCTGATATATCCCCAAAATTACCCAAAACGTTTGTTAACTGTTCGGGAGGAAGACCAACCTGGGAAAGTTTATCAACAGCTATCTGAATAACGTCCAAATCAGCAGGGATTTTAATTACTCCTGATATGTCTCCCAAATTCCCTAGAACAGCGGTTAATTGTTCGGGGGCAAGGCCAATTTTAGAGAGGTTTTGGATGCTTACTTGGATATTGCCCAAATCCGTAGGATTTTTGATTATTCTTGAGATATCTTCAAAGTTTCCTAAAATACTTGTTAAATTTTGAGGAACAGGGATAGTTTTAGATAGTTTTTCAACCGCTCCTTGGATACCGCCTAAATCAGCAGGAATTTTAAGGTTTCCAGATATACTGCCAAGGTTCCCCAAAACACTTGTTACTTGTTCAGATTTAAGGCCAATCTTGGACAAATCCTGAACTCCTCCCTGAATAGTGACTAAATCAGTAGGAGCTTTAATTTTACCAGATATGTCTTTTAGGTTTCCAAGAACATCAGTTAATTTTTCTGGAATAGGAATTTTTTCTGAAAGATTCTCTACGGCTGTCTTTATGTCTTTGAGATCTTGCTGATTTTTTAAACCGCTTGAAATGATTTCAATATCATTAAGAACAGCTGGCAGATCTTTTACGGGAATAAGCTTTGTAAATTCTTCTTGAGATTGTAGAATTCTTACAAGATCTTCAGGGCTTTTAGCATCTTTATTAACTTCTTGAGCAATTTTAAACACATCTTTTAGATTTATACCAGTTTTATCAGATATATCTTCAACTGCTCCAAATACACTCTTTAAATCTTCTGTGTTTTCCACTTTTGCTCCAATGGAGCCTGTTGAGTTAAAGACATCTTTCAAGTTTATGCCTGCTTTTTCTGAAATATCTTTAACGGTTTCAAAAACAGCTTTTAAATCTTTAGGGTTTTTTGCTACATTTTTCAAAGAACCAGCTGCCCGAAAAACTTCATTCAAATTTATCCCTGCCTTATCTGATATATTTTTAACTGCTCCGAAGACACTACTTAAATCTTGAGGATTTAGGACGACATTTCCGATGGGTCCAGTTGCTCCGAAAACATCAGGTAGCTTCACTCCTACCCTATTAGATATTTCTTCAATTACTCCAAAGACACTCTTTAAATCTGCAGAGTTTTTAGCTACATCTTTTAGAGAGCCAGATACTTGAAAAACATCATTGAGGTTTACCCCTACTTTATTGGATATTCCCTCAATTGCTCCAAAAATCCCACTTAGGTCTGTAGAATCTATGGCTATATTTCCAAGAGGTCCAGCTGCCTGGAAAACCTTATTTAAATTTACCCCTACTTTACCTGATACTCCTTGGACTGCTCCAAAGATAGCGTTTAGGTTCTTTGGGTTTTGGACTATATTTCCGATTGGTCCAGCTGCCTGGAAAACCTTATTTAAATCTAAACCTGCTATGTTTGATATTCCTCCAATTGAGCCCAGCAGGTTACTTAGATCGCCAGGATTTTCAACTATATTTAAACCAGTTTTAGCGAATTCAAAAGCCTGAGTTAGATTTCCTGGAACACTTGTAAGCGATGATAATCCTTGGATAGAGCCAAATAATTCTGCGGGATTTTCTAATATAACTGCCAGGTTTCCAGCCGCTCCGAAGACCTGAGTCAAGTTTTGGGGAAGAGGGACAATTCCAGATATATTTGTCATTGAGTTAAGAACAGAAGAAAAATCGCCGATATTTCCGACCGAACCGGCAAGATTTGTAGAAAGTTCAAGAGCTTGGCCTAAATTTCCAACACCAACTATATTTGATATATTTCCCGTAATATTATTATATTGTAAAAGTCCATCCGCGCCCAAAATACTTCCTAATGATAGAGCTCCTAAGGCCTGACATCCGGGGCATACAGGTTTAGCTTGACTGCAACTGCATTTTCCAGTTAAACCTTGTAATTTTTCACTATTTTCTTTCAGTTTGGTGGCAAGATCTAAACTATTTACGTTGTTTTCTTTAATTCTTTTAATCCTCGGTTCTCGGATAACTGAATTTGGTAATTCGGAAATATAGGTCTCAAAAATTCTTTCAATTATTCTGCCAAGAGGCAATTCAACGTCAATAGAAGAGTAAATTCCTTCAATTGAAGGAGGAGGGACGTGTCGTCTTTCGGTTATTTCTATTTCTTCTAAGGGTGAAATTTTTAGAATAGTTAATTCAGGACTGAGGACGTTTAAAATAAGATAAGAAGAAAGTAAAAGCAAGAGGCCTAGAAAAGCGGCGGTAATTTGATCTTTAGCGGAAACCATTCTTTGGGGATTCCCGGTTGATATTAAATAAAGAATTCCTCCGTAAATTAAAGCGCCCAGAGCGATTATTCCGCCAAGCCAGAGAGTTAAATTAAAAAAGTATTTAATATATAGAGAAAGAACGTCTTCTGACACTATTGAGGGATCGTTTAGAAAATCCTGAGGCGGGATGGCCCCGGGAATTCGGGGATAATCTATTTCTAAAGCATAAACAAAACGGCCCCCAAAAACCAAAAAAAGGAGTAGGGCTAAAAAAATAAGAATTTTTTTATTTTTGTTTTTCATGCAAACACCCTAATTAATACAGAGAACATCTTGTTTACTGTTTACTGTTTACTGTTTACTGTTTTCGTTAACCTAATCCAATCGTCAATGGTCAGAGTTTCTGCTCTTTGGCTTGGTTGGATATTGGTTTTTAAGAGTAAGGAGCTAAACTCCTGCTTATTTAATTTTAACCCATTCGGCAGGCTCAGGGCAAGCAAGTTATTAACAAGTTGTTTTCTGGGATGAGAAAAACCAGCCTTAACGACCTTGAAAAACAAATCTTTATTAACATTATATTTTTTCCGGGGAACTATTTTGATAATAGCCGAGTCCACTTTTGGCTGGGGCCAGAAGGACTTTTTGGAAACATAAGAAATTATTTCTGGTTTGGCGTAAAGCTGGACAGATATTGCCAAGAGATTCATTCGGCCCGGTTTTTGGCAAATTCGTTGAGCCACTTCTTTTTGGACGAGTAAAACCATTTCTTTCGGCGGAAACTTAGTTTCCAAGAATTTTCTAATTATTGGAGCTGTAATATAAAAAGGCAAATTCGCAACAATTTTGTAATTTTGGGTTTTGGATTTTGAATTTATTTGTAATTTGTAATTTGGAATTTGGAATTTCAGAATATCTCCGTTTATAATTTCAATATTTTTAAAATCTTTCAGGGTTTGTTTTAGGATTTGGCACATCTTTGGGTCCTTTTCGCAAACAATCACCTGTTTTACTTTTTTAACTAATTCTTTGGTTAAGGCGCCGAGTCCAGGACCGATTTCCAAAACAGTATCTGTTGATTTTAGATCGGCTGTCTTAATTATTTTTTTAACAACTTTTTTGTCAGTCAAGAAATTCTGGCCAAGATATTTTAAGGGTTTGATATTGAACATTATCTAATTCTACCATACCGTTGCTTTTTCCACGGGGTGTGGAAAAACTCTCTTGACCTTTTTTTTGAATAAGGTATAAAGAACGAATATATGAAAAAGCAGGTCTTTTTCAATATAACCGCAATTTTAATTGCTTTTTTGTTTGGAGGTTTTGTTTTTGGCTCTATGTTTAATTTAGAGCCTATTTTAATGGCAGAAAAAGAGAACGGTTTTTCTCGCCAAAACCTATTTGCCGAGCCAATAAAGAATTTTGTTAGAGAATCGCCGAAAATGAGTTTTATCCAGGAAAACAGTTTGCTTGGGATTACTCCTCCGGCAAGCGTTACTCCGCAGGTTTTGGGGAGTATTTTAGGAGGTGTTGAGATTGATGAAAGAGCTCTGGGCGTTGAAAGCGAAAACGGAATTATTGAATATATTGTGGAACCGGGCGATACCCTTTCTTCTATAGCCACAAAATACAATATTTCTCTTGAAACAATTCTTTGGACTAATGATTTAAACAGCAAGTCCCTAATTAAGCTCGGCCAAAAATTAATAATTTCGCCGGTTTCTGGAGTAATCTATTATGTGAAAAAAGGCGATGTTTTAAGCGAGCTCGTTGAGATCTACAAGGGCAAGGTTGAAGAAATTATTGCTTTTAATAACTTATCTGACAAAGGAGATATTTTTATAGGCGATATTTTGATTATTCCGGGAGGTAAGATGCCGCCAAAACCAAAACCAATTTCTCAAGTCCAGATTCCTCTCGGTTCTTCTTATTTTATTTGTCCTCTGACTGCCTGTCGTATTACTCAGGGTCTTCATTGGTATAATGCCATTGATTTTGGAGGAAAATGCGGGGACCCGATTTATGCGACAGCTAGCGGCACTGTCCAAGTGGTAAGATACGGTTGGAATGGCGGACTTGGTAATTATCTTAATATTTTGCATCCTAATAATGCGGTGACAGTCTACGGTCATATTCAAACAAGTTTAGTTGTCACGGGCCAAACGGTTTCCCAGGGTGAGAGCATAGCAATAGTAGGAGGAAAACCAGGCATGCCGGGCGCTGGCCGCTCCACTGGCTGCCATGTCCATTTTGAGGTTCGCGGTGCCAGAAACCCATTTGCGAAATAACCCCTAATTTATTAGAACAAAATTTGTAGGGGCGGGATTTCCCCGCCCTTTTATTTTTTTTAAAATGAGGTATAATTAAAAAAGATTATATAGATATTTGGAAATTCTGTGAAAAAAATATTTTTAATTATTTTCTTAATAACACTGTTTTCTCTTCCATTGGTTTCTTTATCAGCTGGGTTGGTTCCTTGTGGTAGAACTGATTCTGGAGCAACGGCAGAAGAAAGACAACCCTGTACTTTTTGTCATCTTTTTGTAATGATTGATAGGGTATTAGATTTTCTCTTATTTAAAATTGTGCCGGTTTTAGCCGCTCTAATGATAGCTATCGGCGGATTTATGTATATTTTTGCTTTCGGAAAACCGGAAATGATTTCCCAAGCCAAAAGATTATTTACAGCCATTGCCATAGGTCTTTTAATAATTTACGGCGCCTGGGTGCTCATAAATACGTTTTTTGCGATGATTGGTTTATCGGACTTCGGCCTCAAATTAACCGGGCCAGACAAGTGGTTTATTATTAACTGCCAATAATTTGGGTCCGTAGCTCAATCGGTAGAGCAGATCCCTCTTAAGGATAAGGTTGAGCGTTCGATTCGCTCCGGACCCACAAAAATATTTAAGTGAAGCCCGGCTTCACTTAAAAATGGAGGATAAAAATATTACAATCGATGATTTGGCCGGAATGATTAAAAAAGGATTTGACGGAGTTGACCAACGTTTTGATAAAGTTGAAGATCGTTTAGAAAGAATAGAGAAACTTCTTATTGCTGACCATCAGATAAGGATAGAGAATTTAGAGGTGGCGGTAAAACAACTGAAAGAACTTTTAGCTGTAAAATAGTAATATAATCGAATTTTGTTTTTAGAAAACAAGAAAGTTGCTTGCTTTCTTTTTTATTTTAAAAAGTTGTGTTATACTAAAAACAATCAATATGTTAACACCAAAAGAAAAAGAAAAAATAACAAAGGATTATAAATTACATCAGACAGATACCGGGTCTGCTGAAGTTCAAATTGCTTTATTAACAGAAGAAATCAAGCAATTGCTTTCTCATTTAAAAAAGAATCCCAAGGATTTTCATTCCAAAAGGGGTCTTTTGAAAATGGTTTCAAAGAGAAGAAAACTTTTGAAATATTTAGAGAAAGAAGACGAAAAAAAGTATAAAAAAATTATCAAAGCAATAGGGCTTAAAAAGTAATTTTATGGTAATAAAACATATCGGTCAAAGAGTAGGCGTTCTAATTGATGTTCAAAACCTTTATCACTCGGCTAGAAACCTTTATCAAGCCAGGGTGAATTTTGGTGAAATTTTAAAATTAGCAGTAAGCAATAGAAATTTAATTAGGGCCTTTGCCTATGTCGTTAGAACAAAAACCGGCGAAGAAAAGGCCTTTTTTGATGCTTTGATTAAGTTAGGCATTGAGACAAGAGTAAAGGATTTACAGGAGTTTTACGGTGGTCAGAAAAAAGCTGACTGGGATGTCGGCATAGTTATTGATGCGGTAAGAATGGCGCCAAACATTGATACCTTAGTTCTTGTTTCTGGGGACGGCGATTTTATTTCTTTGACTGAATATCTAAAAAACCAAGGCAAAAGAGTAGAAATTATTGCTTTTGGCAGGTCCGCCTCCGGTAAATTAAAAGAAATAGCAGATGAGTTCATTGATTTAGAGGGCTCGCCGAAGAAGTATCTTTTAAAGAAATAATAATGAATTAATTATGAAATTTGAATTAAAACTCGGAGAAAAAAAACTAAAAGTTGAAATAAATGATTTAGCTGAACAAGCAAATGGCAGCGCTTTGGTGAGCTTAGGCGATACCTTGGTTTTAGCCACTTGCGTAATGAGCCAGGAAGATAAAGAAGGGCTTGGTTTTTTTCCCTTAACCGTTGAATACCAGGAAAGATATTATGCTGCCGGCAAAATCAAGGGATCCCGCTATATTAAGAGAGAGGGTCGGCCTTCTGATGAAGCAATTTGTAATTCCCGACTGATTGACCGGGCCATTAGGCCGAGATTTCCCAAAGAAATGGCAAGGGAAGTGCAGGTAATCACTACTGTTTTTTCCTGGGATGCTGAGAATGACCCTGATATTCTTAGTCTGTTTGCAGCTTCCACTGCTCTTTTTATTTCTGATATCCCCTGGCTAGGTCCTCTTGGAGCAGTGCGAATTTGTCAGAAAGATGGAAAATTTGTTTTAAATCCAACCTATGAAGAAAGAGGAACCAATGGTACAGACATTGTTTTCAGTAGCGTAGAAAAAGACAAAGAGATTTTAATTAACATGCTTGAGGGCAATCTTGAAGAATCATCGGAGAAAACTGTTTGCCAGGCCTTTGATTTTGCCGAGAAGTATTTAAAAGAAATTATTGATTTCCAGAAGGAAATACGACAGAAAGTCGGCAAAGAAAAATTGGTCTTAGCGGCTCCGGTTCCGGATGAGTCCCTAGAAAGAGAAATAAGAAAATTTTTAGGGGATAAATTAGAAAAGGCCTTAGAAGAAAAAACCCTTAGCGAATTAAAAAAGGAGCTAATCTCCTTTGCGGGAGAAGCTCAAAAACAATATACTGAAGATCTTTTTGCCCGGGAAATAGATAGATTATTCCATCAAAATATTATAAAATATGGAAAGAGGCCGGATGGAAGGAAATTGGACGAAATTAGAAAGCTCGATTGTCAGGCAGGACTTTTGCCGCGAACTCACGGGTCAGGTTTATTTTGCCGAGGTCAAACCAAGGCCTTGTCTATTTTAACTCTTGGCGCGCCAGGCGATCAGCAGTTATTGGAAGGAATGGAAATCGTTTGCAAAAAACGTTTTATGCATCATTATAATTTTCCTCCTTACTCGTCTGGAGAAGTTAAGCCCCTGAGGGGTCCGGGCAGAAGAGAAATTGGCCACGGAATGTTAGTTGAAAAGGCTTTACTTTCTTTAATTCCTAATTTTGAGGAGTTTCCTTATACAATGAGGGTGGTCACTGAAATATTGTCTTCCAACGGTTCAACTTCTATGGCTTCTGTTTCCAGTTCTTCTTTGGCCTTGATGGATGCCGGCGTGCCAATTAAAAGTCCGGCAGCTGGCATAGCTATGGGCTTGGTTATGGGGTCAGACCCAGGTCAGACCCCAAAAATCTTAACTGATATTCAAGGACCAGAAGATCATTATGGAGATATGGATTTTAAAGTGGCAGGCACCAGACAAGGAATCACTGCTCTTCAGATGGACGTTAAAGTTGAAGGCATAAGCAAAGAGATTATGAAAGAGACATTGGAAAGAGCTAAAAAAGCCCGGTTAGAGATTTTGGATTCAATGGACAAGGTTTTGGCCAAATCAAGGCCTCGGCTTTCGCCTTACGCTCCTCGGATTTTGACCCTCCAGATTAACCCCGAGAAAATTAGAGAAGTCATAGGTCCTGGTGGCAAAATAATTAATGAGATTATTGATCAAACAGGAGCTCAGATAGACATTCAGGATTCTGGCCTTATTTTTGTAACATCAGAAAAAGAGGAATCAGCCGAGAAGGCAGTTTCCTGGATAAAAAACATTACCAGAGAAGTTAAGGTAGGAGAAGTTTTTCAGGGCCAGGTTAAAAGGATTTTGGATTTCGGCGCTTTTGTGGAGATTTTGCCGGGCCAAGAAGGATTGATTCATATTTCTAAATTAAGTCGAGAACGGGTAAGAAGAGTTGAAGATGTAGTGAATATTGGCGATATGGTTTCAGTAAAAGTTATCTCCATTGACGACCAAAGAAGAATAAACTTGGCTTTGATTAAATAATTAAAAAACAATATGTTTCAAAAACTTTTAAAACTTCTAAGTACGAAAGTTCCGAACTGGTTAAGAGGTTTGGTTTATACGGTTGCTCTGCTTGAAACCATTTTCATGGTTGTTAATTATTTTAGACCAGATTTATTATTTAACTTATTAATGTGGCTATGAAGAAACAAAAGGTATTCACCCCGTTAGAGGTTAAAAAGCAAGAAAAAAAACACAAAGCAAACAAACCTCTAACGGGGTTCACTTTAATAGAGTTACTGGTGGTTATAGCTATTATATCTTTAATATCCAGTATTGTTTTTGTATCTCTTGGAGGAGCAAGAGACAAAGCCAGGAGAGCCAAGGTGCTTCAATTTGCTTCCAGCGTCCACCACGCTTTAGGCTCTGAAGCCGTCGGCATCTGGGATTTTGATGGAAATAGTAATGATTCAAGCGGTTTTAATCATAACGCAACATTAAATGGAGTTTCTTATACAAGCGATACTCCAAGCGGAAATGGTTCTGCTTTAGAATTTGACGGAAGCAATGACTATGTAATAGTAAATGATAATTTTGTTGTTAATCCTACATCTTTAACGATATCAGCCTGGTTTAAAAAGACGGCTGGAGGATCTACTTATGGATGTGTTTTGCATAAATCTCTTGACAGCTTTATATGCAATAGCGAATATTGGCTGGGTGTTGATTCAAATGATTATTTGACTGCTACTATTGGAGCTAGAACCGGAGTAGGCTGGGCGGCAGGACAAACAACAATTAAGGCAACCTTAGGAACTTGGTATCATT
>Ga0210049_1003902_pt1 | contig 13290 bp, 10 predicted proteins | sample CryGeyCG2014_300_2_FD_183964 | JGI IMG/M metagenome (GOLD analysis project Ga0210049, IMG submission 183964) | Groundwater microbial communities from aquifer - Crystal Geyser CG06_land_8/20/14_3.00 (SPAdes) (version 2) | ecosystem: Environmental > Aquatic > Deep subsurface > Groundwater | place...
TACCCTCCTCGAAGCTCCACCCAAAAAGGCTTTTTCTTTTGGGGAAAGTTCGAAGGGGGTCTTTCAACCCCTTTGATATTGAAACGGTGACCTGACTTTAAAGGGATTGAGACTTTAAATTAGCCCTTAGTAACCGGGAAGGTGTCGCTGAATCTGAAACGGTGACCTGACTTTAAAGGGATTGAGACGTGGAATTGAATGTGAGCTAACATTGCTCACCTCCTTTCATCTGAAACGGTGACCTGACTTTAAAGAGCCTGCCCTGAACTTGATTCAGGGGATTCTAAATCGAGGAGGTGAGAAAACCCTCCTCGAAACTCTACTCGAAATACTTAAAAATACAAGGGAGTGATGATAAGCAGAGTCACCTTACTTTATTAAGAAAGGATATAAGCGTTTTAATCTAATAAAATTTGTGTTTAAGATTGAAAATTTGAAACTCACAGGAACTTTATTAAGAAAATAGGATTTTTTATCTTAAAAATAGTCGTTTGAAATTAAATCTCGATGAGCAAATAGAGCTTTCCATTTCCTCGATAAAGGTAGAAGGGGTAACTATCCTTCCGTCCCGTTATCAAATTATTCCAATTGATTAAATAATTTACGGCTGAAAAAACAAATTTATTTTATCTTTTATATTTCTTACTTGCAAAGGAGAACGCCTCTGATTAAGGCGCTAACTCCACCACTCACTTATAAATGTGCACGGGGGAAATAATTTGAGTGATTGATGCCTTTAATAGAAAAATCTCTCAATAAGAGCTTGATAAATTAAAAAATAAGAGATAAGTTCAACAAGTTTTATCAAATAATTTGAATTTTTCATATAGATTTCGTACAATATATGGAGATGTCAGTATGTATATGAGTGTTTTACCTATTGAAGAAAGAAAAAAGATCCTTGATCAGGAAGTTAATAAATACATAACTCAAGGATGGCATGTGGTTAGTAGAACTGATACAGCCGTTCAACTCTCTCGTGATAAACGAGCAAGTTGCCTGCTCGCAATGTTACTTGCAATTTTCTTTATATTACCAGCACTGTTGTATCTTTTGCTCTATAGGGGAACAGAAAATCTTTATATCGAAGTGGATGATTATGGAAGAATAACAGCCACTCGAAATTAAGTTAAAAATTTTTAAATTGAGAACGGGCTTAAGCTATGAATTCAAGTAAACAAAACTAAATTCTCACTAAAGGCGTTAAAAGAAATTATTCGAATCATTCACAATCTATTTTATTTCCGAAATAAAAGAATCTGTAAATTAATTCATGACTTCGTGAGTAGGGAAAATAGATATTATAATTTAACTTAAATACTGGATTAAAGGAACAATCAAAAATAGTTTAATCTTAACATACGTGAATATTAATTTGAGCTCGTATATTTTTTCGAAAATATTCTAGACAGCTTGACAAGTTCTTGTAATGTTATAAAATTAAAATGAAAATTGTTCTTGTCTAATTTGAGGGAAGATGTTTAGTTTAAATATAAAGTGAGAACGATTTAAAAAGAGAGGAACCTTGGATAAGGAATTACTAGAAATAAGAAAAAAGTATATTGCCCTTAAAAAACATCTACCAATTTCTTCTTTTGTTTTTGTTTTAGAATCCAACGATACAGTTATTCTTCCTTTTTATACAGGTTCTACTTTTAGGGGTGCTTTTGGATCAGCTCTTAAAAGGATAACTTGCACTCTTTCGAGAATAAATTCTTCAAGTAAAAAATCGAAGTTTAAAAAAGAAACAACGGTTATAAACTTTGATTGTAAAAATTGCATGTTCAAATCTTCCTGTCCATATATGAAAATATTTGAAACATACATAGATAACGAAGAAACTCTATTTAAAAAAGTACATACTGTACCACATCCATACGTGTTAGAACCACCTTTTAATGCCAATCTACATGTTTATGAGAAGGGGGAAGAGGTGAATGTTGGAGTTAATTTAATTGGACAACATGTTGACGACTTACCATATTTTATTGCAGCTTTCAGTGAGTTTGAGAGCATTGGTGTAGGAAAGGGCGGTGGCCATTTATCATTAAAAAGTGTTCATTATAAGTCTGATGAAGAAAGTGAGCCCGTCTTAGTTTATGATGGAAAGAAGGGGTTGTTATACGACCCAGATACCAGAAACCAAAACTATTTTAACAAAAGAAAGATTAAAAGAATTTTAGAAGAAAAGAGACTTATAATAAGATTTTTAACTCCTGCAAGGGTTATCTATAACGAGCAATTAACCGAGAATCTAACTTTTTTTATTTTTACCAATAGCATCATAACAAGAATTAAATATTTAAGTTTTTTTTACTCCCAACGAAGCAATCCTTTGCAAAGAAAAGAAAATCCATTAAATGGTGTATTTAATTTTAGAGAACTTTTGGAAGAATCTAAGAAAATAGAAATTAAGCAAGATAATCTATATTGGTTCGATTGGGAAAGATATTCGAAACGACAAAACAGGAGAATGACTCTTGGCGGATTTATGGGAGATATAACATTTGAAGGAGATTTTTCTAACTTTATCCCATTCTTATTATTTGGAGAAGATGTGCATGTAGGTAAAAATACCGCATTTGGGCTTGGAAAATATTTAATAGAGTAATACAATAAAGTAATAAAATTTTATATAAAGGAGGCAAGTATGCATGGACAAACCGATGTGAATTATTTTATTGGTAAGATTCAGAATCTTTCTAAAGGTTTATCTGAGCTCGAAATGGATGATGTGGTCAAATTTGGAGAAGAGTATGGTGGTAGGGCGCTTCATTCTGAACAAATGCATCAGTTGAGGAAATTTTTAGATTTTTTAAAAAAAATAGAACATCATTTTAAACAACGACCTGAAGGTTTTAATCATCAAGAAGTGTTGAGTTTGAAAATTTATCTCAAAAACAGTGAAACTAAAGCAGGGACTCTCCGAGGAGAATGGGGTAATCTTATTAAAATTATGGACGAGGCATTTAAAAAATTAAGAGACAAAGAAGAAGGGTATAAAGACCTTCAAGAACTTGTAAAGATGTGGGAAGCAATTATTGCATTCCATAAATAAAAAGGAGGAAACACATGCAAGATGAATCTTCACAAGAAATGAAAACAAGCAACGAAGCGAAATTAGGTAGAATGCTTGGCAAGATTGTTATCACTGGTAAAATTGGATGCTTAACAGGACTCCACATTGGAGGGCCAGGTGGTGAACTTGAAATTGGAGGTATAGATAACCCGGTTATACGAGACCCAGTAAGTGACAAGCCCTATATTCCAGGTAGTTCTTTGAAAGGAAAACTTAGGTCTTTACTTGAAAGGCATCTTTATCATCAGACAGTTAATGGAATAACAATAGAATTTAATAGGAGTATAGGTAAAGGTGGGAAAAGGCACGAATGTAATACAGCAGAGACTGCATCTAATTGCCCTATATGTAGGCTTTTTGGAAGTACAGGAAAAAAAGAAGGAGGGTCAAAAGAAGATGCAACTAATTTCCCTTCACTATTGCTCGTTAGAGACTGCTATTTAGAAAATGCTGATAAGTTGAAAGATATTAGTTCAGAGCTACTTTATACCGAATGGAAGACCGAGAATACCCTTGATAGGGTAACTGCAGCATCGAATCCACGCAATATTGAAAGAGTTCCAAGAGGTTCGATTTTTAGTCTCGAAATTATCTATACAATACTTGATGGAAGGCAAGGTATTTTAAAGGAAGATTTAGAAAACTTGCTCAGTACTTTCAGAATGCTTGAACTTGATGCACTCGGTGGCAATGGCTCGAGAGGATACGGAAAAGTTGCTTTTGAAATATCTGAGCTTAAGTTGGAATCATTCGCTCAAACCAGGGAGGAAGAGAAAAAGAAAATCGAGGATATAATAACAACAATTAAGACTGAAGATTTTAAACTTAAAGACAGTGATTTGTAAACTGTGGTGACCCTATTATGGCAACATATCATTTAAAGCTTAAGACTCTTTCCCCTGTATTTATAGGAGGAAAACAAGGAAACGATTTAAATCGCTGGAAGTTCTTTAAATATGCAAATAATATTTATGTAATTGACGAGCTTAAGTTGGCAACGGCTCTTAAAGAAACAAATAAAATTGAAGAATTTTGTAATTTTGTAAACAAAAACAGTCAGGATGGGTTACAACAGTTCTTATATATTAATAACTGGTTCGGAAAGGAAAAGTCTGGGTTAGCTAAGTATTTCTTTAATTCAGATAACGCAAATTTTCCCTCTTCTTCTTCGGTTAAAACTTGTATAAAGGATGCGTTTTTAATACCATACATCCCTGGTTCTTCAATAAAGGGCTTTGTTAGGACCGCTATCCTTTATGATTTTTTAGACAATATTAAAAACGCTAACAACGACAAATTTGTTAATTTAGTTGGGGAAAGCCTCCGAGGTGCTACAAATAAAAAGGCAGATGACAAGATTATTGCTGACACCATTTCTGCTCTTGCAAAAGGAACTGGTGAAAACGAGGAACAATCTTATTGGGATATTTTAAAGACAATCAAGATAAGTGATGCGTATGCAGAAGATAAAAACATAAGTAATATTATAAAGGGATGCAATGCTAAAGTCTTCGAATCTCATTATATACCTATCGCACTTGAGGGAATAAAAGAAGGGGTTGAACTTACTTTTAACATACAGATTGATAATTTCATAATTAAGCAATTCAAGGATAGACTAAATCGAATAAGAGAAAACATCGGAAACGAAGTTATTAGAGATTATTTGGATAAAATCGATGAAAAATTTAAACTTGCAAACCTACTTGGGATTTGTAAGAAATTCGCATCTAAAATTATAGATGAAGAAAAGACTTATGCTTCCAGCAGAGGATATACTAAAATAAAAACATTTTACAATAATATAGAAAACAATCCTATTCGAATCGGTTATGGATCAGGACTTTTGTCCACAACCATCTATTTGTTGATGAACCCTGAGCAAATTGAAACAGTTAGAGCCGATTTTTTTAGATGGCACACAGAGATGAATAGGTTTCCAAAAACTCGGAGGTACATTGTTGACGATAGAGAAACTCCATATCTTCCTTTTGGATGGGGCAGCATTGAAGAGGTGAGGAATGAAAGACAATAGTAATTTATTAAACAAACTTCTCAAATTTACAGTAGAAATTTTAAAGGGAAGATATGGAATAAGCGATGCGTATTTGAAAGAGATTGAGTTAATAGATGAAGAAAAGAATGCTTTAAAGGAATCATTTAAAATATTAAATTCCAAAAATGGTAGTTCTTTGCCCTCTAATTTTTCGGCTACATTTGGGATGCAAGGTAAAGATTGTGACCTTCCTTTAAAATCAATTTTTTCTGAAATTTATTTGAGCAAGCGACAACAGCTTAAAAATATTTTTATTTATCCAGATTTAGATAAAATTCCTTTCCCACAACTGCTTGATGACAGTAAAAGTGTCATTTCTCAAACACTTAAGAGTTCTTTTTTAAGAGATTACAAAGCTCTTTGTGAGAGAAAAGAATTAAACAATAATGTACTTTTGCTTTTTATAGAAAAATATGGTGGTTTTTTACCGGTAAATAGTGATCTCCAAACCATGCCTTTTTATGATTACGTGAAGATTCTGGGAGCAATTTTTATCTCACTATTAGCACAAAGAACTATCGAGGAAAGCCCTCCTTTAATGCTAATTGGAGGCGATCTTTCAGGTATTCAGGATTTTATATTTTCTATTTCTTCGAAGGGTGCTTTAAAGTCTTACAGAGCCCGTTCTTTTTACTTAGGTGTGCTTGTGGAGCATACAGTTAATAAAATTCTTGAAAACTTTAATCTTTCTGATGTAAATATTGTATATTCAAGCGGAGGTGGTTTCCTTATTTTAGCACCAAATGTTTCGGAAGAAGTTGTAGTTAAAATCAGAAATGATATTAATAAATGGCTGTTTGATAAATTCAGAGGACTGATCTATCTTTCAGTTACTTCTGTTTCTTTAGGGAAAAATTTTGAAGATAGTGTCGCGAAGCTTGCAAATGATTTGGAAGTTCTTAAAGCAAGGAAATTTTCTGATTTTATTAAGGAAACATTGGAACCGAAAGAACCCATCAAAAAGACAAGTGAAGACGAGTGTCAAATTTGTTATAACGACTTAGATAGCGATGTGGAAGAGCTTCCTTCCGGAGTCCGTGCTTGTAAAACCTGCAGAGACTTGTTCAATGTGGGTGGGGCTTTAGGAAACGCTAAATATGTTCTAAGACTTGCCAACGGAGTTATAAATATGGATGGAAAATTTGAAATCGAAGGAACAACCTACAGTTTAACGGATAACATTGATAATATTGATAGCAAATTTTACGACAAAGTTTGGATTATTAACTCATTTGATATGTTCGATTTTATAAAGTTTAATGAAAAGAATCCTTCCAAACTCCTTTTGGGAAATTATTTAACTAAAATTAACGACCTAGCAGAAGAAGTGCAGAAAAGAGAACAAGCAGAACTTAAAATCAATAACCCTTCGGGAGAGTTAAGCAAAGAAGATACTGCTTCTTTTCTTGGTTTAGCTCTTTCTTCCATAGGAATAAAAAGGCTTGCGACTTTAAGAATGGATGTTGATAGTCTTGGTACAATTTTTTCAAGAGGCATAAGAGATAATTCATTGGCAAAAATCTCTGCGGCTTCGAGGTTACTTGATTATTATTTTAAGTACTATATGAACTGGATTTGCGCGATGGATAAAAATAAAATGAATTTTTTCAATGTTTCTTTGATTCCCAAAAGAGAATTCCATGAGAGACAAGTTTCTATAATTTATAGTGGGGGAGACGACTTACTTATAGTGGGTGCATGGAACGAAGTTGTCGAGCTTGCTTATGATATTGAAAGAACATTCAGTAAATTTGTTTGCGAAAACCCTGATATTACCATTTCTAGCGGTTTTTCACTTCTCCATCACAAATTTCCTTTTGACAAAGCCCAAAAAGAGGCAAAGAATGCCCTCGAATATGCTAAAGATAACCATGAATTATGTGAAGCTGGAAGTTGTAGAACTTCCTATGCAAGTTGTCCGTTTTATGAAAATGGCAAATGTTCAATAAAGAAAGATAGTGTAACTATGTTCTACGATTTATCCGCCTTGAGGCTTAAGGAAAAAAATGGTAAAGTAGAGATTTCAATTAATTGGAGTAAAGCCGAGGAAGTTAAAAATTTTGTTAATGAATTTATCTATTGTTTTGGAAAATTCGATGAAAAAGAAAACATACTATTATTGGAAGGCTTGCCGCGTCTTTTTATAAGGAAACTTTTAAATATTTTCTTAATCTGGGCAAGAAAGGGGGGAGTTTTTGTTTTACCATTAGTTAGATTAATGAATGATACAGAAAGAACTCTCGAGGGAGGGAATCTAAACTTTTTTGTTTCCAGAATAGAACCTGAGCTAACTAAGAAGTATTTCGAAAAAGACATTTCTATTGCTCACACTTTGTTAAAGTGGATTGAGTTTTTAACAAGGACTTCGGAGGTATGAAATGACTGTAAAAATTGAAGAACTTTTAGAAGCAATAACCAACCCAAAGGTTTTGTTTTCATACAATATAAACATTGAAGGATATTTTAAGAATAAAAGGGATTTTTCTTTTAGTGATTTTGTCAGAATGAGTGGAGCAGACTTACCAAATTTAGAAAAAATCTCATCTCACTTAGAAAGCATAAAAAGAAAAAATCAAAGAGAGGGGCGCGTAGACAATAGAAGAGTAACTGAGCTTCTTAGCCCGTTGAGAAAAAGAATAGTTAATTTAATAAAGAAGACAGAACTTTTTAAAGACATTTCCGGTAAAAGTTTGGGTACGTTATCAGGTATTTTGAATTACGACAATTTATTTTCATTTTCAGAAGATATTGCAATTCTTTTAGTCTTTAATGGAGTATCTAAAAACCAGGTTTACGATCTTTTGTCCATATTTAAAAATCCAAATATTGAGTCGGCTATCCAAAAAGATACTGTTTTAATAAAGCCACTTTTTGTAATAAATCTTGCAAGCGTTAAGAGCCTCGACAAGGAAACTTTGGACTTTTTCTATGGTATTGCAAATAAGATTAAAACCACTGAAGATTTTATGTTATTAAAACGTTTTATCGAGGCAGTTTATGTTTACCATAGTTCTTATTATGGAGGCAAGGAATGAGAAACTTGATAATAAGCCTTAAACCTAAAAAAGGCGCTTTTCATATAGGAGATGATTTAAAAGGACTTGAAAGAGTAAAAGAGTATATCCATTCAGATACGTTATTTAGTGGCTTAATTCAGAGCTTTGCAAGGCTCTATGGGAAAAAGTTTGTAGATGATTTAATTAATAAATTTAGTACAGATAATCCCCCATTTGTTCTGTCATCGGGCTTTTTAAATAGTCCGAATGAGGGTTATTTTTTCCCAAAGCCAAAGTTTCCAATTTCAATCTTAAAAGCCAAAGTTTCAGGAGCCGCTCATGAAAAATCAGAAAAAATACTTAAAAAATATAAAGAGACAAGATTCTTGCCAGATTTACAACTTAAAAGACTATTAGAAGATCTCTCAGCAGATAGAATAGAAATTGAAACATTAGAAAATGCTATTAATGAAGCAGATAAATATTCATTGCTTTTCTACACTGTTACCCGCCCTTCTTCTTCAATTGATAGGGTCTCAAGCAATTCCGAACTATTTTTCAGAGGGGAGACTTTTCTGAAAGATTATGTCACAATCTCAGTTTTCTGTAAATGCAATGAGAGCTATGTCGAAGAAATTAAACAAGCTTTCGAGTGTTTGGGAGATTTTGGCATTGGGGGGGAGCGAACCTATGGTTTGGGGCAATTTGGTATCGAGTTTTATGATTCCTTTCAAGAGAGGGATTTCATTTTCAAAGGAATTAGTACTTTAGAAGAAAATGAGGCATTAAATAATTTCGCATACCTTCTTTCACTTTATTATCCAGCTGATGATGACGAACTAAACAAAATAAAAGACAATTCTTTTTACTCCCTTATAGAAAGAAAAGGATGGTTTGATTCACCGTACAGTCATTCTCAGCTCAAACGGAAGTCTATAATGATGTTTGAAGAGGGCTCTATTATTGGCTTGGGTTCCATAAAGGGATGTCTGGTTGATGTTTCACCAGACTACTGGAAAAAAAGTAGCATATCAACAGAATACAAGCATAAGATATTAAGAAATGGGTTAGCTTTTTTTGTTCCTTTCAAATATAAAGAGTCAATATGAAAGAAAACGTAAAAAATGTGCTTATTGCAACCCTCGGGGAGTCCCCCGGGGTTATTCAGGAAGTAGTGTATAAGTTGGCTGAAAAAGGGGTCCATCTTGACAAAGTAATAGTTTTATATACCAGAAAACAAAATGTAGAGAATGCAAAAACTCAGCTTACTTCTTTTCTTGGGAGAATGTCTTATACGGATGATAACGGAAGAACATACAAAAAGGCAAATGATAATCCTAAATTCAATAATGTTGAAATGCCCGATGAGTATACTTTCATTGATATTGGTGTTGATGACATAAATGCCTCTACCGAAGAAAAAGTTGAAAATGCAATATATTACTATGTATTGAAGGAATCAATTAATAAAGATACAGATTTGTATGTCTCTATTGCCGGTGGCAGGAAAACTGAAAGTGCTATTGGATATGCTGCAGGTCTTTTCTTTGGGGCTATAAATATACTTCATGTCCTGCCTATAGAAGGAGTTGACGAAGGGGATATAAATGCACTTATAAAACCAGATGATCCAAATTTTGGTAAAGAAATTCGGGAATATGATCTTATTAAAATGCAAAAGATTGAAATCTCTGATTTATTCAAGATTGCCTTTAGAAAAAGGTTCTTTACCGATATAAGAGATATAGCACTTTACGATGATACTAGGAGATTTAAAATTAAAGGGGAAGAAACCTCATATTCTCCTTGCAAACTCATTAGTGAGATTTCTTCAGCGGCTTCCGAAATAATCAAAACAGGGCTTAAAAGTTTTATAAATTTGAGTAAAGCTTTAGATGAATTTGGACAGATTATGAAGGCTGATGACGAAATTCCTCTTTGTAAAGCTTTTGTAAATTTCATCCAGAATGATATCCTTTTGTCTAATGACCTTGAAGTTAATTGGAAGATGCGGTGGCTATGGGGATTAAATGTCTATCCTGAGTTTGTTAATCATGATATTGAACACAGCGGTGAGGTTTTGAAAAAAGCATCACAAATAGTAAAGGAATTTGGTATAGTTTTACAGCCTGAAGAGAAGTTAATACTTGCCCTTGGTGCAATGTTCCATGATATTGGTATGACTGGCTACGGAGATAAATTCCATTGGACAGAGGTAAGAAAAATTCATGGCATATTGAGTGCAATAAAGATAAAAGATCAAGAAGGCAAGATTTTTAAAAAAGACGGCGTATTTACTGAAGATATATGGAAAGCTGTGAGGACAATATGTGCATTTCATGATGGTGAGAAATTTATTGAAAATGAATCCGCCTTTAGAACAAATAATGTAGAAGAATGCCAATTAATTAAAAAAGCTGTTTGCTTTGTAGAAGAAACTGCTATCAATGGGTCTAAAGGGTATAAAATAAAAGATCCTAAAAATAATGGAAAAACCCTTAAATTAAACCTTATAACTTCTCTTTTAAGACTTGCGGATGCTTGTGATATGGGCAAAAAGATGCTAATGGGAGATACAGTAAAGGAGCTGCAGGTTAATTGGAACAAAGCTGGAAAAGATAAAGCCATTTCACTTGCTAAAGCATTATTAAATTCTGTTGATACAATTGAAATAAAAAATTGTATAAATAATGGACTTAACGACCTAACAAAGATGGATGTGCAAAAAGATGGCAAAAAAGGCATGGATAAAACACAAGAAATAATTAACTTGGTCACTAAAAATAATCTTTGCTATAAAGAACTTGAGGAAGCATTAGATAGAATTTACTACTTTTTCAAGCAATCACCAGATCATTATGACTTCCACGAAAAGATTGAAGATGTAATTATTAAAAAAGAAAATGGAACTAACAAAATCATTTTAGAAATCTCTTCGGGTATTCCAAAAGATGAAATAGAAAAAGCAAAAAATGAAGCAAAAGAAAGATTGGGAAAGGAAACTAAAATATTGGAGAATTTTAAAATAAATATATCTGTTGAATTTGCCGATATTTATGGCAGAGGAACTATATGAGCAACATCTTGAATAAAATCAAGAAAGAGATAGGAAACATTATTCCAGGTGAGGTTCTTGAAGAAATATCAACAAACTTTAAACTTTTTTTGGATTCTTTAGGTCCTGAAGATAAACCCATTGCTGATCCTGCTAATCTTGCGATAGTCAAGAAAAAACTTTTTAAATACGAGAAAAAATATTTGCCGTTACTTGAAGAAAACAAAAAGGTTTCAGAAGAATTTAAACCTGATAATCTTCTTCTGACAGTCGGTCTTCAGGCAGAACCTTTAATTTTGAGTATTCTTTGTTTGAAACCTAGAAAAATTTATCTCTTGCATTCAGGAGAAAGCAGAAAAAATGCTGATGAAGTTGCAAATGACCCTGATATTAAAAAATTAAACCCTAAAATCTCTTTCACTGAAATAACAGAATACGATGCTATAAAAAATTATGGAATTATAAGGGAAATTTTAAGTAATTTATCAAAGAAAAGTAAAACAGTAGTAGATCCAACAGGCGGCAGAAAAATAATGATATCTTCGCTCTCTCTTGCTGCCTTTTATTATCGCTTACCAATGGTTTATATGCACGGGAAAGATATCAAAGGGAAGACTGTTCCTTTTACTGACAGGCTAAGAAAAATCGAGAATCCCTTTGAATGCTATGGAGATATTGAACTCCAATTAATCGAAGAGCTATTTAACTCTCACTTCTATGAGGCTGCCTTAAAAACCTGTGAAAATTTACTAAAATCGATAAAGGATCTCGCAACTTCAAAAAGAATTGAGTTACTTATAGATTTGATTTCAATATATAGAGATTGGGACGCTTTTCTTCATAGTGCTGTTCCTGAAAAACTAAAACATACTCTGAGCAAAAGATTAGAAGATACAGTAAATGATTTCAAAAGATTCAACATATCCAATTGGCTACCAGAAAACATTGATAAAAATCTTGAGTTTTTAAAGCAGCTCGATTCAAAATGGAAAAATTCCTATAACATCGTAGATGAATTTCGACTTGTGGATATATATTTAAGTGCACTTAGAAGGGGCTCGGAAAAGCAGGCAAAATATGATGATGCAATTGCAAGACTTTACAGATGCCTTGAGATGAGTGCATCTTTAAAATTGTACGGTAAAGATCTTAAATCAACAGAGCATCCTGATTATAATAGTTTTGTCAAAAAATTAGGTATCACGAGAGAGGAATTAGAGTATAAGTTCACCAACCTGGAGGGAAGACAGTTACCTGAAGGCAATTTAGGTTTAGATAATCAAATAACTCTTTTAAAAATTGTAGATGAAAACGACACGATCGTAAAAATCTACGAGTCAATGGAAGGTTTGGTTAGAATGAGGAATAGATCCATACTTGCTCACGGCACATACCCGGCAACAGAAAAAGATTGGACTAAATTTAGGGACAAAACTATACAAATCTTGATGGAAGTTCTTGGTCAAAAACGCTTTAATGAACTTTTAGATATGGGCTGGCATAGAAAAATTTCACTAAAAGCTATAAGTTAAGTAGAAAGATGCCATTAATATAGTAGAATAATTGCCCTCCGGATTGTACCTTGAAAACTGTACTTTTAAAGAGGTCGCTATCTTTGGCTCACTGAAAATATTGGCGATTATGAAATCTACTCTGCTTTTAAAGAGCCTGCCCTGACCCTGGCACAAGCCTGCACTGGAACGTTGCAGTCCAGGGTTCAGGGGATTCTTACTCGAGGAGGTTTAAAAACCCCTTCCCGAGAGACTTTACCCATTTTACTTTGTTATTGCAAACGAACGAAATATGTATTTTTAAAATCAAACGCAAGTAGCGAATACTTTTTTAAAATTTCATAGTATTTGATAAAATTAAACTAAGTTAAAATGAAAGGTTGATCTCTACTTAGTAAGCTGACCTTCATTTGTTGAGGTTATGGTAAAAAGTTTGCGATCGGAAGGTACCTTGAAAATTACATGGGTTTAAGGGGATGAGGTTGATGAGTTTGACCTTCAAAGGACAATTTTGGCGTAAAGTAAACTACATTTACATATGGTAGGTTATGGAAGATCGGGAAATTGACCCGCATTACATAAATGTTTTTTGA
>Ga0210049_1003910_pt1 | contig 13261 bp, 10 predicted proteins | sample CryGeyCG2014_300_2_FD_183964 | JGI IMG/M metagenome (GOLD analysis project Ga0210049, IMG submission 183964) | Groundwater microbial communities from aquifer - Crystal Geyser CG06_land_8/20/14_3.00 (SPAdes) (version 2) | ecosystem: Environmental > Aquatic > Deep subsurface > Groundwater | place...
GGTGGATTAAATAAAGAGGCAAGATGGAGTGATTTTAATGGATATAACTTTGATAATCCAGTTTATGTAAATCCAAGAGTTGGCAAAAAAGAAATGCAAAAATTATATAATTATGCATATAAAACATATTATATTACTCCTAAGGTATTATGGAGAAATTTAAAAGAACTAAAATCTAAAGATGCATTTAAAAAATATTTTTATGCTACAAGATGTTTCCTGAAAATATAAAAAAAGAAATGATTTAGATGTAAGTGTTAATAGTTTACCTAAAAATATGCAAAAAACACGGTCAATGGCAATATTATCATTACCAAAAATAAAAGTACATTTTGGTTTGAACATGTGTCATCTAACAAAGAATTAGTGGAACAATTTATAAAATCCATGTTTGATTTACAGGAAAAATACTTGCATCAATTTAGGCTAATATACAAAAGCGAACCAAATCCAAAAAATAATTATTCAAGCACCTTGATTTACAAAAGGAAGTATAGTTCACAGAAACCTTAATCTAATTAAATCAACAGCTCCTCTAAAAAACCTTTTTGGAGAGTTATATTTTGCTTTTTCATATATTCTAGGATAATGATTTACTTTGACTTCTCCTATTTTACAGCTTCTCTTTGCTAATATTAGTGGGATAAATCTGTGCATTCCTTCTAATAATTCAAGACCCATTATTGATTTTTTTGTATATACCCTTAAGGTACAGCTTGAATCATGAATCTTTAATTTGAATAGAGACTTAAGTAAAAAGTTAAATATTTTTGAAGGAATCTCTTTTATAAATAAAGAATCTCTTCTCTTATACCTCCAGCCACACACAACATCATAACCTTTAGAAAGTTCTTTTAGAAGTTTTTTTATGTCTTTGGGATCATTCTGCAAGTCCCCATCCATTGTAATAATTATATTACCAGAGGCTTTTTTAAAACCAGCACCTAGTGCTGATGATAATCCTTGATTTTTAGTTGAGTGTGTTATAACAATATTCTTGTTTTCTTTTTTTATCTTACTGATGTTAAAAAAAGTTTTATCGTTAGAACCATCATCAACAAAGATTATCTCATAAGATCTTTTTATATTATTTAATTCATTTTTTAATCTGTTAAATAACGGAAAGATATTTTTTTCTTCATTATAGACAGGAATTATGACACTTAAATATTGGCTCATAAAAGTTGTCAAACAGAAAGCATATTTAAAGGTTTGGTTGAATCATTCTCAATATAGGTTTCATGCCACATAGCAATAGTTAGTAAGCTCCATATCTGCCTTGGATAATATAATTTTAGTAATTGATTATGTTTTAAAATAGTTTTATGCGAGCTGTTTTTCTGATAATCCAACAATTTTAGAATAAATCTTTTGTTAAAGTTTTTTCTTAAAAACTCAGACTCTAAAAAGAGGTTATCTGTTATATAACCAATGTTATTTTTAAACCAAAAGTCAAGTGGCACAAAAAATCTCTGTTTTTTCCTTTTCAAAATCTCTTTAGGAATCTTTTTTGTCATTGATTTTTTTAAGACAAACTTTTCATTCAATCCTTTTAGTTTTAGTTTTGTAGGTATTTTTGATGAGAATTCAACTATTCTATGATCTAAAAAAGGAACCCTTGCTTCAATAGAGTGTGCCATGGACATCATGTCTAATTTTATAAGCATATTGTTTGGGAGCCATGTCTTAATATCTGAAAGTAGCATCTTGTTAAGCATATCATAAGAATTTTTAAAGTAACAACTTACTGATTTTAAGTCAGAGTCTAGACTGCCTATTTTTCTTGTTAGATCCTCAGAATATAAAAATTCTTTCTCCGATTTGTCAAATATTGATAATAGCTCAACATAACTTTTAGGCGTGTTGTTGATGCTTGACAAGTAGTTTGACAATTTCATGAAAAAAGTTTCTTTTGGCAAAATCTTAAGCCCTTGGATTAAGCTTTTTTGAACAAATTTTGGAACTATTTTATTATAAGTTTTTGCAAGATTCATTATCTTATACTGCTCATAGCCTGCAAAGATTTCATCTGCTCCCTCACCAGTCAAAATAACCTTTACTGACTTGCTGGCCTTTTCAGCTAAAACATAATTAAGAATTGCTGTTGGATCAGCAACAGGCTCATCCATATGCCATATAACCTCTGGAAGTTTTTTTATTATGTCTGGCTTTACTATTATTTCATCATTATCTGTGTTAAAGAAGTTTGAGGCAAGTTTTGCGTGCTTAAGCTCGTTGTCAGGCCAATCACAAAAACTTAAATTGAAAGTCTTTACCTGCTTATCTGAGAATTCGTTAGCGTATGACAAAATAGCAGTTGAATCAATACCTCCAGATAAAAATATTCCTAATGGAACATCAGCTATTAATCTTTTCTTAACAGAATCTTTAATTAAGCTTCTAAGATTATTGACATAATAATCAATTTTTTCATTAGTTGGGCAAAAATCCAAATCCCAGTATTTGCTTATTTTAATCTGCTTATTTTTATAAATTAATATATGACCAGGCAATAATCGATTAATGCCTTTTAAGATTGTTTTTTCTCCAGGAACATACCTAAATGTAAAAAAATTGTTTAAGGAATTGTAATTAATTTCCCTACTAGTTACTTCATATTGTAATAATGATTTTATTTCAGAAGCAAAAAGGAATTTTTCATCGAAAAAAATGTAATACAAAGGTTTAATTCCAAGCCTATCTCTTGCCAAAAACAACTGTTTTTTATTTGAGTCCCATATTGCAAATGCAAACATGCCATTAAAATGATTAACACAACTATTACCATATTCTTCATATGCATGGACTATAACCTCTGTATCACTATTAGAATAAAACCTGTGCCCTTTTTTTTCTAAAACAGCTCTTAATTCCTTAAAATTATATATCTCTCCGTTGAATGTTATCCAAATTGACTCATCTTCATTGTGTATTGGCTGGTGCCCTGTCTTTAAATCAATAATACTTAAGCGCTGATTGGCAATTCCAATGTTATTATCAATAAAGAAACCATTATCATCAGGACCCCTATAAGTCATGATATGACTCATTCTCTTCAAGAGTTCTTTATCATTTAATCCATAAAATCCGCAGATTCCGCACATGATTTTTTAATTAATCAGCTTATATAAATTATTGTTGCTTTTATCTGGAAAATACCATGCTAAATGCGGCTTTAAAATCCCTTCTAATTTCATCAAATGATTTTGTTCTTGAAATCTTTTTTATCAGTTGAACTGGCCTAAAATAAAACTGCATATATGCTTTCCTAACCTCTTCTTCAATTTCCTCTTCTGACAAGCTACACCTATATCTTGGAAGTATTATTCTATTTTTTTCATCTAATATGAATTTTTGCCAGTAATCATAACCTAATTGGGGTTTTAGCAGTTCATAAAGCTCTGTTTCAGGCAAGGTGCTTACCTTTGAAAACTGGGCATAATCCAGATTAAGCTCTTTTGCAAACCTAACAGTTTTTTTGATGGTATCTTTTGTTTCTCCAGGACACCCAATCATAAAATACCCAAAAGCCATTATATTGTTCTTTTTTGTTAGTGCAATACTTTTTCTAATAATTTCAAGGTTTGTGCCTTTCTTTAATGTTTTTAATATGGACGGAACACCTGATTCAATACCATAATATATTCTATAACAGCCTGCTTTTGACATTTCCATGAGTATTTCATTATCAACTGTATCTACCCTTGACCTGCAGGACCAGGCTATGTTTATGCCCCTTCTTCTGATTTCCTTACATATACTAATAACATGTTTTTTATTAATAGTAAACTCAGGGTCAAAAAAATCTATCTCTCTTATCTTATAGTTATTATAGCAGTCTTCCATTTCATCAACTACATTTTCTGCTGACCTCATTCTGTAAGAATTATTTCCCTGTTCACAATATATGCATTTAAAAGGACATCCTCTTGCAGTAATCATTGTAGCAAAATTTTTCCTCTTTGAAACAAAAGAACAATATCTATTGTTTGGCAATTGGTCTCTGAGTGGAAATGGAATAGTATCAAGATTTTTAACTAAGTCTCTTGGAAGAGTTACCACTACCTTATTATCTTCCCTATAACAGATTCCTCTCACATTTTTTAATGAGTTCTTTGTTTCTAAAGCATTTATCAGCTCTGGCAATGTCTCTTCTGCTTCACCAATAATTCCATAGTCAATTTCTTTATGTGATAGTGTCTCTTTTGGGTAAAGGCCCATATGAACACCACCAATCAATACCCTTACATCAATATTTTCTTTAAGATACCTAATCCATTTCAAAACAGGATAAAATAAGTAGGTTGTAACTGTAAATGCCAGCAAATCTGGATTAAAATTTCTTACTTTTTTTAATACCTCTAGCTTAGAAAGGCGAAGTGCATTTGCATCTATCAACTTAACTTTGTGACCAGCATGCTGCAAAATGCCTGCTACATATGCCAGACTTAATGGGGGAAAAAGCCCATAATTATCTGCAACTGCCTTTATATTTGGCTGATTTTCTATATTCCCAAACGGAGGATAAATTAGCGCTATTCTCATCTTATATTTTTTGCAATTTCATAAGCCCTTAAAAGATTATTTGCAGTTACCTCCCATTTATACTCCTTTTCAGCCCTTTTTCTTGCCTTTCTTTCACATCCCTTTCTTAGCTTCTCATCTTCAAGAAACCTTATTATCCCTCTTGCAAGTGAGTAAACATTCCCTGGCTTTGTCAACATGCCACAACCATCAAGCATTACTGGAACTTCGCCAACATTGCTTGCAACAATGGCCTTGCCTGCTGCCATATACTCAACTATCTTCAATGGGCTTTTTGACCTCGTTAAATCATTGTCCTCAAAACATGCAACAGCAACATCTGCTGCAGCTATATACTTTGGAACAAGCTTATATTTAATCGCACCAGTGAATATTACTTTATCATCAACTCTTAGTTCTTTTGCCAAATCTTTTAATCTTCTTAAATCAGCTCCACTGCCCACAATCATAAAAACTGTATTTGGCTTTTTAACAGATATAATTCTTACTGCCCTTAATAAAAGTTCTGCATATTGCCCTCCATGCAACTGGCCAAGATAAAGTACGATTGGAGAATTTATACCATACTTCTTTTTTATGTCTTTGCCATTAATCCTTGGATTAAATTTTTTAAGATCTGCACAGACATGGGCCTCAACTATTCTATTGTTTTTTGCTCCTCTTTTTAGAGCTAATCTTTTTATATTTTTACTTGATACAGATAAAGTGTCAACTAACCTTGGGATAAGTGTTTCCATTATATTTAGATAAAAACCGACAATTTTTGATGGAGGGCCAAACTCATATATTTTCAATTCCCAATCATCCCAATCATAGTGGACTGGCTTGTTTCTTAAATAAGCTGCAAACAAAGCTGGCAAAGAAGCAATTGCAAAACACTTCTGGAAGTGGATTATGTTCGCATCTTTTGCTAATTTATACATCCTAACAATATTCTTTATAAAAGACCATTTTCCTCTGTTGAATGGAATTGCTTCAAATTCCTTGAATTCCTTGCATCTTAGTTTTCCCCTCTCATTAGCTGGCAAGGGAAAATAAACCAATTTAACTTTGTGGCCTTTCTTTACAAGCTCCTGCGCAATTGAAGTAATCCTCACAGTCCATGGCTCTAAACTAGAGTAAATATCATGAGGATGTATCATTAAAATGTTCATTTTATCTCATTGTAAATATCCTAAGCTTCTTAATTTTTCCTTTGTTTCCTCATCAAGGGGTTTTGTTAAAGAGCTGATATTTTCTTTTTCACGAGACACCCACTCTTCTAGTTTTTCCTTCATTAATTTAAATTGATCTTTTTCTATGTCCGCAAGATTATTTAATTCCTGAGGATCTTCTTTCAAATTATACAATTCATATTCTTCACTATTTGAAGTATATATCAACTTCCATTCAGGGGATCGAATCGATTTCTTATCTTCAAATTCACTAAATGCATATGATTCCCCATATTTATCATTTTTATTTTTTGAATATAGAGTTGGTAGAAGACTAATCCCCTCTATACCTCTTTTATTATAATTTATCCTTAAAATATCCATAATTGTGGGTAAGATATCAATCGACTCTACTTGTGCTTTAATAATTTCATTCTTAGGTAAAAATCCTCCTACCATGATCAATGGGACTTTCAGAAGTTCATCATATAAAAACATGCCATGAGTAAAATAGAGATTGTGTTCTCCTAAAGCCTCACCATGATCTGCAGTTATAATTATTAAAGTATTTTTATCTAATCCCAATTCTTCCAAATTTTTTAATAATATCCCTATCTGTTCATCAACATATTTTATCTCTTTATCATACAAAAGGATATAATATCCTTTATCTCTCATTCCTTCGACAACCGCATATTCTGCAATCCCACCTAATCCCCCATATATGTCAGGATCGGATGGTCTCTCATTTAAAATAGGCACTTGTTTATCATCGTCTTTAAATCTTACATTTTCGGGCTCAATTTTAATATGTGTGGGGGGCCTATATGGTTCATGTGGATCAAAATAATGCAACCAAAGGAAGAATTTTTTATCTTTGTTTTTTTCAAGCCATAACACTGCTTCTCTTGTGATATTCTCAGCAGTAAGATCAATACCTTTGCTTAAGGTATCAAAACCTCCCTCTAATCCCAAAATGGCAACAAAAAAATCTTCGGCACAGATAGCACCAGTATAAAAACCATTGTTATTTAGAAATTGTGCCCATGTTAAAATTAAAGGATTAATATAATCTCCCCATCCTCTTACTCCATGTACATCCGGATACATCGAAGTCATTAGTGACGGTAAAGCAGGATTCGTAAATGACGACTGACTAATTGCTTGAGTAAATAAAACTCCTTCTTTAGCTAGTTTATCAATATTGGGAGAAGTATTTCTTTCATAGCCATAACAACCTAAATGATCTGGCCTCAATGCATCCACAGTGATAAGTATCACATTGCAATCAGGACATTTATAATCTTCACTAGCACCATCAAAAAAAACCTTATTATCAAAATTCTTTTCAGATTGATTAAATAGAATAAATAAAAATGTTATAACTAAGACTAATAAAAAAATAATCAAATTTTTCTTTTTTATTCTTCTTTTTTTCTTGTTCATTTTTACTTTTGGATAATTTCTTTGTCTTAGATTTTATGTAACAGCACTGATTAACTTATATAATTCTTTACCTACTATCTCATTACCTTTCTTATTGGGATGCACACCATCATAAGGTATTGAATATATCTCACTCAAATTATACCATTTAAATACTTCGAAAAAAGATATATAAAGTATACTATTTTTTTTACAAAATTCCTCTACCTCATCATATACAACAGAAGATTGGGGAGCCATATTATAGTTTTTGTCTATAAAGTATGGGAAAATAGCCAAAATTAATTTAATATTGTTTTGGTTTGCTATTTCTTTTATATTTGTTAAGGATTTAAATCCACTGTCTCTATACATCAATAAATGTAAATAAATGGGTGTTTCAGGGTTCCAATCTTTAAATATGAGTGTTTCACTTAATCTTTTGTATACAAACCGGAAAAATTTTGAATTTCTAAACATAAACCAACTAACTTTATTATTTAAGAGTAGATCATCTTGAAAATAATTAATAATCAACAGGGTTTCATTATCTTTTTTTAAGCTAATAGGGGTATAAATAAAATCATTAGCACTAAACCCAATAATTATGACATCTGGATTAAACTTTAAAACCTTTGTTTTTAATGTTTCTTCATACTGGAAAACATTATAACCAGTAACTCCAAAATTTAGAACCTCTATCTTTGAATATTTTTTTTTGTCATTATTTTCATTTAATGTTCTCTCGAGGACATTCTCATAAGTATCTTCTTTTTTTACAAAAGCCCCCATAGTTATAGAATCTCCTAATACAGCAATCCTAAAGGTATTATCTGGCTTAATTAATTTGTATTCATAGTCTCTCATTCCATAGGAATTAATATCTCCTTTATTAGGATCAAATTCCCAAACCAATTTATCATTTTTCGATAGTTTATACATTCCGTCATTATCTAACCATTTTGCATTTTCATAAATAGACAAATCAGCAAAATCAATCATGCGAAAAACAACCTCAAAAATAAGAAAAGATACAATAACCGATAAAAGAAGCACTAATAAATTAATCTTTAACTGTTTCTCTCTCTCTTTCTTCATAACCTGTTTTTTATTTTTCTTCATATTATCTTTACTTTGTTTTTACGATCCAGGAAATATATGAAACTTATGTATCTTTTCCCAGATTAGCAAGTATAAATTAACTGTTAAAGTAAGAAAGAAAAGAAAAATAAGAATTAAAAATTTAAAAAATCTTTTTCTCATATTCAATTACCTAGTTATTTAAATAAATCCTTATTTTCCTTTGCCCAGTCCATCAAAGTCTGTATTCCCTGACTTACGCTTATTTTTGGCTCCCAGCCAAGTTTTTCCTTTACCTTTGTAGTGTCTGAGACATAAACCTTTTGGTCAGATGGCCTCCAGTCCTTGAAGGTTATATCCATATCATTTCCTGTCTTTTCCTTTAGAATATCCAGAAATTCAAGCAAAGAGATAGTATTTTCTGGTCCGCCACCAATATTAAAAACCTCATGCTTTAGCCTGCTTTTAATAAACAAATCATATGCTTTTACAACATCATCTGCAAACAGCATATCCCTAACCTGTTTTCCATTGCCAAATATATTTATTGGCTTGTTTAATAAAGAGGCAATTACAAACCATGCAACCCATCCCTGATCTTCAAAACCAAACTGCCTTCTTCCATATATGCATGACATTCTAAAGCAAACTGTTTTCATGCCATAGATCTTAGCATATTCTTGGGTATATAAATCCCCCACATATTTGCTTGCACCATAAGGCGTATGCCCTGTATGATCAACAGACATTTTTTCTGAAACCCCTTTAACCCCATTAAAGACATATCTCGTTTCCTTCTCTTCTAAAGGGATTTTATCAACATTTTCGCCATAAACCTTGTTTGTTGAGCAGTAAACAAAGGCTGCATCAGGAGAATTTTGCCTTAGGCACTCAAGAACATTTAATGTTCCGAATGCATTGATGCTAAAATCCTCTTTTGGGATTTTGACTGATGAAGGAACTCCTGGCTGGCCAGCAGTATGAATCACTGCATCAACTCCTCCCTTAATAGCTTTCAAGACATCCTCTTCATTTCTTACATCACCCTTAATCCTAAGAATATTCTTGTATTTTGCAAGATAATTCCAGTTGTATTCAACGCTCTTCTTGTCCGAGCCAAAAAGCTTTGACCTCATCAGATTATCTAAAATGATTACTTCATTGCCTTTCTTTGCATAATATTCTGCTGCATGGGAGCCAATCATTCCAGCTCCTCCCGTTATTAAAATCCTAATTTTAAACACTCCCCCTGAATCAATTCCATTAAGAGAAGCAAGATATTATTTAAACCTTTCTTTAATAGAATTATTAACTATTTAAATAAGAACCTCATAAATGAAATTTTTGTTGCTATAAACCTCCTTTAGCCAATTGCAGTCTATTTTTCCTTTTGAAAACACAAGGTTTGCTTTGTTTTCTTCAATAATCTTTCTTTTTTCATTACAACCAACATTAAAGAAGTCAATGCTTGCATTTAGGTTTTTGCCCCTTAACTGGCCCGGGAGTATTGAAACAACATAATTCCTGCTTATAGGGTAAATAGTTGAGGATACAAATACTGGAGCCAAAACTATATTATGTGAGCCATAGTTTTTCTCTAACCACTTGATTGCTATATATTCCTCTTCACTAATAATGCTATTGCTATATGTTTTTCTTTCCTCAATTAATTTGTAACTCTCTGAAAAAACACCAATAAAAATAATAATAACCAAAAAAGCTACTATCGGCTCTTTAGCGATTTTGCTTAAAAAAGATATTTTTAGTTTTTTCATGTAATTTACGATATAACTTAAACCAATTGCAGACAATGGAATAAGAAATAGCATTGCAAAATATAATGTCCTTTGATATGGAGAGAGAATTGTAAACCCAAACTTATTGAACATGCTTGTCAATCCAATTGTAATAAATGCAAAAAATACAAAAATTAGGTATTTTTTTTGCTTAAATGAAATAATCATGCCTATTAATGCTAATATTGTTGCTATAACCCCATATAAGTATGGAAGAAAATATTTTATCTCTACCTTGCCCCAACCCTCTCTGAATATTAATGATTCTATTATCTGGACTTTGTTTCTTGAAAATGATATATAATGCCAAAAATAAATAAATGCAAGTGTAATAACCAAAATTATAGTTATTGTAAGTAAAGCTGTTTTAAAATAAGATATTTTGTCCTTATTTAATTTCTCGATTGCAAAGATTTCTTTTGTCTTAAAGTAAAATTCCCTTATGATTCCTGGATTTAATAGGAAATATAAAAAGGCAATTGGTATGATTAGTGTTCCGCAAAGGGGATAGATTATTACCAGGCAGGCAGAAAGAATGATTGAGATAAATAATCTTTTTATATCGCCATCTACCAATGCCTCTCTAAGCATCAATAAAAAAAGATATATCAATGGGATACATGCTGTTAATGGCGTAAAAAAGTTTATCCCTAATATATTGACGCTGCTTTTTAGGCTTGCAAAAAAAAGCATAGCAAAAATCCCTGTCCAGAAATTATTTGTTACCTTATTGACAAGAACAAACAGCATGAAAGCTGATAAGCATGCAAAAAGTGCAGGCAGAAATCCATAGTGCTGCACTGGATCCATGCCTGTCAATAAAAAAAGCTCAGACAGAAGTATATGAAATCCTGGCTCCAAGTTCTCATGCCTTATTTCATCAGCAAAATAAGGATTTGTTTGGACAAAACCCTTTTTTTCTATTATCTGTACTGATTGGGCAATATGATGATATTCATCTAAGTGCATGGGATAGTTATAATTAGAATGGATACTATACACTTTTATAAAAATAAATATCAGAATTAAAATAATGATAAGAAGACCAAATCTGTTTTTTTTAAGAATCATTAAATTTCCTCGTTAATTTTGCTAATTTTTAAACCCTTATTTAAAGATATTGAGGAATATTTTTTAACTGCTAGGACTTATTTTTTCTTCTTCTAATGCGTTTTTTGCACATATAACTATTAGATCATCTACTTTAATTTTTGGTATGAATTTTAATTTTTTTACATTACCATAATTATCAAAGTCATGCTTTATTTCTTTGATTAATGGATAACCAATTTTTATAGAAGATTGTTTTAACTCAACTATATTTGTATCCTTTTCCCCAATAACCCAGACTATAAGCTGGTCAATATCATAGCTACCTATATTTGATATTGTAAACTTAATAAAACCATCTGAGCCAGTGCCACCATAAAAGACCTGTGGTATTTCATTAATTTCTTCTATCTTTAAGTTAACATCAGCGCATTTTTCAGTGCCTGGCTCTTCCTTTAAAAATTCCACATTTCTGCCCCAGCTCATAACAACTGCACCAAGGGCAACTGCAAATGCTATTAATAGGATTGTTGCAATCAATGGTGAGACTGCTTTTTTATTTTTTGATATTTTTAGCATGTTTTTCATAAACATCACTTTGTTATTTAAATCTTTTCCTTTTTATTATGCATGACTATTATTAAAAAGTAAAGTGGAACAACAACTAATGCTAGTATTAAGCCTAAAAGCAAAAACAGGGGTTTCAGGCCATACAGCTGTGCAGCATAAGCCCCAAGTGGTATCATAATAACATAAGGAAGGGTAATTAAGATGCTATATGTTGAAAAATACGCCTTTCTCTCATTTTCTGACATAAGGTCTGTTGTTAAGAGACCATGTGCTACACCAATAACTGCAGCCCCAATAAAACCAATAAGGGTTCCCATTGCAATAGATATGAGGTTTGGGTTATAATAATATGTAAGAGGCATGATTGCCATCAACAAAGTTCCAAAAACAAGCATTGGAAATTTTCCATACTCCCTTGCATTCTTTCTTACAATAAATGGTGCAAAGAATGATGTCATTATAGCAATGAGAAAGATTACAGCAACATTTGTAAAACCCTTAAAATACCCATATTTGAATGTTTCATATATATAAATTCCATAGTAAGAATTACCTAATGTCTGCACAAAAACAGTGATTATGGTTGCAACAATCAATACAACTATTACCTTGTTCTTACTGAAAATAGAAATATTTTCTTTTAGGTTATTAAATTGTATTTCAAGCTGTGTTAAGGAGCTTCTTTTCTCAATAATCTTGATTTGTTTTTCTTTCATAAAAGACAAAACATAACCAGCTATTATTGATGATATTGCTGCAATCTCAAATGCAATAAGATATCCAAAAATCCTGAACTCAAAACCAAACAATGAGATTGGTGTTCCTATTGCTGGAAACCTATCCATTAAAAAACCAGCCAATAAAATGCTTGCTCCTGTAATCATAAGGCCATATTGCGCTATGTTCCTTAGTAAAAGGCTTCTTTCTTTTTTAAGGGCATACTTAAACATGCTTTGATAAAGCTCGCCATATGAAACAGCGCCTATGCTGCCAATAAGAAGTGCAACTGCAAACAATGGCACCGAATGGAGAAACCTTGCCATTGCCATAAATATAAAAGAGAATCCGAAGATTATGCCTGTTGTGCCAATAAACCTTCTGCTTATTTTTTTAACCTTTGAATATTCATCCAGAAAAGAAGTTAAAATAACACTAAGAATGACTCTAAGGCCATTTATTATGCCTATGATAAAATAAGAAGCCCCTGTCTGAAAAAACAATATGTTTATGAACTGCTGTGAGCCAAATCCATAGCTGATTCTGTCAAAAAACTCTTTTAAAAAGAATTTCCTGATTTTTTTTGATTCAAGGCTTTTTTTACTGGATTGTATCTTTTTTGAATAAGCGCTGATTGATTTTTCAATATCAGAACTGAGATGGCCTTTTTCCTCAAGCTGAATTTTTATTTTCTCTAGGGAATCTTCTTCCTCACCTTCTTTTTTTGCTTCCTGAATACCTTTGTCCATCAATAGAGCAGCTTTCTTTTAGGTATTTAAAGATTTCGTTTATTTACGTTTGTGAATAATTCGGAAATTAGTTCTCGCTTCTGCAGTATATAGGTCATTTTTAAACTTTATAAAGGACACATCACTCACAAGGGTACTGCTATTTGTGAACTAATTTTCACATTGAATGCAACCT
>Ga0210049_1003912_pt1 | contig 13259 bp, 11 predicted proteins | sample CryGeyCG2014_300_2_FD_183964 | JGI IMG/M metagenome (GOLD analysis project Ga0210049, IMG submission 183964) | Groundwater microbial communities from aquifer - Crystal Geyser CG06_land_8/20/14_3.00 (SPAdes) (version 2) | ecosystem: Environmental > Aquatic > Deep subsurface > Groundwater | place...
GTGAGAAGCTGCCAGTTTTACAAACCGATTTTTCCCGGAGATAAAATTATTTTGAAAGATGAAATTCTGGGCATTTATCAAAATCAAATTGCTCACGTTAAAGGTCAAGCCCTAGTGGCGGACGAATTAAAGGTTGCTGAGACTTCGTCTCATCTTCCGCCTCGCCCCGCTTCGCGGGGCTTAGCATGCGAAGCCAGGTTTTCGGTGGCTATGGTAGACAAAGACGAGTTTAAAACAAAATACCTTGAAGGAAAAAGGGCAGAGAATTCCCAACCACAAACTAAGCTTCCTCCTTTAAAAATAGGAAATCTTTTTGCTGCCCTGCCGATTATTCAAGGCGGTATGGCAGTGAGGGTATCGTTGCATAATTTGGCCGGAAACGTTGCTAAACAAGGAGCAGTCGGCATTATTGCTGTTTCTGGCATGCAAGACCCAGAAGAAGTTAAATCAGAAATAAGGCAAGCCAGGAAAATTGCCGGCCCCAAAGGCGTGATTGGAATAAATATTATGGGGGTAGTGGGTCATTTTCTTGAGTTGGTAAAGGCGGCTATGGAAGAAAAAATCAATTTAATTATCCAGGGAGCTGGATTTAGGGAAGACATTTTTGAATTAGGAAGAAAATATAATGTTCCCATATTTTCTATGGCTTCCTCTTTGAAAGTAGCTAAAAAGGGAGAAATGATGGGGGCGGCCGCCGTTGTTGTTGAAGGAGCAGATGCCGGCGGCCACCTTGGGTTTCCCAAGGGCCATCCTTTTAGAAAGACCATTGATATTGTAAAAGAAGTGGTAAAAGAGATAAAAATTCCAGTCATTGCGGCTGGGGGTATTTTTGACGGCAAAGATATTGTCGAGATGTTAAGGGCCGGAGCCAAAGGAGTTCAGATGGCCACCCGTTTTGTTGCCACCAAAGAGTGCGATGCTCACCAAAATTTTAAAGAAGCCCATTTAAAAGCCAAAAAAGAAGATGTTGTTATTATTCATTCGCCGGTTGGCCTGCCCGGTCGAGCAATCAAAACTCCTTTTGTAAAAAAAATCTTAGAAGGAAAAGCGCCAAAGCCAGACCCAAAGAAGTGCCAGGGCTGCATTGGAATGGTTTGCGACAAAAGCTACTGCATTTTGGAAGCCCTGGAAAACGCCAGAAAAGGCGATATTGAAAACGGCTTAGTTTTTGCTGGCTCCAATGTTTGGAGGGTGAATAAAATAGTTTTAGTCAAAGAATTAATCCAAGAATTAGCCAGAGAGGCCAATGATATTTTAAAACGCGAACCTTTATGGGTAAAAGAATATGTTGAGTGAAAACAAGCTAACTAAACTTTTAGGAATTAAATATCCCATTATCCAAGGGGGAATGGCCGGAGTTTCAGAATCAAAATTAGTTTCGGCCGTTTCTAATGCCGGAGGGTTAGGAGTGATCGGCTGTGGTTTTTTTCCTCCTTCTTGGCTGGAAGAAGAAATTAAAAAGACTAAAAACTTAACCGATAAGCCCTTCGGAGTCAATCTCTTTATGCGCAATCCGGGAGTAGCTGAATTGATAAAAATTATCATTAAATATCAAGTGCCAGCGGTTTTCACTGGCGGCGGAAATCCCCTGCCGGTTCTTCCTTATCTTCAGGCAGCCGGGATTAAAATGATTCCAGTAGTTGCTTTGAGTAGGTTGGCCAAGAAAATGGAAGACAACGGCGCCGACGCCGTAGTGGCGGAGGGAATGGAATCCGGTGGCCACATCGGAGAAACCAGTACTTTTACTTTAATTCCCCAAGCTAAAGCTGCTTTGAAGGGCATGCCCTTGATTGCCGCTGGCGGCATTTATGACGGAAAAACGGCAGCAGCTGCCTTCTTGCTTGGAGCAGACGGCATTCAAATGGGGACAAGATTTTTAGCCAGCAAAGAGTGCCAGATTCACGAGAACTATAAAAAAAAGGTTATTGAAGCAACCGAGGAAGATATTACGGTAGTAGCCCGATTTACTGGTTATCCGGTCAGGGTAATTAATAATGAGTTTGCCAAAAAGACCAGAAAGTTTGAGGAAAAAAATCCCTTTCCCGAAGAAGTAAAGGCCGAGAACTTTGCCGGCTCCCGGGCTTTAGCCGGAAATGTTGAGGAAATTCCTTTGCTTTGCGGGCTCTGCGCCGGAGGAATTAAGGAAATTAAAAGTTGTCAAGAAATCATAGAAGAGATCGCGAAAGAATTGGGAAAGCTCTCATGAGTCCTTTGCTTTCTTGGTTTTGTAAAATTTTTCTTGCCCCGGTAGTAAAAGCACTTTTTATCAAAGAAATTAAAGGAAAGGAAAACATTCCTAAAAGGAATTTTATTTTAGTTTCCAACCACCAAAGCTACCTCGACATTATTTTAGATGCCTATTTGTGCGTGCCAAGAAGGTTTCATTTTATTGGCCAGATTGAAGGATTCAAACCGCCCCTCAAATGGCTCATTGCTGCTCTTTATTTTATTTCCGGGGTGATCCCTTTAAACAGAAAAGATGACAACTCGCGAGAAAGAGTAGTTGAGGAAGCGATCAAGGTTTTAAAAAAAGGAGATGTTTTAGCTATTTACCCCGAGGGGAGGAGATCGACTTCGGGAGTTGTTCAGGAAGGCAAGTTTGGCACAGCCAGGATTTTTTTAAAAACCGGAGTCCCTGTTTTGCCGGTTGGCATTAAAGGCGCTTTTGAACTGTTGCCTCCCCGCGGAAAATTAAAAATAAAGAAAATTGTTAAAATTAATATCAGCCAGCCCCTCTTTTTTGAAAAAGAGCTTTCTGAAGCTAAAAATTTAAGCGAGGACTCAAAGGAATACGAAGAAATCGTTAAAAAAATTACCCAACAAACAATGGCTGAGATAAAAAAATTATGCTAAAGAAAATCCTCATTGCCAACCGGGGAGAAGTTGCTTTAAGAATAATCCGGACTTGCAAAGAAATGGGGATTAAGACCATAGCTCTTTTTCCTGTCTTAGCAGAGAAAGAGCAGTTTTTGGAAACAAAATTAGCCGACGAGTCTTATTGCTTAGAAGAAGAAGGGATTTTAGGGTATTTGGACCAAAGAAAAATAATTCAGATTGCCAAAGAGGCCGGAGCTGATGCCATCCATCCTGGCTACGGTTTTTTGGCTGAAAATGGCAATTTTGCCGACTTCTGCCAGAAAAACGGCATTAAGTTTATTGGGCCTTCCGGCGAAACCTTGAGAAGGGTTGGCAATAAAATTGAGGCAAAGAAAATTGCCAGAAAAGTAGGATTGCCCTTATTGCCCGGAAGCGAGGTAGCTCTTAAAGATGAAAAAGAGTTCTGGAAAATTGCTAAAAAAATTAAACCACCCTTTCTTTTGAAGGCGGCTAATGGCGGCGGCGGATTGGGAATAGAAATTATTGAGAAAGAAGACAAAAGACAACTCTTGGAAACTTTTCGTAGATTGAAAAGAGAAACAAAAAGCGCTTTTGGCTCGGAAGAAATTTTTATTGAAAAATTTTTTCAGCATCCTCGCCATATTGAATTCCAGATTCTGGGCGATGGCCGGGGAAAGGTTTTGCAATTTGGCGAAAGGGAATGCTCCATCCAAAGGCGGCATCAAAAATTAGTTGAAGAGGCGCCTTCTCCATTTTTGGATAGAAAAATGAGAGAAAAGATGGGGAAAATGGCGGTTAAATTCGGCGAGCACATAAAATATGAAAGCTTGGGGACGATAGAATTTTTAGTGGGCGAGGACAAAAGATTTTATTTCTTAGAAGTTAATCCCCGACTGCAAGTAGAGCATCCGGTAACCGAAATCATTACGGGAATGGATTTGGTTGAGCAGCAAATCAGAATAGCCAGCGGAGAGAAATTATATTTAAAACAGAAGAATATCTCTCTGAATAATTGGGCAATGGAATTCCGAATTTATGCTGAAGACGCTTTAAATAATTTTCAACCGAAAGAGGGCACAATTACCAATTATTTGCCGCCTGGCGGCAAGGGGATTGAAATCCACAGTTTCTGTCAGCAAGGCCAAAGAATTTTTCCCTACTTTGACAGCTTAATCTCTAAAATGGTAGTTTTTGGAAAAGATCGCGAAAGCTGCCTCAGAAGAGCAAAAAGGGCTTTCGACGAATATGTTATTGAAGGAGCGCCAACCCTCATCCCCTTTTATAAGACTTTACTGGAAAACCAAAACTTTAGAGAAGGCCGTCTTTCCACCTCCCTTATTGAAAGAGAAAACCTGATCGAAACTCTAAAAAAGACTACCATCTTTCCATTGCCTTCCCAGAAGCGAGTCCCCGAAGAGGCGGATAGAGAAGAGTTGGCTAAATTGGCTGCTCAATTTTATTTAGAATTAAAAGAAAAAGAGCCGAAGGAACCGGAGATTAACAAATGGAAATTAGCAGAGCGAATGCTCCTATTCGAAGAATAAATCAACATGCAGACTAAAATTAAAATCGGCAGCAAGCTTTACCGAGTTGAGATTTCCGAGCTAGATGAGAATCTATTAAGGGTGAAGGTTGACGGCAACGATTATTTTTTTAGCAAAAATGAGTTGGGAGAGTTGGTTCCAGTTGTGCCGCAGGGGAGTGAAGAGTTAAGAAGCTTATTAAGAGAAGAAGTTTTTTTGGAAGCCTTAGCTGAAAAAGAAATCAAAAGTCCGATCGCCGGCACCATTTCCACCATTGAGGTGAAGGAGGGAGAGGCTTTAAAGCCCGGCCAAAAGGTGGTAACTTTAATTGCTATGAAGATGGAAAATGAAATAATTTCAGAAACCGTGGGCATAGTTGAAGCAGTAAAGATAAAAGAAGGTCAATTTGTGAATGCCGGTGACGTTTTAATCGTCTTAAAATAGATATGCAAATCCAAAAGTTTAAAACCTTAAATTCCACCAATCAGAAAGCTAAAGAATTGGCAAGAAAAGGAGCCGAGCCCTGGACAATTATTTTAACTGAGGAGCAGTCGGCGGGCTATGGCAAAGAAAAAGTACCCTGGTTCTCTCCTAAAGGCGGCCTTTATTTCTCGATTATTTTGCCAAAAAGCACGATTGAAGATCTCCAGACATTGACCGTTTTAGCCGCCTTTATTGTAGCGAAAGTTATTAAGGAAAATTTTTCTTTGGAACCTTTGATTAAATTACCAAACGACGTGAGACTGAAAGAAAAAAAAGTGGCAGGCATTCTGACAGAGAACATTATCGGCAAAGAGGTGAAAGTGTCCATAATCGGAATTGGCTTGAATACCAACATTGATAGACTCCCTCGAGATTTGGAAGATATCGCGACTTCCCTTAAAATAGAATTAGGTAAAAAAGTTGACAATAAAAAGCTTTTAAAAGAGATTGTCTTGGGGATAAAAGAACAATTAAAAACCATTAGCCAGTAAAATCATGAGTTATAAAAAAGAAATTGAAAAATTAAATGGGAAATGGCAAGAGTTGGAAAATCCAGAGTTGATCGAAAAGCAGCATCAAAAAGGAAAACTAACAGCCCGAGAGAGGGTTGAGTTATTGGCAGACCCGGATAGTTTTGTGGAGTTAGACCCTTTTGTGGAAACCCGTTTTCATATATTGGGTTTAGACCAAAAGAAATTTCCGGGGGATGCCGTTATCACCGGTTTTGCCAAAATTAACAATCGTCAAGTTTATCTTTATAGCCAGGATTTTTCCAAGATGGGCGGCTCTTTGGGAGAGATGCATGGCCAAAAAATAGTCAAGGTTATTGACTTAGCGGCAAAAACAGGTTGTCCGGTTATCGGCATCATTGATTCTGGCGGCGCCAGGATCCAGGAAGGGATATCAAGCTTAGATGGCTATGCCGCCATTTTTAAGGCTCAGATTCGGGCTTCAGGAGTCGTCCCCCAGATTACTGTTATTGCTGGGCCTTCAGCTGGCGGCGCTTCTTATACGCCAGGGCTTTCCGACTTCGTTTTTATGATTGAAGGAATTTCCCAGATGTACATTACCGGCCCTGAAGTTATCAAAGCAGTCACCGGGGAGAAGATTTCCTTTGACGAGCTAGGAGGAGCAAGCGTTCACGGTTTAAAATCTGGTTGCGCCCATTTTATTTTCAAATCAGAAAAAGATTGTTTTTTAGGGGTTAAAAAACTTCTTTCCTTTCTGCCCCAAAATAATCTGGAAGATCCGCCGAAACAAAAAGGATTATTTTCAGAAATCTTTGAAAGAGAAAATCAAAGATTGTTAGAGATTGTTCCGGAAGATGAAAAGAAGGGTTACGACATAAAAGAGGTTATTGAGGAGATTTTTGACAGGGGTTCTTTTTTTGAGGTTCAACCGGGTTTTGCCGCAAACTCCATAGTGGGGCTTGCCAGGCTTTCAGGAAACGTTGTAGGCATAGTTGCCAATCAGGCCAAATTCATGGCCGGCACCTTAGATATTGATTCCTCAGATAAGGTGGCTCGTTTTGTCAGATTTTGTGACGCCTTTAATATTCCTTTAATCAATTTGGTTGATACCCCAGGCTATTTACCCGGCACTGACCAAGAGCACCGGGGCATAATTCGGCACGGCGCCAAAGTTTTATATGCCTTTGCTGAAGCTAGCGTTCCCAAAATCAGCCTGATTTTGAGAAAAGCTTTTGGCGGAGCTTATATTGCCTTAGCTTCCAGAAAATTAGGCCAAGATGTCGTTATTACCTGGCCATCAGCCCAAATTGCCGCAATGGGACCAGAACAGGCGGTAAAGATTATTTACAAAAAAGAGATATTAGAAAGCAAAGATCCTAAGAAATTAGAAAAAGAAAAAATTCAAGAACTAAAAGAATTTTTCTTGAATCCTTATCAGGCAGCCAAACTAGGCCAGGTTGACCTCGTCATCCATCCTAAAGACACCAGGACCACCTTGACTAAATGCTTAGAATCCCTCTTGAATAAAAGAGAGAGTAAGGTGGCCAGAAAACACGGTAACATCCCCCTTTAATCCCCCCCAACCACTTAATTATCTATACCATGGTATAATTAATGAAGTAAGATTTTGTATGGTCAATTTTTATTTAATTTTAATTTTTATAGCAGCTTATTTGTTGGGGTCTTTCCCGACGGGTTACTTAGTGGTTAAAAAGTTTACTGGTCAGGATATCAGGAAAATTGGGACCGGCAACGTGGGAGCAATGAATGTTTCTCGAGCAACTGGGAAAGGCAGCTTATTTTGGTTAACAGTGGCAGCTGATGTTGGTAAAGGAGCCCTGGCGGTGTTACTGCCTCAATGGTTAGATTTTTTAGGATACGATTTGTTTTTGGGCATTACCGTGGCTGGTTTTGGCGCGGTTTTGGGCCATTGCTACCCGGTGTTTTTAAAGTTCCAAGGCGGCAAAGCCCAAGCTTCTTTAATCGGCATTTTAGGGATTTTAAGTTGGCAATGTTTGTTGTTCCCTTGGGGAGGAATAGTCATTATTTATATTCTAGCCACAGGCTATCTTTTTCTGGGCCAATTCATGGGGGCAATCTTTTTGCCAGTCGTTGCTTATTTTTTGGCGCCTGAATATTTTTGGCTCAGTTTGCTGATGGTCGTGCCTATTCTTGTCAGGCAGTGGCCAAGATTTATCCCCATGTTAAAAGGGCAAGAGCCAAAATGGTACTGGAAAATATCCAAAGAGAAAAAATCGGATTAGTAACAGACGACATCTGCTCCTTGCCAGAAGAACTGATTCAAATTTTGAATTAAAAGAAAAATTAGGAGCAAAAGTGACTTTTATTTCTTTAGTCCCTCCTATCGTTGGAGCTAATTCGGGGCCCGGCACCCTAATAGCCGGCTCTATTTCAATTTGAGAAAATATGAGTATTCTATTTATCATTATCGGCTATCTTTTGGGTTCTATTCCCTTTGGCTACTTGGTCACTTTATTTTCGGCTAGAAAAAATATTTTAGAAATTGGCTGGAGAAAAACCTCAGGCAGCAACGTTTTTAAAAATGTCGGCAAGTGGCAAGGATTGGCCACCGGGCTTTTAGATATTGGCAAGGGCGCTTTAGCTGTTTGGCTGGCTCAAAAATTTGGCTTGTCAGTACCAATTCAAGCTCTCTGCGGGGTAGCGGCAGTAACTGGGCACAATTGGTCTTGTTTCTTAAAATTCGCTGGAGGGAGGGGCATTGGAACTCTGATTGGCGCCTTTTTAATTTTATCGCCAACAATTTTAGGGTTTTCAGTGATTTTTCTGGTTGTTTTAGCTTTAGTCTGGAATGCCGCCATCGGCACCATTGTTTTTCTTGCTGCTGCCGCGCTGACCGCTGCTTATTTGGGACAATCAGCCACCGTGGGCATTCTACCTTTGGTTTCTCTCTTGCCAATTTTTATTAAAAGATTAAGTCCGATAAATGAATTGAGGAATAAAGAAATAATTAAAAATCGTTTAATTTTTGACGACGACATTCCCAGTTCAGATTTAAGGATAAAAAAAATAATTCAAAAGTTGACAAAGCGTTAAACTTTTGATATATTAAAATCGGTCCGCAAAAACGGACATTTTTTGTAAGAATGCAAAGCAATATAGATATAAAAAACTTCGCTTCGGCCATTGCCCAGATTGCTGAAGAAAAAGGAATTTCCCCAGAAAAGATTTTGGAAACCATTGAAATGGCCATAGCCGCTGCTTATAAAAAAGAATACGGAAAGCGGGGACAGATAATCAAAGCCAAGCTTGACCCGGGGACGGGCGAGCTTAAGCTTTGGCAAGTTAAGCAGGTTTTGGATAAATCAATGGTTTATACCGAGGAGGAATTAGAAAAACTGAAAGAAAAGGGCAAAGAGATTCAAGAAGACGAGGAAGGTAAAAAGCTCCGTTTTAATCCAGAAAAACATATTATGGCGGAAGAGGCGCGCAAAATCAAACCCAAAATCAAGCCCGGCGAAGAATTAGAAACAGCCTTAGAGCCCAAAGGCGATTACGGCAGGATTGCCGCTCAGACCGCTAAACAGGTTATCACTCAACGGATTCGAGAGTCAGAAAGAGAAAGTATTTTTGATGAGTATAAAGGGAAAGAAGGGGAAATCATTTCAGGAATCGTCCAGAGAATTGAAGGGGGGAATGTTTTTATGGATATCGGAAAAACCTTAGGGATTCTGCCCAGAGAAGAACAGGTTCCTGGCGAGTTTTATCGGCCGAGCCAGAGGCTAAAAACCTTGGTTTTAAAAGTTGAACAAACTCCTAAGGGGCCCCTAATCTTTTTGTCTCGGAGCTATCCCAAGCTTGTTTCCAAGCTTTTTGAATTAGAAGTTCCTGAGCTTTCGGCTGGTCAAATCCAAATAAAATCAATAGCCAGGGAAGCTGGTTCTAGAACAAAAATTGCCGTAGCCTCCACCGTAGAAGGTATTGATCCTATTGGAGCTGCTGTTGGTCAAAGAGGCACCAGAGTGACGGCGGTCATCAACGAGCTGGGAGGAGAAAAAATTGATATTATTGAATATTCCGAGGACCCGGAAAAATATATTGCCAATGCCCTCTCTCCAGCTAAGGTCAACGAAGTTAAACGCCTTCCCAAAAACAAGGCTCAGGTGATTGTCCCCGAAGACCAATTGTCTTTAGCCATAGGTAAAAATGGCCAGAATGTCAGATTAGCTGCCAAATTAACCGGCTGGAAAATTGATGTTAGGGGTCCGGCCGAAGCTGCTCAAGCTCCGGAAGAGAAATCGGAAGAGGAAGTTAAAAAACCTAAAAAATAATATGCTTTTGTTTCCCATTATCGTCTCAATATTCTCATTAATCTTTGCCTATTTTTTAATTCGAGAAGTTAAAAAAGCTCCTTCTGGTTCGGGCAAGATGATTGAGATTGCTCAAGGCATTCGCGAAGGAGCAGTCTCTTATCTAAAAAGACAATACAAAGCCGTGGCTCAGGTAGCAGTGGTTTTGTTTTTTGTTCTTTTTTTGGCCCTGGGCATTAAAGCTGCCCTAGGCTTCTTAATCGGAGCAATTGCTTCAGCAGCATCTGGTTTCATCGGAATGATGATTTCTACGCAGGCCAATGTTAAGGTGGCCGAAGCTGCTAAAAAAGGATTAGCTTCAACTTTAAATCTAGCCTTCAGGGGCGGCTCGGTGACGGGATTTTTAGTAGCCGGTTTGGGATTGCTTTCGGTAGCCGGCTTTTATTTTTTAGCGCAGGACTTAAAAGCCTTGGTAGCTTTGGGTTTTGGAGGAAGTTTAATCTCAGTTTTTGCCAGACTGGGAGGAGGCATTTATACTAAAGCGGCTGATGTTGGAGCTGATTTGGTGGGCAAGATTGAACAAGGTATCCCCGAGGATGATCCCAGAAATCCAGCCGTTATTGCTGACCAGGTCGGAGATAACGTTGGCGACTGCGCCGGCATGGCTGCCGACCTTTTCGAGACTTATGTCGTAACCTTAGTGGCGGCCATGGTTTTAGGCAGTCTTCTTTTTCCTGATTTATCCTCGGCTCTGACGTTGCCCTTAATGCTGGGCTCTATCGCTATTTTAGCTTCAATTATCTCCACTTTTTTTGTTAAGTTACCGAAAAACCAATCTATCAGCCGAGCCGCAGCGAAGGGTGGAAAAGAGGACTCATCCTCTTTGATCATCTCTGCCCTTTATCGTGGTTTAATTGGAGCCGCCCTGCTCTCAGCCATCGGGTTTTTGCCGGTTATTCTCAAGGCGACTAAAGGTTTTCAAATGCCTTTTTTAAATCTTTATTTGCCCGCCATCATTGGTCTTTTAATTGCTGGAGGAATGTTTTTAATCACCGATTATTTTACTTCAAAAAAATATCGGCCGGTTAGGTCCATTGCTCAAGCTTCCCAATCTGGCCATGGCCCCAATATTATTGCGGGTTTGGCAGTAGGAATGGAATCAACTATTTTACCAATCATTTTGATTTCAATTGGTATTTTAATCAGTTTTGCCTTGGGTGGGATGTATGGCTTGGCAATCGCGGCAGTGGCTATGCTTTCCTTAACCGGTTTGATAATCGCCCTGGATTCTTATGGTCCAATTTGCGACAATGCTGCTGGCATTTCGGAAATGGCCGGTTTGTCAGAAGAGAGCCGAGAAATTACTGATGCCTTAGATTCGGTGGGCAATACTACTAAGGCCATAACTAAAGGCTATGCCATAGCTTCAGCTGGCTTGGCAGCTTTGGTTTTGTTTTCTGCTTACACCCAAGAATTATTAAACTTAGGAAAAAAAGTCCAGTTTGTTTTAGAAGACCCCAGGGTCTTAGTTGGGCTGCTCTTGGGTGGAGTTATCGCTTACTATTTTGCCTCTTTGGCTATGACGGCCGTGGGGAAATCGGCTGGCAAGGTGGTTGAAGAGGTGAGAAGGCAATTTAAAGAAATAGCGGGATTAATGGCCGGGACTGCCAAGCCCGACTATTCAAAATGCGTTGATATCGTGACCAAGGCCGCCTTACGTGAAATGATAATTCCGGCTTTGCTGCCAGTTGCCTTCCCAATTTTAGTTGGCGTTATTTTAGGGCCAGAAGCTTTAGGAGGCCTTTTAATCGGCTCAATTATTGTCGGGATTTTCTTGGCCCTGCAAATGACTTCTGGCGGAGCCGCTTGGGACAATGCTAAAAAATATATTGAGGAGGGCAACCTGGGAGGCAAGGGCTCTTTTGCTCATCAGGCAGCAGTAACCGGAGACACAGTGGGAGATCCATGCAAAGATTGTTCTGGGCCCGCCATCAATCCAATGATTAAAGTGCTGAACATTGTCGCTTTATTAATCGTGGGATTTTTAGTATAATACTTTTATGAACTTAATTCCAACAGTCATTGAAAAATCCCAATACGGAGAAAGAGCTTATGATATTTACTCTCGTCTTTTGAAAGACAGGATTATTTTTTTAGCCAGCCCCGTTACCGACCCAGTAGCTAATTCAATTATTGCTCAGATGCTCTTTTTGGTTTCTAAAGACCCGCAAAAAGATATTCAACTTTACATTAATACTCCCGGGGGCTCAGTTACCGCCGGTTTAGCCATCTATGACACCATGCAATATGTTAAATGTCCGATTTCCACGGTTTGTATTGGATTAGCAGCTTCTATGGGCGCTACCTTGTTAGCTGCCGGCGCTAAAGGAAAACGTTTCGCCTTACCCAATGCCCAAATTTTACTTCATCAGGTGGCAGGAGGAGTGACCGGTGAAGCGGTAGAGATTGAAATTACTGCTAAACAGATTATTAAAATTAAAGAAAAATTAAATACGATTTTAGCTAAGCATACCGGTCAGCCTTTGGAAAAAGTGGAGAAAGACACCGACCGCGATTTCTACTTATCGGCTGAAGAGGCCAAAGAGTACGGCATTATCGATGAGGTGATTAAGACTAAAGTGTAATCACCTCATCTCCTCCGCTACGCTCAGCTGCGCTTCGCTTGCGATATCGATGAAGTGATAAAAACAAAGGTATAAGAAAATTTCACTTCATCTCTCACGCTGCGCTCGGCGACGCCTCACTTGCGGTATCGATGAAGTGATAAAAACCAAAGAGTAGCTCGGGAGTTTAAGGTTTAAAGTTCAAGGCGCCCGTCCCAGTCGGGCGGTTTTGTTTTTTTATTTACCAATTTTTGTTATAATGCAAAAAAGGTCATTTAATTCGTTAAATAAATTAACTAAAATATGGTTTACCCCGTTAGAAATCCCTCAATTAACGGGGTAAGCAAAACAAACATGGCAAATAAAAAAACAACAAAAATTTCTAACGGGGTTTACTTTAATTTTTCTAATAAATTTAAAATAGCTGCCTTAATTTCGGTAGCTTTAGTTTTCTTGGCCGTCTATACTGTTTTCGCTTGGTCAGGTCCTCCCGGCCCTCCGACGACTTGTCCAGCTGGCTATCCAGGGTGCGACGCTCCCATTAATGTTAGCTCAACCTATCAGAGAAAACTTGGCGACCTTGGTATCGGTGGAGCGGCAGGGCAGCCTGTTTATAAACTTTCTAACGTGGGCGGAACTCTTAGGTTGGTGAACGAATCCAGTGTGGTTCAGTTTGAAATAGGTCAAGATGGTAGTGTCACTGTTAAGAAAACGCTTCGTCTCACTCCCCTTGCTTCGGCCCCTGCAGCTTGCTCTTCAACCATTAAAGGAATGATGTATTTTAGCAACGTTGATAATAAATCTTATATTTGTGATGGTAGCGTTTGGACTGAACAGAGAGGTCCTACTGGCCCGGCTGGTCCCCAAGGTCCCCAAGGACCCCAAGGACTAACTGGGGCTACTGGCTCCATCGGTCCTCAAGGACTCCAAGGTCCCCAAGGACCAACTGGCGCTACTGGCCCTGCTGGTTCCCAAGGTCCTGTTGGACCATCCGGCCCTCAAGGCCCTCAGGGCGCTACTGGTCCTCAAGGA
>Ga0210049_1003928_pt1 | contig 13233 bp, 17 predicted proteins | sample CryGeyCG2014_300_2_FD_183964 | JGI IMG/M metagenome (GOLD analysis project Ga0210049, IMG submission 183964) | Groundwater microbial communities from aquifer - Crystal Geyser CG06_land_8/20/14_3.00 (SPAdes) (version 2) | ecosystem: Environmental > Aquatic > Deep subsurface > Groundwater | place...
GCCCATGGAATGCTTGGCTCCTTTTAAGTACGGCACCATTTGTTGCATACCAGAACTAGTGAAGAGGGTGGTTGGATCGTCGAGTGGAATGATGGGGGCGGCAGGAATCACGGCGTGGCCACGCGCGATAAAGAACGCGAGATATTTTTTCCTGATTTCACTGGCTTTCATGAAAGAAATTATACCCCAACTGATGGGGAGATTGAATAATAACTCATACTATAGTAATCAAATGATATAATGATTTAAATCATTATATCATTCATAGCAGACTAAAAACTGACTGATGCTGGGATAACGGAGTAATAGATATTGGGAATTATTTACCGAGGGAGGCACCCATCTTTTGAAAAAAGTTCTTTTTGGACCCGCCTTCGCCATGCTTCGGCGAGGTAAAGTGTGATTTATCAGTGGAAGAGGCGACTTTGGTGGCCGTGGCATTGATTGTTGAGCGGGCTTGGTCCATGGTCTTTTGGAGATCGGCAATCTTTTCTGCCAAGACTGGATTGTCACCTAGTTCTTTGATGGCGTCGCCTGCATTTTCTTTGAGGGTGCTCAAGAGCTCCTGGCCTTTTTCGGTATTCATTAAAAAGTGAGCGCTAGCAGCACCGGTCACAAGCCCCAAGAGGAGGCCTGCGGTAAAGCCAGATGAGTCGTGTTGATTTTTGCATGTACAATCAGTCATATTGTTTAAGATCTCTCGGCTACGCTCGAGATGATGAATATTTACTTTTTAGTTTTAGGAGTCACGAGTTTCGTGAGCATACCTACGAGTTGGACACCGGATTCGAGACTAGTAAAAACATGAGAGAGGGTGGAGGAGCCGCGAGTCAAACTACGAGAGAGGAAACCCACGTCTTCGATGATCATGTCGGTTTTGCGCAAGGTCTCTTTGGCATCTTTGAGCAGGCCGATGATCTGGACCCCAATGATGATCAAGATCACAGAGACAACAACAATGACAATGAGTAAGATAATCTGTGGCAGGTCCATAGTCTTAGGATAGCAGACTATTTGGATACAGTAAAGGTGCGCTCGAGGGTGGTAGATTTTCCCTGGCGATTGGTGGTTTCTACTAGGACTGAATGAGTGCCAGCTGGGAAAATCAAATCCAGCGTGAATTGGCCACTCTGGTCGAGAATCACTTTTTGACCGTTGATAGAAACTGTCGAGTCACGATCAGCACTACCCTTGACGGTAACTTTCTCCCCGTAGGTATCACCGTTTAAGGGCTGGAGTAATTTGAGGCGCGGGAGAGACCACCAGGATAATAATTGAAACCCAAGAAAACCCAAGAAAGCAAGGATGGCAATCGCAGTCAAGATAATGCCGACAGTGAAAAAACGCGACTTACCACCAACAGGAGCAACCAGCCCACGTGGGATGATTTCTCCTTTGTCGTTTTGGGTGAAGTCGCGCCGAAACATGGCCACGATCGTATCGGGGTTGAGATAAAGAAAAGTGGCATAGTTGCGCAGGAATCCTTTGGCAAAGGTGGCAGAAGGTAGGGCGGGAAAGTTGGAGTTTTCGATAGCTTCAAGGTACTCTATCTTTATCTTGGTTTTAGTGGCGACGGTTTCTAGGGTGAGCTCTTTGAGGAGTCTTTTTTCCTTGAGTAACTCACCGGCTGTTTTCATTGTGCCTCTCTAGCTTTGAGCTCTTCCAAAGTTGGGATCAGAATGGACCTGGGTTTGACCCCTTCGGCTGGCCCAATTACTCCAGCTTTTTCTAGCTGATCCATGATCTTGGCAGCGCGGTTGTATCCAAGTGACATCTTGCGCTGGAGATAACTAGTTGAGGCCTTGCCTGCGGCCATCACGACCGATGCCGCTTCTTCAAAAGAGGCATCACGTTCTCCACTCGTATCTCCACCCTCCTCTCCGCCTAGATATTTCTCGGTAACTTCTTCTTTGTACTCGACTGCTTCTTCCCCACTAGCTTTTAAGAAATCGATCAAATTCTTAATTTCGGAATTGGTCACATAAGTGCCTTGAATACGAGTGGGAAGCGGGCGATCAGGTGGGACAAAGAGCATGTCGCCTTTACCCAAGAGTTTTTCGGCTCCCGGACTATCTATGATGACGCGTGAGTCGATCATCGAGGCCACGTTAAAGGCGATGCGGGTCGGGATATTGGCTTTGATCAAACCCGTGATCACATTGACAGATGGGCGCTGAGTGGCGATGACCAAGTGAATCCCCGTGGCACGCGCCATCTGGGCTAGACGAACAACTAAGTCCTCTGCTTTGGAGGGGGCGGTAAGCATGATATCTGCCAGTTCATCGATGACAATCACGATGTACTCCATGGCCGTAAAACCTGATTGCTCGTTGTAATCTTCGATGTTGCGAGCTCCAACTTCGGCGAACATTTTGTAGCGACGATCCATCTCTTTGGTCGCCCATTGAAGAGCTGAGATAACCCGCTCGGTATCGGTGATGACGGGGGTCAAGAGATGTGGGATCCCGTTGTAACCAGTCAACTCTACCCGCTTGGGGTCGACCATGATAAAACGAAGTTCTTGAGGTGAGTTGCGGAAAAGCAAGGTGGTAATGATGGTATTGATACAGACAGATTTACCCGATCCGGTTGAGCCAGCTACCAGGACGTGAGGCATCTTTTTGATATCGGCAACAGCAGGAGCCCCTGAAACTCCTAGTCCAAGACCCACAGCCAAGCGACTCTTTTCCTTTTTCATGTCTGGATGGTTTAAGATCTCATAGAGCGTGACGTACTCAGGACTACGATTGGGAATCTCGATACCCACGAGATTGCGCCCGGGGATGGGAGCTTCGATGCGGATTTGACCGGTGGGGGCGGCAAGAGTTAGGGCCAGATCTGTTTGGAGTGCTTTAATTTTGCTTAGCTTGGTGCCTTCGGCGATACGGATTGCATACTGAGTGATGGCTGGACCACCATTGACCTCGGCTACTTTGGCACGAATCCCAAATGATTCGAGAGTAGACTCGATAATTGAGGCATTTTCTTTGATATCACCACGATCGGCTTTGCTTCCCTTTTCTTTGGACAAGAGTAAAAGAGGGGGATATTTCCAGATTTTGGTACTACCGTCTTTGCCCACTGATGATTTGATTTGTGACTCAAAGTCGGGTGCGACTTCACGCTTGAGAAGTGGAGCCGGGGGAGTAGAGGGGGTGGATGAGTCGGGAATGTTGATTTTGGTTTTCATGTCTGCACCGGCAAACAACTTTACCTGAGATGATTTCTTGACTTCCCTGGGCTTTCGACTACCGATCGCATCCTTGATAGCGGTAAAACCATCCACAATCCAGAGCACAAATTCTTCAAGTGGGGTATTGGTTAAGACCATCAAACCAATCAGCATTACGGCGAAGTAAATTATATTGGCACCTGTATTAGTCACAAAGATGGCAATGGCACCAAAGATAGTCTCGCCGAGAGTGCCTGCTTTGGAGAGGCCCAAGATCCCCGCAAAGATGAGAGTGCCACCAAGTAAGAGTGAAGGGCTCGCCAGCGCCCATTTGAGATTGGTCATCATCAGAGAGATACATAAAAGAAGGAAGGGGACGATAAACATAGCCCAACCAAAAGCTCGATATAAAACAGAGAAAACAGTGGTTAAAAGGACACCCTGTCTGGTAAATGAAAGAAGGGTGATCAAAGCGAGAGTGGCAAATAGTACTGAGACGATACTATGGAGAATATCTTTCTTGAGCTTGAGTTTAAATGGATTCTTGCGACGGCCACGACGTTTTGACATAACTAATCCTCGATAATAATCGGGATCACTACGGGATTTTTGCCGATATGTTTGATAAACAAACGACTCAATTCCTTAGAGATCTTATCTTTACTATACATCCTATCTCTTGTTAGGTCTTGTATCCCTAGACCTTTGGCAAAATCCTCCTTGACGTGCGCCATGGTTGGGGCATCAATAGCTTTGGTGATCCCCTTGGGAATCAAATCTAGACTTGAGAGTGAGCCAGCCTTGGTAATCCCCAAGACAATAACTACTACCCCCTCCTGAAACATCATTTTGCGATCCATAATATGCGCATCATCTTGAGTGACGATACCTGATTCGACATAGACATTTTTCAGGTCCAAGGGCTCGCCAAAGTGGACCATACCACCTGATTCGATGATGATGGGCTGGTTTTCTGGCATGAGGATGTGATCCTCGGCAATACCCATCTCCCTGGCTAGTTTGCCATACTGGATAGCATGGCGATGAGTACCACCAGTAGGCAAAACATATTTGGGCTTGGTCATGGCCATGAGCATAATGAGCTCCATACTAGAGGCATGCCCTGAGACGTGGAGGTCGGAGGAAATATCAGAATAGGAAACATTGATGCCATGGCGAGACAAGAGATCAATCAGACGATAGACATTAGCTTCGTTGCCCGGGATAGGATCGGCGGAGAAGACTACCTTGTCCCCTGGATCCAATTTGACTGTTTGATGATCGCCTGTTGCGATCCGTTCAAGAGATGAGCCCATTTGACCCTGAGAGCCGGCAATGATTAGACATTGTTCATCTTTGGGGAGCTCGCCCATCTTGCGTTTGTCGATCACGAGACGAGGAGGTAGAGACAAAAATCCTAGTTCGGTGGCGACTTTGACATTACGCTCGACAGAGAAACCAACAAAGGCTACTTTGCGACCATTGCGTTTGGCGACCCAGAGCGCTTGTTGGATACGACTAATATTGCTGGACATGGTCGTGACTACTAAGCGATTGGTCTCTCCTCTAAACTCGCGTTCAAACGAATCCTCAACAATGGCCTCGGAAAGTGAATATCCTTGTTTTTCGGAGCGCAAACAGTCGGACAAGAGGAGAACTACCCCTTCGGCTCCCGCGCGAGTCATAGACTGAATGTCGGGGAGTTCTTGCCCTACGGGAGTCCAGTCAAATTTGAAGTCTGAGCCATGGTAGATATTGCCAAGGGGAGACTTGATAATCAAGTGTTTGGTGTCGGGGACTGAGTGAGTGACTGGAATCATCTTGACTTCAAAGTCTCCAAGCATGATGGGTTGGCGGTCTTTGACCACATTGAGAATACGCGGATCAATGCGAAACTCCCTGAACTTTTCTTTGATAAAGCCGGCGGTCAATTTGCTCGCGTATATTGGGATCCCCTCCCGTAGCTGAGGGATAATGTAGGGAAAGCCACCAATGTGATCTTCGTGACCATGGGTCACCACAAAACCACGAATTTTGCTTTGTTTGTCGCGTAAATAGGTAATGTCGGGAATGGTAAGGTCTACCCCGGAGACTCCCTCGTCGGGGAAGCCCATGCCGCAGTCGACGATGAAGATATCATTGTCAGACTCGTAAACCCACATATTGTCGTGGACGTTGGGAGCGCCGCCTAAGGGAGTGATTTTGATTTGTTTAGTTGGTGTTTGGTTCATAAATCCTTATAATTTAATATTGGCTTGGCGTAAAATGCTTGCAAGAGTTTTACGCTTTAATTCTTTATTATGCATAGGTACTGTAACACGTAATTTGAGTTCAGATTGATACAAGTGGAGATGACTACCGATCTGACGAAGCTCTTGGAAACCGCTTTTCTTAAGAATTTTTACAATTTCTTTTGGCTTTAAAACAGGCAGTTTGGGCATAGATTAAGCGATGGCAAATCTAGATCCAGAGATGTGAATATCAATTGGAGTTGTAAAAGTTTGTCTGTCTGGCTCGGGAACTGTTTCAGTGTTTTCCCGAAGAATTTGAATGTATCCCTTAATAGCGTCACGCACATTTTCTAGAGCTTTTTCGTATGTATCTCCTTCAGTGACTAAACCAGGCAATTTAGGGACGGTCACGGTAAAACCGCCCTCCTCAGCCGGATCAAATATGGCGTTATAGCGCAGAATCTGAGTCACTTTTTTCTTTAACATGGCTTGATTATAACACTGCTAGTGGCAGATTAGTTTGTAAATTTAAAAGTTGAGAGAATTTGATCAATTAAGTCACGATTGTTTGGGTTGTCGTTTCCGATATTAGCTCTAATGATTAAACCCGTATTGTCTTTAGTATCAGATTCTTGTTTTAGAAGCGTCCAGTTATACGATCCATCTGGTCCAGTAAAATTACATGAAGTAAGGCAACCTCCAGCGTTTCCGTCATCAGCTGCATGTTGGCTCCAGGTTATTGATACCGCCATTTCACGTCCAATTAGATTTGTTTGTGCTACGTTAGGATTATTTTCTTCTTTCCAAGTTGCAGGATAACTGATTAAATACTGATGGATTGTGTCTGTGTAGGTTTGCCAGGTGGAGGTGGGGTCTGCCGAAGCTAATTCCGCAGTTGATACAGTTGGAGTTGGAGTGGAGTTAGTGGTAATAATTTTTGGAGTTTTGTTTAGGAATAAGAAATAAATGCCAAAGAGGACCAGCGCAGTGAGGAGAGAAGATAGAATAATTGGGAGGAGATGAGATGATTTTGGGGGGATGACGGGCTCAAGTGGGCGGGAGGACCCCGCCCCTACGGGGGTAATCGGCGCATTATTGATGATTGGTTGGGTGTCCATACTGGATCTAGTGTAACACTAATGATAGTGCACTGTGATGGCAACTATTTCGATGGCTTGTTTATTGTCTTGATAGAGAAAAAGAGCTCGATATTTTCTGTCGATGCGAAAACTATAAATTTCTAATTGTTTTGGCTTCATTAGTTCGACGTTGAGACTAGGATGAACGATATTGGTGACAATAAGATCACAACATTTTTGAAATTTTTTGGATAAATTATGCTTTTTGGCTTGATCTATAACTTCGGGGTCGATTGGCAGAATGGTAAACATAGATTAGTCGGTGAAATAGTTGCTACGTCTCAGACCATCTTCAAGATCCCTCATGAATCCTTTGTTATATAAACCAGTTGCCTGGAAATCAGCAAGAATTTTGATTCTGGAGCGGATTGGGGGAGATTTAAGAGTAAAAGCCTGAGCTTGTTCGAGAACTTTTGGCTCTCTTTTGATGAAGCGGACAATCGCGCGCATGAGTTCGCTACGATTGGCATAACTCAAGTCAACCACAAGATTGTCGATGAAGGCAATTTGATCGGCTGGGAGAGAGATGTTCATGGTGCTCATGGGAGTATTTTAGCAAACTTTGCCAAAGTTTGTCAAGACTAGTGTCTCACCGGGTAGCACTACCTGTACTCACTGATGTGAATCACGTGGGAAAACGTGGTTTTCTCAATAAATTTGCGATCAGCGGTGATCAATTTGCATTTATTTCGTTTCGCGACGACTGCATAGAGCATGTCATAAACACTGGTATTGTATTTTTTTGCCAAAATAAGTGAGTTTATTATGTCTTTTTGACTGGGAAGATATACTTCTAGATTGAACTTATATAAGTTTTGAATATGCTTCTTCGCTAATTCAATAGAAGTTGCTGTTTTGGTACCGAGTGCGTTGGATAATTCTAAAAATATGAATTGTGGTACGAGAATTTTGCTTGTCCCGATTAAGTGTTGTTTCAATAATTGACTTGATTCTTGATAATAATCTTCGTTGTCACTTTTAAACCACTTAAAGGCCACCGAAGCATCCACTGCTATCATTGTTCGTATCTCATCTCAATAAGCTTCTCACTAAAACTAATTCCAGGGTTTTGTTGTGAGGTTTCCTTGGCGAGCTTGGCAAGATTTGACATTATTTTATCCACATTGTTCGTGAGAACCAATTTTTTTTTGCTAAATAATTTTTTGTGAACGAGAGATGTCACACTCATTTTTTTACTGATGGCCTCAAGCTTGAGAGCCATATAACCGTCTGTGGGGAAGCGCATATTGGTAGTGATCCATTGCTGATTAGTGTTCATATGTACAATTATACATTAGTACATTTATGTGTCAAATTTAATAGGCTTGCATATAGCGTTTGTAATTCGTCATGTCCACGACGACTTGCGTTGTTTTGCCCTCGACGATTTCGCGGGCAACGCGGCGAGTCATGGCGACAATAGTGCGCTCAAGAGTGCGGATCCCGGCATCATACCCCAGGGGACGGGCGACGACTGGCCAAACAGCTGGATCAATAGTTAGTTGAGTGGGGAGTAAGCCGGCGTTTTTGAGTGCTTTTGGTAGCAGAAATTCGCGGGAGATGTGGATCTTTTCTTCATCGGTATAGCTAGGCATCTGAATGACTTCGAGACGATCGAGAACGGCTGTGGCTACGTTGGTGGTATTGTTAGCGGTGGCGACAAATAGAACCTGGGAAAGGTCAATGGGATAATCGAGATAGTGATCGAGGAAGCGATTGTTTTGGGTGGGATCTAAGAGTTCGACCAAAACACCCATGATGTCAGCTCGTTCATCTGCCCCCACCCGATCTATTTCATCTAAGAGGATGACGGGGTTCCAGCTGCCGGCGTCACGAATGGCTTTGACAATAGCACCTGGCTCGGCTTCTGCAAACAATCGCGACTTGCCACGCAAGTCACGAGCACTCCCCAAGCCACCGAAAGGAATACGGGCAAATTTGCGCCCCATGGTCTCGGCCAGCGAGTAGGCAAAAGTAGTTTTACCGGTACCAACCAAGCCCACCAGGAAGATAGCGGGAGCATGGACTACCTTTTCACCTCCCTGATCCATCCGTAGTTTGATCGTAGCTAAATATTCGAGGATGCAATCTTTGGGTTCATTCATACCATAGTGGGTCTTGTTCATGTTTTGGCTGGCTGAAACAATGTCTAAATTGTCGGCTGTGACCACCCCCCAAGGAAGGTGCGTGATCCACTGGATGTAGTGGGCACTACGATCGTATTCTTCTGAGTACACACCAGTGTCGACCATGCGATTTAGACGAGTGAGCATTTCTTCGACTTTGACGCGCAGGTCATCTGGGAGTTTGGAAACATTGATCTGCGCTTTGAGTTTGGTTAGTTCGGTAATATCGGCCATGAGTCTATGGTAGCACGGGAGTGATGGTTTTAACGATTTCGTCCATCTCCAGGATGATGTTGGGGTCGTATTTGGCTGGGACGTTGTAGACTAAACCACCGATAGAAAGTGGAGTCTGGAAATAAGGGCCTTCCGCTTGCTTTTGACAGAAGAACATAGATGATTTGTCGCCAAAGTTGGCGTTGAAGTAGCGGCGGAGAACTGAACCACTAGCAGTTTCAAATTGGGCAAATTGTTTGGAGCGGAGATCGCCTGAGGAACCCTCGAAGGCTGGGCTATCGCTAAAGAGACAGACAGAATTGCCAATAGTTTTTTGGCTGATGGTGAGCTCATAATTGTTGCGATAGATTGAGACATCGAGACTGTTGTCACCTAGTTGCTCTTTGAGAATCCAAGTTTGGGGATAACGCAGCGAGAAAGCTTGGAAAGGAAGACTTTCTACTTTGCGACTGACGTATTCTTTGAGATCTTTGCCTAGCTGAGAGGTATCGGTCAAACGAAAACTGGCGAGGGCAGCGTGGTAATCGCGCAAGATAGATTCGTTGGTAATGGCGGTTTTGCCACTAGCTGGAGTTAAGGTAAATGTATAGAGCATATCGGAGATTTTGATATAGGTAGCGATCCCCTGGAGACCTACTTGAGGATAAGACTCGGCACGCTCATACCCGTCGTACTGGCCCACTTTGACCTGAGAAGTAGAGACAACAGTAGCGTCTTGACTAGCAATAAATTCGTCTAGCGTGGAGCTCGATTTGTAAGCTGCAAGCTCGAAAGTCGCGGAGTCTTCGGCATTGAAGAGAGTCAACTCAGAGTGAAGTGGCGAGTGGGTGATCTCACTCCATTTGGGCGGGACACTGAGCTCATAAAAGTATTGAGTATTGCTGTATTTGGGCCAGCCCACAACTTGTTCTTCGACGGATCTCGCTGTTTGAGTCGAGGCGGTGGGTGCTGTGCTGTCCCCTTTTTTGCCAAAGATCACAATGCCTAGAGCAATTGTAAACAAAGTAGCGGCAACGATACCAAGGATCATGAGTGGTTTGGGACGTTTTGACGTCACTAATGGAGAGGCAACTGGCGCAGGTTGAGAAATGATCTGAGGTGTATCCATGGTTTGATTGTACTATAAAAATTACGGACTACAGATGACACTGGGTTTGTGCCAACAAGAACTTTTTCCTAGATCAGAATAACGCCAATCAGATGGAGTTCCTGGCTTCTTTTGATCAACATCTCCCCAATACCATCCTTGCTGTAAATCTTGTTGCGATATTTGAGGTATATTTATTTCGGATGTACTTTGAGGCTTGAGTGTTATGTTTGGAGTGGGTTGGGTAAAATGAATGCCCAGGCGAGTGATACAAGTGGCGGGGTAAGACTCTTGGATAACACTCCCCTTGGTGGCAGCACAGGATTCGTATGAATCGATAGATCGGAGTGAAGAATATTCAGTGTATTTTTGATAGACGACGAAGGCAAGGAGGGAGACAATTATTGTAATTACGAGAAGTTTGAGTTTCATAAATACATGATACACGAATTTACCTTTGGGGTCTGACCTTCCCCGACGCTTGCATATGCGGGGTTGGGCACTTCCTTCAAGGTCAGACCCCTAATCGCGGGAAACAATCGCAAAAGTTCCGATCCTCGCCTAAAATCGCGCAAGGATCGGAACTCTAAAACACAATTAACGACGGGGGCGACAAGGAGATAGCTAGGTTCCTGAATATTCTGTGATTTTGTAAACTGAGAGCCGAGACGAGTGAGCATTTCTTCGACTTTGACACGCAGGTCATCTGGGAGTTTGGAAACATTGATCTGCGCTTTGAGTTTGGTTAGTTCGGCGGTAAATGTAGTAGGTTGGGCAGTATCTGTCATGAATCTATAATAACGCTATCTTCATTGGGCAATTCCTTCAAAATTAGGACAGTTGGTTTTATACCAATCAATGGCTTCTTTAGAACAAGCTTTCTTACCTTCCTCCGATAATATCGGCATGCAGCTTTGCCAGCCGTTCGCGGGACAAGTATAGGTAGAGGAGTCGACTTGATCAGTCAATTTGAAGGTGGAGAGGATTTGATCAACAATTGGGGGAATACTCCCATCTGGCATTGAATGAAAATCCAAAGAAAGAGAACCATTTTGAAGATTGATAATATATTGTAAACTCTGTCTACGAACATCAATAATTAATTTAGCACTATGTCCGCCAATCTTTTTGTCCTCAATGATCAAATTGGGATTTGATTCAAGCGCGTATTTTATGATACTAGCTTGAGTTGAGTATTCCATCAAATAAAACGAGTCGCTTTCTAATGCATACGTATAATCTGTGTCATTCTGAATATCTAAATCTTTGTCTACAAAACTCCATTGAAAATTTGATTCCATACCCGCTCGGTATTTAATTATGCTTATGTCGTTTGGATATTGAAAGGTGAAATTTGCATCTGGATCAGAGAAGATTTGAGCATGGTAATCTACGGAGTGTTGATATAGCCAATATCCAGTACCAACATAATCTATTGGAGATGCAATGGGATTGGTTTGTGCAACTAATTGAGTGAAACGAGAGCCCAGGCGAGTGATACAAGTGGCGGGGTAAGACTCTTGGATAACACTCCCCTTGGTGGCAGCACAGGATTCGTATGAATCGATAGATCGGAGTGAAGAATATTCAGTGTATTTTTGATAGACGACGAAGGCAAGGAGGGAGACAATTATTGTAATTACGAGAAGTTTGAGTTTCATAAATTAATTGTACTAGATTTTGACGAGCTTGTAATACGTACTTGGACCAGAACAGATTTTATCGAGAATCAAATATGATGTGAGCTTATTGAGCTTGAATTGAGCAGTCCGCCTTGGAACACCCAGAATATCCACCACGTCAGAACTAGTAATTTTCCCCAAAGTAAGGACAAAATCGATAATTTTTAACTCATCGAGGTTCAAGTGACGAGAGGCAATATCTCCTTTTCCGACCTGTAAACTTAATACTTGCTCTTTCAATTTAAGAGTGGACTCCCAAAATCCGCGCACAAAATAAGTTATCCAACCTGTTAGTTCAGATAATTGTCTTTCTTTGTATGTCTTGCCCGTCTGTAGAGCCTGATAATAACTAAGTCTGTCAGAGTTGTAAAACTCGTCGAGTGCAAGTGATTTGCGGAAATCCCAACCAGATTGATAGAGATGGAGTAGAGTAAGTAGGCGTGCCGTACGACCGTTGCCATCTGAAAATGGATGAATAGTTACAAACTGATAGTGAAGTAGTCCCGCTCGTATCACTGGGTGGATATCCTGACTAGTGGTTTGCCAGCTTAACAACTCTTCTACCAATCCCCTTACTTTTTTTGTGTCTGGGCCTACATACATCACTTTGTCTTGGTTAGTAATATATATTGAACCAGGGCGAAATACTCCAACTTTGGATTCTTTAACTAAGCCATCAATAACTGTTTTATGGAGCTTAAGAATATCATTGATTGTGATTTCAGATTTCGCAGTATATTTATCAACTAGGTGTAGTGCACGAAAATAATTTTGTACTTCTCTGATTTCGTTTTTTTCGGCAATAACTTTGCCCCCATCTAGTAAATTATTGACTTGGTATTCTTCGAGTGAGTTGCCCTCAATTGAAGTGGAAGAATGGGCGAGCTTGATATTGACTTTGCGCCTTAGAGTAAATTCCCTAGATGGCAGGAGTTTGGCATGATCGACAAGTGATTTAATCTCGGCAATATCAGAGAGATAACGCGAGATTTCGTCGGTAATTTGATACTTTGGATTAAACATGGTCCTATTATATCACGCAATAATCGCGCAATGGATCGCGCAATGATTTAACGACGGGGGCGGAAGCCACCGCGGTCACCACCACGATCGTTGCCGCGGGGGCGGAAGCCGCCGGAGCGAGGTTCGCGAGGCATGTCAGGCTTGAGTTCTGCAAGAGGTACCATCGAGAGATCGGTACGGCCCATATCGTCTACGCCTTTGACATATACATGGACAGTGTCTCCCTCTTTGACGAGAGAAGTTGCATCTTGTACGTAGTCTTTGGACATGCGCGAGACGTGGACTAGACCTTGTTTGCCTGGCAAAAACTCGACGAAGCAACCATAGGCTTCAACGCGAGTGACCTTGCCGTCGTATTCTTCTCCAGTCTCTGCGTCATGGGTCATCCCCTTAATCCAGGTAACAGCTTTGGTCATCCCTGCAGGGTCAATACCAGAAACGGTCACTTTGCCGACTCCGGTTGAGTCGTCGATGTCGACCTGAGCGCCAGTCTCACTCATGATGAGTTTGATGTTTTTGCCTCCCGGTCCGATCACTTC
>Ga0210049_1003929_pt1 | contig 13232 bp, 8 predicted proteins | sample CryGeyCG2014_300_2_FD_183964 | JGI IMG/M metagenome (GOLD analysis project Ga0210049, IMG submission 183964) | Groundwater microbial communities from aquifer - Crystal Geyser CG06_land_8/20/14_3.00 (SPAdes) (version 2) | ecosystem: Environmental > Aquatic > Deep subsurface > Groundwater | place...
TATTAAATATGAGAGTAAAAGGAGGCCCAGCCAGCCGAAGAAAACACAAGAAAATATTTAAAGCCAATAAAGGATACCGAATGTCTCGTAAGAGCCTTTGGCACCCATCGAATGAAGCCTATTTACATGCAGGTGAGTATGCTTTTGCAGGACGTAGGCTGAGACGTCGAGATCTTCGCTCTCTTTGGATTACCAGAATCAGCGCCGGTTTACTTGCTTTTGACTTGAGCTACAGCAAATTTATTGCTCTTTTGGAAAAGGCAAAGATCGAGATTGATCGAAAGATTCTCGCGGAACTGGCCGTTTCCAATATTCCTGCCTTTAAGGCAATTGTTGAAAAAACCCTTAAGTGAGGTCCCTATGGTAATTAAGGATATCGATGACGCTTTAGAAGAAGCGCTTTCAAAAATAGAAAAAGGAAGAAATTTGGAAGAGCTTGAAAACTTCAGAATAGAGTATTTAGGCAAAAAGGGAGCCGTGAACTCTTTATCGAAAGGTATTCCTAACCTTTCCGTTGAAGATAAAAAAGAGGCAGGTATTGCTCTTAATAAAGCCATAAACGAAATTACAACCGCGCTAGAAACCCGCAAAAAGACTTTAATGGAAACTTCCACAAAGGAAAATTCCAGTGATTTAACCCTCCCGGGAAATATCCCCCTAAAAGGCAGTTTGCATATTACTACCACTGCAATTAGGGAAATTACGGAGATTTTTAAGAAATTGGGTTTTACAAGAGTTAGATACCCCGAAGTTGAACTAGATTATTATGCTTTTGAGGCTTTAAATATGCCAAAAAATCATCCCGCTCGTGATGAATGGGAAACCTTCTTTATTACCGATAATGTTGTTTTAACGCCGCATACTTCTTCCGGACAGGTTAGAGAAATGGAAAAAGGAAAACTCCCGATCCGGATGATTAACATTTCAAGATGCGATCGAAGACAATCCGACGTTTCTCATGGGACCACATTTTTCCAATTCGAAGGACTTTTAATTGATAAAGGAATAAACATTACTCATTTAATTGGAGTAATTGATTATTTTGTTAAACATTTTTATGGTCCAAATCGTAAAATTAGATTACGCCCAACAAACTTTCGTTTTACTGAACCAAGCTTTGAAATTGATATAAATTGCGCCTTGTGCGAAGGAAGGGGATGCCGTTTCTGTAAAGAGGGCTGGATGGAGCTCGGTGGATCCGGGATGGTTCATCCAAACGTCTTAAAAGCCGGTAAAATTGATCCAGAAAAGTTTAGCGGTTTTGCTTTTGGTTGGGGGGTTGAGCGAACATACTTAATGAAAAGTGGCGTCAACATTGACGACATTCGCATTATGTATCGAAACGATTTACGTTTTTTAAAACAGTTTTAGCCTTTCGCTTTGCGCTTTTAGTTTTACGCTATTTTATGAACATATTAGTACCTTTCTCTTGGCTTAAAGACTATTTAAAAACCGATGCCTCCGCAAAAGAGGTGACTAAATTTGTTTCTTTGTGTGGCCCCAGTATCGAAAGAATTCACGAGGTCGGTGGGGAAGAAGTTTTTGAAGTGGAAGTAACCCCCAACCGACCCGACCTTTTATCCGTTATCGGACTTGCCAGAGAGGCTTCGGCTATTCTTCCTCGATTTAAAAAAGAGGCAGAGTTTATCTCTCTTAATCCAGAGGAATTTTCCGAAAAAGGAGATAAAGATGCCTTAACCCTTGACGTTACTATTAAAAATAACAAGTTATGTCCAAGATTCACCGCGGTTATTTTGGATAATGTTGTGATCAAAGAGTCTCCGGAAATAATTAAAAAAAGACTCGAGCTGGTAGGAACAAGAGCCCTAAATAATGTCATAGATGTTACTAATTATTCAATGTTTGACCTAGGACAACCTATGCACGCTTTTGATTATGACAAAATTACTGGTCATAAACTTATTTTAAGAGAATCTAAGGAAGGTGAAACCATTATTACCTTAGATGGAGTAAACCGTAAACTTCCTGAAGACGCCATTGTAATGGAAGATGGCTCTGGTCGATTGATTGATCTTTGCGGAATAATGGGTGGCAAAAATTCCGAAATTGACGAGAACACTAAAAGAGTTCTGCTTTTTGTTCAAACTTACGACTCGTTCAAGATCAGAAAAACCTGCCAAGCAATTTCTCATCGCACCGAAGCGGCCGCTCGATTTGAAAAAGGCATTGACTATCTTGGAATTATCTCATCCTTACAAAGAGCGGTTGAAATGCTCTCCAAAAACGCAGGTGCTAGAGTCGCTTCTAATCTTATTGATATTGAAGAATCAAAATATCAGAAAAAATTAATTAAAGCCGATTTTAATAAAATTAATAGTGTGATCGGCGTCTCAATAGAGAAAGAAGAGGCAAAAGCTATTTTAAGAAGTCTTGGTTTTATCGAAAAAGAACCCGATCAGTATGAAGTTCCAAGTTGGCGTTATCAGGACGTGGAAATTGAGGAAGATTTAGCTGAAGAAATCGCCAGAATTTATGGTTATTTTAATCTTCCGATAATTCTTCCGGAAGGAATAATTCCAAGCGGGCAAGAGGATAAAACCTTTTACTTTGAAGATAAGGCTAAAGATTACTTAAAACACCAAGGTTTTTCCGAATGTGTGACACCAAGCGCCACAAGCGCAGAGATCTTGGAAAAAGGTGAAAATACGCCAGATAAAGCCATAAAAATAAAAAACCCGTTATCAAAAGATTTTGAATACTTAAGATATTCGCTTATCCCGCAACTTCTTGAGTCAATACGATTTAATAAATCAAACTTCGAGAAAATTAGGATTTTTGAACTTGCGAATGTATATGAAAAAACAGACAAAGATAAACTTCCAAACGAGTATTCAAGACTCACGGGAATTATCTTTGACAAAAAATCTACTATGCTAGACCTTAAAGGCACAGTAGAAGGTCTTTTATCGGAGCTCGGAATTGCAAATTATGATTTTGAGCAAAAAAACAATCAGGAAGCCGATCTTACAATTTCTAAAGAAGTAGTTGGATTTATAAAATCATCTATTGATGGGTTGATGTTTGACCTGAATTTTAAAGTCCTTCTTAAATATGTTTCCACCTCAAATTCTTATAAACAAATCCCTTCCGTTCCTTCGGTTGTAGAAGATTTGACTTTTGAAATTAATAAGGACGAAAAGGCCGGACCAGCGATAAATTTTATAAAAACCTTTTCTAACGAAAAAATCTCATTAAGTGCGGAACTAACGGATGTTTTCGAAAAAGAGGACGTTCGGGCAATTACGGTTAAAATTAAATACCAAGCAAAAAAGGAGAATCTATCAAACGATATAGTGGCTAAGATAAGAGAACTACTTATAAAGGAACTTGATCAGAAGTTTGGAGTAACTGTCAAAACCGCTTAATATTTATTCCTCTAGAATTTCAACAGAAATAAGGCTAATTGGACTAACGGGAGAAGAAGCTTCTCCAAATTGATTTTTGGTAACCGGAGTTTCTGCAATTTTGTCAAGCGTTTCAAACCCAGAAGTGACTTTACCAAAAATCACATAATCTTTTTGAAGTCCGACTGTTTGGTGCATAATAAAAAACTGACTACCGTTGGTATCGGGTCCGGAATTTGCCATTGCTAAAACCCCTCTTTCATATTCCCCAGTAAAAGGTTCATCCTCAAAGGAATATCCAGGACCGCCGGTGCCGTTTCCTAATGGGTCACCTCCTTGAATCATAAAATCTTTGATTATTCGATGAAATACAGTATCGTTATAAAAACCCGCTCTTGCAAGATAAACGAAGTTGTTAACCGTTATTGGGGTTTCATCGGCTTGTAAAAGAACAGTAATATCACCCTCGGAAGTTTTCAGGGTAGCCGAATATTTTTTGGTTTTGTCAATAGTCATCTCTGGTTTTTGCATAGTAGGTATAGTTAATGGGGTTGCCTCTTCGCTTAAAACCTCACTCGTTACCTTATTGTTAGCTAACTCTTCTTCCACTTCGGGCGCAATCGCTTGTCGATTTCTAAATACTAATAATCCAGCAAGAACTAGAATAAAAAGGGCGGTAACTATAAAGGGATGTTTCTTTGACATGGGCTTATTATACCAAAGAACCAAAATTTTAATTAGTAAAATTTTCTTCCGCCCACCGAGTTAACTTCTCTGCTTCGTCAAGGCGATCATCACTTGCCAAAACTACCGTTACCAACTCTCTGTCGCCAAAAACATGAGAAAGAACAAAACAACCGCCAGCATCTTCCGTATACCCGGTTTTGACTCCTGTGGTTCCCGGAAAATTATAAAGGAGTCTGTTGGTGGTGGAAAGCGAATGCTTTATATTACCGTCACTAGAGGAAATAACTATCTCTCGTGTACCAATAAATTTCCTAAATAAAGGGTTTTTAAGCGCTTCCCAGGCAATCTTGGATAAGTCTCTAGCGGTAGTATAGTGATCGCCGTTGCTATCTAGCCCTACAGGGTTGCTAAAGGAAGTATCTTTTAAACCTAAATCCCTAACTCTTTTATTCATTAACGCAATAAAATCAGGTTGTGAGTAACCCAGAGCACAAGCTGCGTCATTTCCGGATGGAACTAAAAGACCGTATAATAGGCTTTCCACACTTAAAACCTCGCCCTCCAAAAATCCCACCTTGCTTCCGACTTGATTTACGCAATTGGAGAGAACTGTAATCTCTTGGTCTAGCGGCAGATTTTCGATTGCGATAAGAGCGGTCATCATTTTTGTCGTTGAGGCGGGCGATAGTTTTAATGAAGAATTTTTTTCATAAAGAAAGGTATCTTTATTTCCGTCGTAAACTATTGCTGCTGTTGCGCTTACCAAAGGAGCGGGCACGTCAGGAATATCTGAATTAATTAAACTTGAAAAAGCTCCCTTAACTTTTTTGCTAGCGCTTTCTGTTCCTGAACAAGAACTAGTCGATTCGCAAGCCAAAACTGTCTTTTCAGTCGCGACATCAAAATTTTTATTTGAATTTGCAATAAGTAAACTGCTACCTAAACAAAAAAAGATAAAGAAAGTTCCGATAATGCGAATGAGATCGGGGGCGCTTGGGGTAAACTCAAAACTACCTAGGCGCAGGTAAAAAAAGGGGAGTGGTTTTTTTCGGGCATTCTTTTTTGACACAAAAATTACGGCTTTTTCTTTACTGAGATACCAAGTTCCCTAAGCTGTTTTTCATCAACCTCACTGGGCGCTTCCATCACGGCTGTCCTACCACCAGAGGTCATCGGAAAGGCCATTACTTCTCGAAGGGTAGGTTCTCCCATCAGTAAACTCATCATCCGATCAAGTCCAGAAGCAATTCCCCCGTGGGGAGGAACACCATACTCAAAAGCAGAGAGGAGATGACCAAACTTGTGAGTTATTTCTTCGTCCGTGTGGCCAAGAATTTTAAAAACTTTTTGTTGAACTCCCGGGTCAGTAATTCTTATACTGCCTCCCGCCACCTCAAGACCGTTACAAACCAAATCGTGTTGCCATGAATGGGCACTCATTGGATCAGTATCCAAAAGCGGAATGTCTTCATCTTTTGGAGCGGTAAAAGGGTGATGGGCGGGATGGATTTCTTTGGTAACCGTTTTTTCAAACAAAGGCCAATCTACTACCCACGCAAAAGCCAACACATTAGGATCTTTATCTTCTCTCATATCGAATTTATCTGCCCCGTATTTTTTCATTGCCTCGCTAAAACTAATTCTTGGGAAAGGTTTCTTGTAAATCTTCTTATTAAAGACTTTCTCTACCAAATCCGTGTAAAGACCTTCAAGCAAATTCAAAATCTCTTCTTGATTAGTGAAGGATAATTCCATATCTAGTTGGGTAAATTCCCCATAAGCTCGGTCAGCTCTTGGGTCTTCATCTCTAAAACATCGCGCTATTTGATAGTAACGTTCAAAACCAGAAAGCATTAGAAGTTGCTTATATTGTTGGGGAGATTGAGGAAGGGCGTAAAACTTTCCTGGTTGAAGTCTCGAAGGAACAATAAAATCGCGAGCGCCTTCGGGAGTGGCTTTACTGATGTAAGGAGTTTCAATCTCGACAAAGTCGTGCGCGTCGAGATAATCACGAATAAATTTGATCATTTTGTGACGAGCGCGTAAATTTTTCGCCATGCGCGGGCGGCGCAAATCAAGATAACGGTATTCTAGTCTCTTCTCCTCATCGATATCGGATCCGTCGGAGGTGACGGAAAAAGGAGGGGTTTTTGCCTTAGCTAAAATCTCAATTGAGCTCACTAAAATTTCATACTGGCCGGTAGGAATTGCAGGATTAATCGCGTTCGGCATTCTTTTTTGGACCTTTCCGGTTACTTTGATCACAAATTCGTCCCGTAACTCTTTAGCAGAACCATCGGTAACAACCAGTTGGGCGATACCGGTTCGATCTCGAATATCAATAAAAGAGATTTTTCCGTGATCCCTGTAGGAATTTACCCAACCAAAAAGGGTCACTTCCTGCCCTTCTTTATTTGTAATGTCAATTGTGAGCGTTCTCTCCATAATTTATTCCTGTAGAATACACAATTTTCGCTTTAAATTCAACTATTTTCCTTCTATGTTCACTTTTGGATCAATTCCTTGTAGAATAGCAATAAATATGACCCCGAATCAACTTAAGGAAAAATACATTAAGTTTTTCCTAGAACGTGGGCACAAGGAAATCCTCTCTTCTTCCCTTGTTCCCGAAAACGACCCATCAACCCTATTTATTTCCGCTGGAATGCACCCACTGGTCCCATTTTTACTGGGAGAAGCTCACCCCGCCGGCAAAAGACTTGTTAGCGTTCAAAAATGCCTAAGAACTGAAGATATCGATCGGGTGGGTAATAATTACTACCACACTTTTTTTGAAATGCTAGGAAATTGGTCGCTCGGAGATTACTTTAAAAAAGAAATGATCCTTTGGAGTTATGAATTTTTGACCAAAGAACTCGAAATTGATCCAAATAAACTTAACGTCACCGTTTTTGCCGGAGATGAAAATTCTCCAAAAGACGAAGAGTCCGCCGAAATCTGGCAGAAAGTAGGCATTCCTAACGAAAGAATTTTTAACTTGGGAAAAGAGGACAACTGGTGGGGACCGGTCGGTAAAACGGGTCCGTGCGGACCGGATACCGAAATGTATATCGATACGGGTAAGGAAAGGTGCGGAAAAGATTGCAAACCGGGCTGTCATTGCGGCAAATATATCGAATTTTGGAATGACGTCTTTATGCAATACAACAAAAAAGAAGACGGAAGTCTAGAACCATTAGAACACACAAATGTTGATACCGGTATGGGGGTTGATCGTACAAGCGCAATCTTGGAAGGTCATATGGATGATTATAAGACTGAAAACTTCCTTCCCATCATTCATAAAATCGAGTCGCTTACCGGTAATAAATATGGGGAAGATGAAGAAATCACAAGATGCATTAGAATAATTGCTGATCACATCAGGTCCGCTGTTTTTGTCCTTTCTGAAGGAGTTATTCCGTCAAACAAAGACAGAGGATACATCTTAAGAAGGTTAATCAGAAGAGTAGTTAGATTTGGCAAAAAATTATCTATAGATAAGGATTTTACTAGCGATATCGCCAAAGAAGTTATTCAGATTTATGAGAAAGATTATCCGGAAATAAGCCAAAATAAGGAAATTATTCTTTCTGAACTTCAAAAAGAAGAACATAAATTTTCTTCTACCTTAGATCGAGGAGCAAAAGAATTTGAAAAAATCGCTACCAAAGAAGCGCAAGGAAAAATTGTAACTGCGGAAGAAGCTTTTAATCTTTATCAATCTTTTGGATTTCCTATCGAAATTACGGAAGAACTGGCCAGTGAAATTGGGTTTTCCGTTGATACAGATGGCTTTGAAAAATTACTAAAAACCCATCAGGAAAAATCTCGCGAGGGACTAGAAAATAAATTTGTTGGCGGATTAAGCGATCATTCAGAGATTTCCACAAAATACCATACCGCCACCCATCTTCTTCAGTCCAGTTTAAGAAAAGTGCTTGGAGAACATGTATCTCAAAAAGGAAGCAATATCACGGGCGAAAGGCTTCGTTTTGATTTTTCCCATCCAGAAAAAGTAACGGATGAGCAACTAAAAGAAGTCGAAAAGCTTGTAAATTCTTGGATTAATTCTAATTTTCCGATAGAGCAGGAAGTAATGACTTTGGAGGCGGCAAAAAAGTTAGGCTCTCTCGCTTTTTTTGGTGAAAAATATGGTGATCAGGTCAAAGTTTACACCATCAAAAATCCAAAGACCAACGAAGTTGTTTCTAAAGAGGTTTGCGGCGGACCTCACGTTAAAAACACCTCAGAGATTGGCGAAATTAAGATAATCAAAGAAGAAGGAGTAGGGGAGGGGGTAAGAAGAATTAAAGCTATTGTATCTTAACCTCAATTACACGGTCTCCTGAACGACCGGATGAATCGGTCGCCGTCACTTTTACAGAATGTTTCCCAGAGAGTCCACCCGAAACATTAAATTCTTTTTCCCCCGATAGCTTATCCGACCCATTCCCCGAAATTTGCCCGATCATCACATCGTCTAAATAAAATTTAAGGCTTTCGATTGCGTACGGAGCATAGGCAGTCACCGAAATGGAAAATGTCGAAGGTACCGTGTCTTCATTACGATGATTTGTAAATTCAACCAAAGGAACTCCGCTTTCACTAAAGTTTCCATTCTCATCAAAATATAGTTTTGATTTTTCCGTCGGCGGAAAAACATTCTGATATTCCGCCGAATGTTCATTTATCCAAGCGTCTGTAAATGGTTGCCACTCAGGCTTTAGTTCCTTTAAAACGACAAACCATTTTTCATCGTATTTATTAGCTTTAACGCAAATCGAGGTCGCTAATTTTCCGTCCGGTTGGCAGATTTTTACAATTTTATGAACGGAAGATTCGTTTTTTGGTTCTGTGCCTTTAACAAAAATTTCGGTCTTTGTGTCACGTCCGGCAATTGGCAGTTCCCCGGAAATTTTATCAACGCTCATTTCAATAATATCCGAAGGCCTTTCAAAATTTTCCATTGGCTTTTTCTTTAAAAACTCGATCATTGCGTTATGCCATATTGGCGCCGCTCCGGTTACACCGGAAGCGAGACTTTGGCTCATCTCTTTCCCATCATTGTTTCCCACCCAAACGGCAACTGTAATCGATGGTGTATACCCAACGCACCAGTTATCTTTTTTGTTATCAGTGGTTCCCGTTTTTACCGCCACTTGACGATCTCCAACCTTTAAAGGACTATACAACCCAAAGGCTTCCGATCGAGCGTTGTTATCAGACAAAATACTAGAAATTAGGTAAGCTTGAGAAGCCTTAAGCACTCGTTTCCCGGGAGTTTCTCGCCATTCTTGTAGAATTTTACCTTGGGAGTCAGAAACCTTTAGTAGAGGCACTGGATCGTGTCTTAAACCCCCAGAAGCAAAAGTAGAGAATGCAACCGCCATGTCAATTGGTTTTACCTCTCCTCCGCCGAGGGTTAATGCCAAACCATATCTCTCCGGGTTATTAAGAGTGGTAATTCCTATTTCATGAGCAGTGTCAAGAAAAGCGGGAATTCCAACAAGATCAAGCACCTTAACCGCAGTAACGTTAATTGAGTTTGCAAGGGCGGTTCGAAAAGACAACGGCCCTCGAAACTTTCCATCATAGTTTACCGGGGTGTAAGGAGGAGAGCCGGGCTGACCGGCAAAGGTTGTTTTCGCGTCAACGATCATCGTGGCCGCCGTATATCCTTGTTTAAAGGCGGTCACATAAGTAATCGGCTTTATGGAAGAACCCGGTTGGCGCTCGGCTAAAGCAACATTATATTTTCCATCGTAATCTTCCGCAAAATAATCTTTGGATCCGACCATCGAAAGAATTTGGCCGGTTCTTGGGTCCATTGCCACAAGCGCTCCGTTTCCGACGAGGAGCGATTTTGCCTTTTCCACTTCCTCCGCCACAATTTTTTGGGCTGTCTCTTGCATCTCTAAATCTAAAGAAGTAATCACCTGCAATCCCCCTTTTTCCACCAAGTCCTCCCCATACCTTTCCGCAAGAAGCTCTTTGACATACATCACAAAATGAGGCGCTTTAATGTCGGAGCCATAAGAAGAATATTTCAATTCCTCGTTTTTGGCTTCCTCGCTGTCAGTTTGAGACAGGTATTGGTGATTTCCGCTGTTGTCAATCCAACCTTTTTCTTTCATCAAATAAATCACGTAACTTTGACGATTTTTGGCATTTTCCGGATTGGATCCAAAGGGAGAGTAATAGGATGGTCTTTGTGGAAGCCCGGCAAGAAGGGTCGATTCTCCAATTGTTAAATCTTTAGCGGATTTTCCAAAATACATTTCCGAAGCAGTCTCAATACCCCAAGCTTGACCGCCGTAAGGGACGCTGTTCAAATACATCTGAAGAATTTCATCTTTTGAATACGTTCTTTCTATTTGTAGGGCAAGAATAAACTCTTTTATTTTCCTAGGGATGGTCCGCTCTGTCGTTAAAAGGGAGTTTTTAACCAGCTGTTGAGTGATGGTCGAACCACCCTGAAGACCTTGCCCGGAAAGAGTATTTATAAAACCACGGGCAATCCCCGGAAGGTCGAATCCTTTATGGATATAAAACTCTGCGTCTTCAGTAGCTAAAGTCGCTTTAACAAGCCAAGGAGAGACATCCTCAAGCTTGACAAGAGTGCGATTTTTCTCACCGTATACGTCATAAAGAAGTTTGCCATTACGGTCAAAAATTTTAGTGGACAGTTCTCCAGGGCGAGAAGAAAGTTTGTCGGGGGAGGGGAGACTTTTAGAAACATAGCCTAAAATTCCGATTATGCCGAAAAAACCAGCAAAAATAAAAAATATCGCCAAAATCAAAAGACGAGACCCCCAACTGTAAAACTTTTGGCGATTGATGGATTTAAATTTAGCCGACATTTTTTGCCTCAATTTGTGAATATATTTTTTGTCCAATGTAACCACTTTTACATTATAAAGAGATTTTATAGAAAAAACAAAATATATGTTGGATACAAACTATTGACATAATTTTTGATCCAATCTATTCTCTAGTGAACATGAGGTATCTTGCAAGACACAAAAAATTATTCGCCGTTCTTGGGGCGATTGCTTCGATTTCGCTCGTCGCGAGCTCCATTATTCCTCTTTTCTTTAGATAGCTTTTTCTAAAATCCCCAAGCCTTATGCTAAACTACCTTTAAGCTATGGATCTTTTAAACCCAGTCACCGCGGTGCCGTTAATTGGCCCCAAAAACGAAAAATTGCTGGAGAAATTAAGCATTAAAACCGTTGGCGATCTCATCAACCACTACCCATTTAGATACGATGATTATTCCATAGTTAGAAAAATCTCAGCTTTACGGGTCGATGAAATAGCGACTGTGATCGCGATCGTGGAAGATATTAAATTGATATTTACCAAAAGCGGTAAACGAATGGTAAAAGCGACCGTTACAGACGAGACGGGATCATTAGCAGTCACTTGGTTTAACCAACCTTATTTAATTAGAACAATCAAAAAGGGGGATAAATTAAGTTTGTCCGGAAAGCTTGGTTTTTTTGACCGTCACCGCGCCTTCATTTCGCCAGAATACGAGTTAGTAAGGAGCGAAAATACAATCCACACCGGGAGATTGGTTCCAATTTATCCGGAAACTAATGGAGTTAGCTCAAAATGGCTTCGTTCTAGAATTAACGCTCTTTTAAAAATACTACCGGAAATTGAGGATTATCTGCCAAGGGAAATAAAAAGAGAGAACAATTTCTGTGAGCTCGATTACGCCATTTCCGCCATTCATTTTCCTAAAAACGATAGGGAAGTGATGGTTGCAAAAAAAAGACTATCGTTTGATGAGTTGTTTTTAATGCAACTAAAAGCTTTTTTAAGAAAAGCAGAGTGGGAAAATAAAAAGGAGTCTGTCGCTATCAATGTATCGATACATAGAGACAAAATAGATTCGTTTATCAAGGGGCTGCCTTTTAAGCTCACCAATGCCCAAAAAAGATGCGTTAACGAAATCTTAGATGATCTTGAAACCAATAAACCAATGAATCGCCTTCTTGAGGGAGACGTTGGCAGCGGAAAAACGGTGGTGGCTGCGATTGCCATTTATGTAAGCCACCTATCAAAAGCAAAATCATTGTATATGGCGCCGACGGAAATTTTAGCTAATCAGCAATATTTAAGTCTTAAAAAATATCTTGAACCTTATGGAATTAAGGTTACCTTAATTACAGGTAGTAAGAAAGACAAAGAGGAAGGAGATGTCACCGTCGGTACCCACGCCCTGCTATTTAAGAGGGAAAATTTTGATAATTTGGGATTAATTGTCATCGACGAACAACATCGCTTCGGGGTCGGACAAAGAGCGGAATTAACCCAAAAAACCACCGCCGAGAATGCCCCCAATATCCTGACCATGACTGCCACTCCTATCCCAAGAAGTTTAACTCTGACAATTTGTGGAGATTTAAGCCTCTCCATAATTGATGAAATGCCAAAAGGTAGAAAACCGGTAAAAACTTGGTTTGTCCCCAAGGAAAAAAAGAAATCGTCTTATGAGTGGATTCGGAAAAGAATTAGAGAGGGAGAACAGGCATTCATTATCTGTCCGTTCATAGAAGAATCTGAAATAGAGACTTTAAAATCGGTCAAAGCAGTTAAGGTTGAGTTTGAAAAGTTAAGTAAAGAAATTTTTCCTGACCTAACTCTCGGACTTTTGCATGGGAAAATGAAATCAAAAGAAAAAGATGTCGTAATTACTGATTTTAAAAACAAAAAATACCATATTTTGGTTTCCACACCGGTAGTTGAGGTAGGAATTGATATCTCAAATGCCACCATTATGGTTATTGAGGGAGCAGAGAGGTTCGGATTAGCCTCGCTTCATCAGCTCCGTGGGCGGGTGGGGAGGGGAGAAAAACAATCGTATTGCCTACTTTTCACTGATATTTATCAAGGAATAATCGCGGAAAGAATGCGAGCAATGGAAAAATATCAAGAAGGGATAAAGTTAGCCGAAATTGATATGCAAATTCGAGGGCCGGGTGATATATACGGAGAAGAACAACACGGGTTTATGAAACTTAAAATTGCAAGCTTATATAATACAGAAATGGTAAAATTAACCAGAGAAAACGCGGAGGAATACTTTGCAAAACTTGATGATTACCCGCTTCTTAAAAGTAAAATAACCGAGCAATCTAAAAATGTGAAGCCAAATTAAAATGCGTA
>Ga0210049_1003930_pt1 | contig 13231 bp, 14 predicted proteins | sample CryGeyCG2014_300_2_FD_183964 | JGI IMG/M metagenome (GOLD analysis project Ga0210049, IMG submission 183964) | Groundwater microbial communities from aquifer - Crystal Geyser CG06_land_8/20/14_3.00 (SPAdes) (version 2) | ecosystem: Environmental > Aquatic > Deep subsurface > Groundwater | place...
AGGTACACAGGTAGACAGGTACACAGGTACACAGGTAGACACGCAACACGCATCCCGCATCGTAACTACTCAGCCGTCATTGCGAGGAGCGAACGGAGTGAGCGACGAAGCAATCCCCGCGTCGTGGCGAGGAGATTGCTTCGCAAAGTACGCTCGCAATGACGGATGGCTGAGTAGTTACCCCGCATCTCTTCATCCCCTCCCGGAAAGTATAAATATTATCCATGGACTACCAACTGACAAAAAACGAAGAGAAGTCCGCCTATCGCATCCTCCCCTGGGTGGATTTCACGCGCTTTGTCGGCGCGTTCCTCGTTGTTCTGGCGCACATTGACGTGTGGGGCGGCGGGCCAGACTGGGTTCAGAAAATTTACTATACCCTCTCCCGCAACGGCGTCCCGCTCTTCTTCCTGATGAGCGGGTACCTGCTGCTCTCCAAAGAGGAGGACACCTGGACGTTCTTCAAGAAGCGCGCCGCCAAAATCCTCATCCCCTTCCTCGCCTGGTCCATTTTCTATGACGTGTACGCCTCGCACGCCTTCGCCGAGACGGGGGTGACTCTCGACGCGATCTTCAAGATGTTCATCCGCATCCTGCGCGGACCTCGCGCCGCGCACCTGTGGTTCTTCTATTCGCTCATCGGCCTGTACTTTTTTACGCCCATCCTGCGCCTGTTCGTTGCCAAAGCCAAAAACTCGGACATTCTTTACTACATCGCGCTCTGGTTCGTTATCATGCCCATCATGTTCATCCTGGAAGAGTTTACGCCGCTGAAAAACGGATTTGAACTTTATTATGCCGCAGGTTACGTGGGCTACTTCCTGCTCGGTCTCTATCTCGGACGGTTGGAAACCACGCCGCGTCACCTGTGGGCCGCGCTGGGCCTGTTCGCAGCGGGATTTGCCTTCACCTTCGCAGTTTTCTACCTCGACCTGCCCCCGCAGAACAACGAATTCCCCTTCCGCAGTTATCCCAGCCTGAACATTGTGTTGATGGCCATCGGCGCATTCATCCTGCTCAAGGCCGCGGGCGAACGGAACTCGCCGCGCCTGGCGCGCTTCTCCAGCCTCGCCAGCCCGTCCAGTTTTGGGATTTACCTCGTCCACTCCATCATCCTTGTCGGGATGGCCGCCGCGTGGGAATCATTCGGCTTCGAGACGGCGGCTGGACCCTCGCTGCTCGTCATCCCTCTCGCGGCGGTCGCCGCTTTTCTGATTTCGTGGGGAGTCACCGCCATCATGCGCCGGATTCCAGTCTTGCGCGCTGTGGTTCCGTGACGCAAAAAATCTCTCACGCCGCGATCTTGACCAGCGCCTCTTTCAATCGCTCCACTTCCTCCAGCGTGTTGTAGTGCGCCGCGCCGACGCGCACCATGCCGCCGCTCTCTTCCAGCCCCAGCCGCTCGGTCACGTTGATGGCATAGTAGTTCCCGTCCCAGGCATAGATGCCCTCCTGCGCCAGTTTCTCAGCGACCGCGCGTGGATGTAAATCCTTCAAGCGAAAGGAAAAAGTAGCCACGCGTTCATCCAGTCGGCGGACGTCGGTCAGGCCATAGAGACGCAACCCAGGGACGGATTCCAGGGCGGAAAGAAGCGCGCGTCCCAGTTCGAATTCGTAGGCGCGAATGGCAGTCATCGCCTTCTTGAGTTCCATCTGGCGGCCCTGGTAGCCTCTTTCCGCGAGACCTTCCACAGTACTGCCGCCGAATTCCTTCCCCACCCATTCAAAGTACTCTATGGCGCCCAGCACACCCGCAATGCCTTCGTGGTTTTGGGTGCCGGTCTCGAATTTTCCTGGAATCTGGTTCGTTGCAGGCCGCACTTTGTAGGCGAATAATTTCTCCAACCATTCGCGCTTGCCATACAAAATCCCCACATGCGTTCCGAAAAATTTATATGCGGAGGAAACCAGGAAATCGCAATCCAGTTTTTGAACGTCAATGGGACCGTGGGGCGCATATTGGACGGCGTCAATGTAAACCAGCGCGCCGGCCTCGCGCGCCATTTTAACAATCCTGGCAACCGGGTTGATCGTCCCGAGCGAGTTGGAAGCATAACCCACAGCCAGCAGGCGCGGCTTTCGTTCGAGGGCCTTTTGCAAGTCGTCCAGTTTTAGTGTGCCGTCTTCCACATCGAAATCCACCCAATTGACCTTCACTCCTCGATCCTGCGCGGCCAGCGCCCACGGCGTCACATTGGCATCGTGATCGAGACGGGTGACCACGATCTCATCCCCTTCCTTCCATTCTCTTGAAATCGAACGGCTGGTGTGAAGCGTCAACGTGGTCATGTTGTTGCCGAAGACGATTTCTTCGGGGGAGGCGGCGTTATAGAAATCCGCCATTGCCCGATGGGCTTCATCCAGGATTGCGTCGGATGCAATGCTGGTGGCGAAAGCGCCTTCATGGTTGGCGTTTGATTCAATTAGATAGCCATTGACGCGGTCCAGGGATTGTTTTGAAATTTGGGTCCCGCCCGGATTGTCGAAGAAAATAGCCGGGTGGGCGAGAGCCGGGAATTGGCTGCGGATGGAAGATAGGTCGAGGGGCATGGGATGGTCTCCAAAAAGAAATGGGTGACAGGCATTAATTATAGCCCATCCCCCAACTCGAACCACGAAGTTTTCGGTCATCCCTGCCAACGTGGGCGCTAACCCGACACGAATCAAAGCAGGGTAAAATACATGCAACGAGTGAATCAGGATGAACAAAAAAACCGACAAATCGTCACCTGTTGAAACACGCTACTACTTCGTGGACGAGGCGGGCGACGGCAACCTTTTCAACCGTCATGGCCGCCTTCGACTGGGCGAGGAAGGCTGTTCGCGCTATTTCATTTTGGGCATATTGGATGTGCCCAATCCAGAACAACTGTCCCTTGACCTGAATTCCCTGCGGACTCAATTGCTGTCCGATCCCTATTTCAAGAAGGTCCCATCCATGCAGGAGAGGACTCGAAAAACAGCTCTGGCTTTCCATGCCAAGGATGATGTGCCTGAAGTGCGGCGTGAAGTTTTCACATACCTGAGCAAGCAGGAATTTCGATTTTTCGCCGCCGTGCGCGATAAAAATGCGGTTGCCGATTACGCCATCCAACGTCGCGAGCGGGACGGCAAGTATCGTTACCAACCCAATGAACTATATGACTACATGGTGCGTGCGCTGTTCCAAAACCTATTACACAAGGATGACGGATATGAAATCCATTTTTCGAAACGCGGCGCGCAAAACCGAACCGCCGCTTTACGTACCGCGTTGGAAATTGCGCGTGAAAAGTTTACCCGCCGATGGGGAATTCGGTAGTCTCCCTCTCAAGAGCAGATCGTAATTTCCTGCCACGAATTACGCGAATTTTCGCGAATGGTAAAAGAAAAATTCGTGCCAATTCGTGAAATTCGTGGCTGATTTTTGCATCTGCTCCAAACGGGGAGACCATCGGGAATTCAAAGCGCCGCCAAATTGAATGTGATGGCTGAATCTCCACCTCAAAGCGGCGGGTTGCAGGCTGTGGATTATTACCTCTGGGCTTTGCAGCGGTTTTACGAACGCCGCGAAGATCGTTATCTTGAATTCCTTTGGCCGCAATTCAGCCTTGTCCATGATTTGGACGATAAACGCAAACATCCATACGGCTATTATTACACACAAAAAGAGCCGCTAACATTAGCGGCTCTTGACAATATCTTGCCAGGGGATATAGGGTAACTCCACCGCAGTGGGGTTTCCTCACGGCATGGAGCCGATTTTTGTCCACTGGCAAAAATATTATACCACTTCGTCCCAAATTCGTGATGACGAATATCTATGAAAAATGTGATAAATATCTTGGCAATTCCCCATCCTGCATGATAGAATTTTAACGACAAATCAGCCTGAAATAGGCTGATTTTCATGTCCCAACCCTATTCACCCAAAGGAGTTTTCCATGCTTCCAAGTTACCTGCTCTCCCTGCGCGAAGGGATTGAAGCCGCGCTCATCGTCGGCATCGTGCTCGGCGCGTTGCGCCAGATGCGCCGCACGGAACTGGTTCCCGCCGTCTGGTTCGGAACCCTGTCCGCGGCCGCGCTCAGTCTGCTGGGCGGCATCCTGCTCACCACCTTCGGTCTCTCATTTGAAGGCGCGGCCGAACAGATCTTCGAAGGCATCACCATGATCCTCGCCGCCGCGCTGCTCACCTGGATGATCTTCTGGATGAGCCGCACGGCGCGCACGCTCAAAAGCGACATCGAAGCAAATGTCCATCGCGCCGCGTTTGGCACGGGCAAGCGCGCCGTCTTCTTCGTGGCCTTCATCGCCATCCTGCGCGAGGGCATCGAACTGGCGCTCTTCCTCACCGCCTCGGTCTTCGCCACCAACACGCTCCAGACCCTCATCGGCGCGATCCTCGGTCTCGGCACGGCCATCCTGCTCGGCTGGTCCATCTTCGCGGCCATCCTCCGCCTCGACTTGCGCCGCTTCTTCCAGGTGACGGGTTTCCTGCTGATCCTCTTCGCGGCAGGCATCGTCGCGCATGGCATCCATGAGTTCAACGAGGTCGGCTGGATCCCCGCGGTCATCGAGCATGTCTGGGATGTCAACGCGTTCATCGATGAAAACTCCACCTTCGGCCTGCTCCTCAAAGCCCTCTTCGGTTACAACGGCAACCCGTCCCTCACCGAAGTGCTGGCCTACGCGGCATACTTCGTCGCGGTCTTCTTCGGTCTGCGACTGGCGAACAAACCCAAACCCGTCACAGCAAATCAGCAAGCGTAACTTCAAGGCCTGGCGCAAGTCAGGCCTTTTTTATCGAAGTATAATCATCGAATGCTATCCAACGAAATTCTCGACTGCATCCGCCGCGCCCTCACCGAAGACATTGGCACGGGTGACGCGACGACGGACGCCATCGTCCCGCCCGACGCGACCATGCGCGGGCAGATCATCGCCAAGCAGGATGGGATCATCGCGGGACTCGACGTGGCACGCGCCGCCTACGAACTGTTGGACTCCTCCGTAGACTTCTCTTCCCAACTGGCCAACGGTTCACGCGTGACAAAGGGCGGAATCCTCGCCCTCGTCTCTGGTCGGACCTCGAGCCTGCTCACCGCCGAACGGACGGCGCTCAACTTCCTCGGGCGGATGTCTGGCATTGCCACCTTGACTCGTCAATTCGTGGACGCGGTCGCTGGCACGCGCGCCGTCATCCTCGACACGCGCAAGACCGCGCCAGGTCTGCGCCTCGTGGACAAACTGGCCGTCAAACTCGGCGGCGGCGGGAATCATCGCATTGGCCTGTACGACATGATCCTCATTAAAGACAATCACATTGACTACGCGGGCGGAATCGAAGAAGCCGTTCGACGGGCGCGCGCCTACGATAGCGGCCTCCCGATCGAGGTCGAAGCGCGAAGCGTGGCCGATGTTAACGTCGCGCTGAGTCTGGGCGTCGAAAGAATCCTTTTAGATAACATGTCGGTTGAGCAGATGTCCGAAGCGGTGGCGCTCACGAATGGCCGCGCCAAGCTCGAAGCGTCGGGCAACGTCACGCTGGAGACTGTCCGCCGAATCGCCGAAACGGGCGTGGACTTCATCTCCGTCGGCGCGCTGACGCACTCGGCCAAAGTGTTCGATGTGAGTTTTGATTACATCAAATAAATTCGGTACACGGATTCCACAGATTGGACGGATTTACACGGAAGAACTTTTTAAACACGAAGGACACGAAGGCAACGAAGGAAATACGCACGAAGGCAAAATTTCTTTTCCCCCTTTGTGTACCCTTTGTGCGACTTTGTGTTTAGAGAATTTAAAAAAATCCGTGAGACTCCGTGCTTTCCGTGTAATCCGTGTACAAAAAGGATTTTGAAATGAATCAACAAACCCAAGCGATGTACGACAAAATGCGGGCGAAACTCGAAAAGGTTGTCCCCGATGTGGAACTGCGGATCAAAGCCGAGATCGCCGTGGAGATCAACGCGCTGAAAGCCGAACGCAACGCGGTCATCCTCGGCCATAACTACATGGAGCCTGCGCTGTTCTACTCCATCCCCGATTTCGTGGGCGACTCGCTCGACCTGAGCCGCAAGGCCGCGCAGACCGACAAGGATGTGATCGTGTTCTGCGGCGTCAGGTTCATGGCCGAGACCGCGAAACTTTTGAACCCGACCAAGACCGTCCTCCTGCCTTCGGAAAAAGCGGGTTGTTCGCTGGCGGCTTCGATCACCGCGCAGGATGTGCGCGACTTGAAAGCGCGCTTCCCTGGCGTGCCCGTTGTCACCTACGTCAACACCTACGCGGACGTGAAGGCCGAGAGCGACATCTGTTGCACGTCGAGCAATGCCATGGCCGTGGTGGAATCGCTCAAGAGTGAAAAGGTTATCTTCCTGCCCGACGAATATCTGGCCGCGAACGTGGCGCGCGAGATGGGATGGAATATCATCTTCCCCGACGCCCTCACCCCTGCCCCTCTCCCGATTACAGGAGAGGGGAAAACCATGATCGGCTGGCGTGGACGCTGCGAAGTCCACGAGAAGTTCACCGTGAACGACATCCAAACCGTGCGCGCACAGTTCCCCGATGTGGCCGTGCTGTCGCACCCTGAATGCAGCCCCGATGTTACCGCCGCCTCCGATTTTTCGGGCAGCACGAACGCCATGATCAAGTTTGTGAAAGAGTCCAAGGCTCCGCAGTATCTCGTCCTGACCGAATGCGCCATGGGCGACAACATCGCCGCGGCCAATCCCGAAAAGGACATGCTGCGCCTGTGCATGGTGCGCTGTCCGCACATGAACACCATCACGATGGAGGACACTCTGAGCGCGCTGAAACTCAACCGCTACGTGATCGAAGTCCCCGAAGACATCCGCGTCCGCGCGGCGCGGTCGGTGCAGAGGATGATCGAGATTGGGTAAAACCAATTGATGGACTCTTGCTGTATAATTCGATTATGGCAATTGCAACGCAAGAAATATTAGTTGACGTGACCCGAACCCTCAATCGCCTGACCAGCCTGTGCAAAGAACACTATGGGGAAAGATTGATTTCGCTGGCCGTATTTGGGTCGGTGGGACGCGGCACGGCGCGCCCCGATTCTGACATTGACTTTCTCCTGGTCGTCAAGAATTTACCGAATGGGCGCATGGCGCGCGTGGGGGAATTTTCCGCCATTGAAACCGCGCTCGATATAAAGGGTCATCTTGAGCTTTCGCCTGTTTTTAAAACCCCCGAAGAAATCGCGGATGGCAGTCCGTTATTGTTGGATATGGTCGAAGACGCCCGCGTGTTATTTGACCGCGAGGATTTCTTCAAGCACGCCATGGAAAATTTGAAAAAACGATTACAACGATTAAACGCGCGCCGCGTCTGGCAGGGAAACGCTTGGTATTGGGACTTGAAGCCTGACTACAAACAGGGTGAGGTATTCGAGATATGAAAAATCTGTCCCTGGCAAAAAGTTATTTGGGTAAAGCGCAAAAGCGGTTGAAAATCCTGGACATGTTGTTGGATGAAGATGATTATTCCGATGTCGTTCGGGAAGCGCAGGAAATCGTCGAGCTTGCGCTGAAAGGGATGTTGCGCCAAATCGGTATCGAACCTCCCAAATGGCATGACGTGGGACAGTTGATTTTGGAGTATCGAACGCGTTTTCCCGATGAGGTTTCGGCGCAAGCGGAGAAGTTGGCGGGAATTTCTGCCTGGCTGCGTAAAGAGCGCGAGTTTTCATTTTACGGCGATATTGATTTCATTCCCACGGAACAATATTCGAAAGATGACGCTCAACGCGCAATAGACGACGCAAAGTTTGCCGTTCAAATGTCGGAACTGACAATCAAATAGCGGTTACCCAGAGCCGCCGAGAATCCCGAAAAGGACATGCTGCGCCTGTGCATGGTGCGCTGTCCGCACATGAACACCATCACGATGGAGGACACTCTGAGCGCGCTGAAACTCAACCGCTACGTGATCGAAGTCCCCGAGGATCCGCGTCCGCGCGGCAAGGTCGGTGCAGAGGATGATAGAGATTGGGTAGTTGGATAGTTACGTAGTTTGGTAGTTACGTAGTTGGGTAGTCGCCGTCATTGCGAGTCTTCGAGAAGCAATCTCCTCATCGTGGTGGGGATTGCTTCGCCCCTTCGGGGCTCGCAATAACGGCCAAGTTAGGTTGCGGCAGAAGGTCGCGCTCTATTGAGCCTGTTGAAATGGTAGAATCAAAGCATGTCAGTTTTCGAGTATCCGACCCATTCTGTTGAAATAGACCACGATGATTCCATGAATCTCTATGACAAGTGGAAATCACCAATCGTGATTATTTCCGATGGACCCTATGGAGTCAAAGGGTTTAAAGGCGATCTTTTCTCGCCAGAGGGTCTCGATAAATGGTACGAACCGCACATCGCAAAATGGACTGAAAAATCAACCCCGCAAACGACTCTCTGGTTTTGGTGTACGGAAGTAGGTTGGGCGACGGTTCATCCCATTTTGGATAAATACGGATGGGAATACCGCGCTTGCAATGTTTGGGACAAAGGCATCCAGCACGTAGCAGGAAATACGAATACACAGTCTTTGCGGCAGTTGCCCGTCGTTACAGAGATTTGTGTCCATTACATAAAAAAGCCGACTTTCAGCCTCAATGGAAACGGAAATACCGTAACCATGAAAGACTGGTTACGGTACGAATGGAAACGCACAGGTTTGCCATTTTCAATAACGAATGAGGCGGCTGGCGTGAAGAATGCCGCAACAAGAAAATGGTTTACAGACGATTGGCTATGGTACATGCCCCCAGCAGAATCGTTTGAAAAACTTGTTGAGTATGCCAATGAACACGGCATATCAAGCGGACGACCTTATTTTTCAATGGATGAAAAAAAACCCTTAAGCAAAAAAGAATGGGAAAAACAACGCGCCAAGTTTTATTGCCCAATGGGCGTGACGAATGTCTGGGCGCAACCGCCCGTCAATGGCGTGGAGCGGGTGAAAAATGGATCGAAGGCGGTTCACTTAAATCAGAAACCGCTGAACATTATCAAAATGCTGATTGAAATTTCCTCCGATGAGGGCGATTTGATTTGGGAACCGTTCGGCGGTCTTTGCACGGGTGCAATTGCATCCCACGAATTGAAGCGGTCTTATGTTGCCGCTGAAATCAACGAGGAAATTTATGACGCCGCGTTGAAGCGCTTCAAAAAACATTTAAGCGCGCCCAGGCTTTTATAGGCGCAGTAGCCTGTTGATTCCCTCTTCAGAACGAATCAAACCTTTCCCCCAACCTTCAACATTCGAGCCAAAAAATTCGCTTTGCAACACCCTGGTTTTGAACTCTTCAAGTCCAGGGTGTTCTATTCTGTCCATCTTTGCAAAGTTGGTATCCAAGCGATAACTGTATTTTCCCAAAAGCGATTTCAACTTGCGTTGATATGTTGGAGAGACGGAATAAGTTTTTGCGTTTCTGCCCCAGGATAAAACTTCAGATTCCGCCTTTTTCAAATCCTTCGATGATCCTTGGAATTTGTATCCATTTGTGTTTGTCTGTTGTAAATTGCTTGTTCGGCGGGTTGTATCTTCTGGTTCAAAGACAAGATAATCTGGCGGGTTGTGATAATGCTCGTCCCGCGCAACCGCCAGACTTTTCGCCGTATCAATGAAAATGTCCATGATTCTTGGCTTGCCGTAAATCAAATATTCGGGCATCCAAGCCACGATAGCGACATTGGTTTGATTGTTTGCAAAATGGAGTTGAGAGTCTTTGAAGCGTGCGGTAATCTCAGTGGCAAAAGGAAACCACGTTTTGACTTCAATCCCAGGTTTGACTTCTTTATCCCACTGAAAAATTGTGTCTGGAAAACCAGGGTCTTGCCTATCCCATTTCCCATTGAAGCGAGACCAGTCGTTTCGATTCAATTCGCTCACGATAGCAAACTCGATCATGTTCCCAATCAACGGGGACAATTTCGAAACAACAAGCGAAAGATGTCTCGCGTATTCAAAATCGGGCGGCTTGGCGACATCAACTACATCTATGACCCTGCCTTTGAGTTCAAGGATTTTATCGCTGGCAACTTGAAGGATCTCTTGAATGGCATTGGAATAAGTCAGAGTCATTTGTCCCTCCCAAAAAGACTGATGATGGATACCTTCAAAACGTTGGCAATCAAGAGGACTTCTGAATCAAGCACCTGCCGTTCGCCGCGTTCGATTTTTGACACAAGAAATCTATCCACCCGCCAACCAGCCATTTGAAGTCGAATGGCAAGTTGCTCCTGGGTGATCCCCAATTGCTCGCGTATCCTGGCGACGTTTTTCCCAACAACATTTTTCATGGCAGTGGGATTATAAGGAGTGGAAACAAAAAAGGTGTGACTGTATGCGGTCACACCTTTCAAGTCGCTATGGCGCTTTCGTAAACACAACACGGGCGATTAATTCTCGCGCGGTCGGTGCAGAGGATGATCGAGATTGGGTAAGTAGTTGGATAGTTACGTAGTTTGATAGTTGGGTAGTTGCCGCCATTGCGAGGCGGCGGTCTTCCGCCGAAGCAATCTCCTCGCGGTGGTAGGGATTGCTTCGCCCCTTCGGGGCTCGCAATGACGGTCAGAAGAGTCCAGGTCACAGCCCGACGATATGTTGTAAAAATCGCAAAAAACTGATATATTGACAGCCATATGTCATTCGATCCAACATATCCGCACAGGCTTGCCCCGCTTCCGCCCCAACAGACTATCGCAAATGCCGATTTTGGGGATTTGTTGATTCAAGCGCGTGTGGAATTGGCGGAACTCAAAGGCGCGTGCGGACAGATCCCGAATCCGCTCCTGCTCATGTCGCCCGCCATCATCCGTGAGTCGGTCGCCAGTTCCAACATCGAAAACATCAACACCACCCTGGCGGACGTGCTCCAGTGGCAGTTATTTCCCGAAGCGGAGAGACGCCAGCCCGACAAGGAAGTGTTGCGCTATCGTGAAGCCGCGGAATGGGGATTCAAAAACGCGGAAAAATACGCGCTGTCGTCGCGGCTCATCACAGGAATTCAGGCGCGTTTGATTCCCGATGGCAACGGTCAATACCGCCGCGAGCAAAACCAGATCGCCAACCTGTCCAGCCGCGAAAGTTTGTATACCCCGCCCATTGCAAGCGACATCCCCAACCTGATCGGAAATTGGGAAAACTATGTCAACGCGGCGGACGAAGCGCTCGACCCGTTGATCCGCGTCATCATTGCCCATTATCAATTCGAAGCCATCCATCCATTCCGTGATGGAAACGGCAGGACGGGACGTATCCTGATGGTTCTTCACCTCATTCAGAGTGGGTTACTTCAATTTCCTGTCCTGTATATCAGCGGATACATCAACCAACACCGCTCGGATTACTACCGTCATCTTTTGGCGGTTACGAAAGACCAAAACTGGCATGGTTTTATTGAATATATGCTGCGTGGTTTTTACGCGAAAGCCATGGAGACCCATGACGATCTGAAAAAAATTACCGTTCTTTTCGATCAGATCAAGGAACAGATCAGGTCAGAAAAACAAAAGATTTATAGCGGCGACCTGGTCGAAGCCATATTTGCCTATCCCGTCATCACGCCCACCAAACTCGCCAGCGAATTGAATATGCATTACACGACTACGAGTAGATACCTGTCTCAACTGACAGAAATGGGGATTTTGAGAGAAGCGAAGGTTGGGAAACATCACATCTTCGCGAATCATAAATTGCTTTCGATCTTGAGTAAGCCGTCCTAAAAACGGTGCAGAGGATGATTGAGATTGGGTAGGGACAATATTTACGGATACCAAGCAGGTTGTCCGTCATAAGCGCCTGAACAAATCAAGCATTCCTGTTCGCTTCCATCGCTATTCATCCAATAAATTTGCGTTATTCCACTTCTATCAGACTCAAAAAGAATTTTGGTGTCATTCAGAATCCATATAGGCCGCCAATCTTCCCCTGTGCTCTTGGTGAGCCTGACAAGATTTTTTCCATTAAGTTCCATTCGGTAAATTTCATAATTGCCATCTCGAAATGACGAAAATGAAATCCATTGTCCGTTAGCGGACATAAACGGTATTGCATCCCAATAAGTGTTTGTTAATTTCCTTTGCCCCTTTCCGTCGCTATCCATTATCCACAGTTGATCCAAGCCATTTTGATATTGATAAAACAGAATTTGGTTACCATCTTGCGACCATCCCGACGGCCAAGCACTATGGGCATAATTATCAGATTCACCTGTATTAAAGGTTAATCTTTTTATGTTTGTACCATCCGAATTCATCGAAAATACCTCAGTTCGAAATTTGCCGTTATTATCATAATCATCAATATTGGCAAAGATAATTGAGGTACCGTCGGGAGACCATATAGGCCAAGAATTATCTGACTTATAATCTTTTGTTAGCCTAACAACATTACTCCCATCATTATTCATAACATATATTTGACGATTTCCGCTACGATCTGAATGAAATACAATATGCGTACCGTCGGGCGACCATGAGGGGCTTTCGTCAGTAGCAGAATTGCTTGTAAGTCTCCTCAAATTAGTACCATCCATATTCATCACATAAATCTCTTTATTACCGTCTCTTTCGGAAACAAAAGCGAGTTGATCACCACTCACTGGAACAGATGTGGCATTTGCCTGAAATGTTGGCGATGGTAAATACGTTGGTTCAACAATCGGAGGAGTTATGCCCTGCGCCTGTGCTGTCGCTAATGCAACTTGAAATTGGAATTGCTTATCCAAAAGGCTAGCAATAGTAGCTTGGCTTTGAATATTCAATGCGTCGGATGTCTGCTGAGCGATAGCCTGCTGTTTTGAATCGGCTAGACTTTGCGAGAGTTGTAAGACTGCTACCACTAATCCACAAATAGCAACAGCGCCTGCCAAACCTCCGATTTTTAGCCACATTGAGTTGTCCTTTGATTTTGACATTTCGCCTCTATTTTGTGTAGCAGTTTTCAGAAAACGATTTTTGCTTGAAAATTTGTCCAAACCCAGACGCGTCGGATGATGCCGTATAATAACCAGAGTATAGACTGGATTGTTTTATTAATCAACCCTATGCAAAAATCAGGAGTGAGGCATGCTCCAAACAGACGTACTCATCATCGGCACGGGCATCGCGGGGGCGACGGCGGCGCTGAAGTTGGCGGAAGATCCCAACCGTCACATCACCATCATCACGCGCGAGCTTGACCCGCACGAGTCCAACACGGGGTACGCGCAGGGGGGCATCATCAGCCGC
>Ga0210049_1003931_pt1 | contig 13228 bp, 11 predicted proteins | sample CryGeyCG2014_300_2_FD_183964 | JGI IMG/M metagenome (GOLD analysis project Ga0210049, IMG submission 183964) | Groundwater microbial communities from aquifer - Crystal Geyser CG06_land_8/20/14_3.00 (SPAdes) (version 2) | ecosystem: Environmental > Aquatic > Deep subsurface > Groundwater | place...
GAATCAATAAAGGTGTAGAGGCTTAACCTCAACACTTTATAAAAACTTTGAGATCAATAATAAAAAAATTATCTTTGACGAATATATTAGATTTACAAAGATACAGAGGCCCGTCCTCTGTTTTTTTCTATTTTTAACAGTGCTTGCCATTTTTGGGGGAATTGGTATAATTTATTAAGTTTGAAAATATGAAAATCATAATTTTCGGAAGTAAAAAAATTATCATAAGGAAACTTTCAAATGGAGATTTGAAAAATGTTAAAAAATTCCAAGATTTTATTAATTCTTTTGTAGAAGAGGATGCTCAGATTTTATATAATAAAAAATTTTCGTTGAAAGAAGAAAAAAACTGGCTAAAAGAACAATTACAAAACATAAAAAATCATAAAACGGTTTTTCTAATGGCGCAAGACCATAACAAGGTGATCGGAACTACCGGAATTGACCTTCATCGCGGAAGAGAGGCGCACGTTGGAGAATTTGGGATTACCATCAGAAACGGTTATCGAGGAATTGGTTTAGGGAAGTATTTAATGAAAGAAATAATCAAATTAGCTAAAAAAGAGTTAAAACCAAAAATAATTAGATTGAGCGTATTTCCGACCAATAAAGCAGCAATCGGGCTTTATAAAAAACTTGGTTTCAAAAAAGTGGCTAAAATCTCAAAACAGATTCAATACAAAGGAAAATTAGTTGATGAAATAATAATGCTTCTAAAAGTATGAAAATTGAAGAAATTTTGGGCCTGGGGATAAATTTTGTTTTAAAAATTTGATTTTTTGAAAAGGAAGATGGATATTTAAAGAAGGTAACATTTCGGCACGATCGTGCCCATTTGTTACAAATTATCAGCGTTACAAAACGCCGAGACCAGATCTCTGTTTTTTTCTTGACTTTTGGAGAGGGAAAGTGATAAAGTAAAAACAGTGGGATTTTAGAATCCTAAATTAAAAAAATATAAGGGGGTGAAAAGAATGAGACTGAAAGAAAAAGAAGAGAGAAAAGTTGTCATTCAAAAAGTAAGTTTGGAAGAACTCCAAAAAAATCTTCCTCTCTTTAAAGAATTAATCAGAGCTTATCAGGAGATCTTTGGAGATTCTGATGGTTGGGGAGAAGGAGCTTATTGTGATAAAGAAGGTTGGTCAAGATTGATTTCTCTTTCTGAATACCGTCATCGCTTGATGGAAAAAAGATTATTGTGTGATTGTGGGGGAAAGTTTTTAGCTTGCTATCCTTCAAGGGCATTAAAGAGAAGGATAATAAGAGAATTAACTCCCTCAGATAATGAAAAACCAATATGTATCTTAATGAAAGAGGCTGGAACAAATCATGTTGTTGGGTTCTTCTGGGGAGTAATAACTAGCCTGGAGAATATTGTCGAGAGAATATTATTATCTTCTTGCCAGAAAAGAGAGAAAGGGATTATGAAAATAATAGATGAATTAAAGAACTCCTTAAATTCTTTAGATGATAAACAAAATATTCTTTTTGGAGACGAGATAGCAATTTTAAAAGAGTTCAGAAAAGGAATAGAACCATTAGCAGGATTAGCCAGGATGTTCTTTGAACATGGTATAGAATATGATTGCCATCAGCTTGTTTTTTGGAGTTCAAAAGAATCTTCTATTTGTAAATTAGCTATTAGAATTGGGTTTCAGAAAATTTACGAATCAAATAATGGAACAATCTTTCTCTTCCACAAAGACTTTTCTTCTTTTCTAGACCTACTAAGGAAAGCAAAAAGTCCTGCCATTGCAGTAATCAGAACTTATAAGACTAAAATGTTAGAGAAATAATAAAGACCGGGGAAATTATATTATTTGCCTGGTCTTTTCAATTTGGTTATTATATAATTAAATAAGTAGTATATTTTAGTTATATGATTAATTATACAGTTAAATTTTCACCAGAAAAAAATCTAAAAGAGGCAATTTCTCCCTATAACCAATATTGTGATGGTTTTAAAAGCCCGGGAGGCAACGGCAAGAGTTATATTAGTTCTTTAATCTTATCGATAGGTAAAACTCCTAAAACATTTTCCCATAAAGGTTCTATAATCCTTGATTCAATACTTGCCTATGATAATGCAGAAATAAGCTCAGCTTATATTGGCCAGATTAATATGACTATTGTTTCTTCTTTTTCTGGGCCTAATGGATTAATCTGGGGGTATGATCTAGCTAAGACATCAAATTTGAAGAAAAAACACCATTTAATTCCCTCCTTTCTAAAGCATAAAGGAAGAAAGGTTTATATCTACGATGTTCAGCCATTATTAGAAGCCTCTTTACAGCTTTTTGGCTCGAACAAAAAAAAGCATTTCCCTTTTTTGCCAGGAGCCCATGTTCCTTGCGCCGGTCGTCATCTTGTAATAAATGGTCCTGCTCATATCTATTCTGCCATAGGTATAGGTATCCCAAAGAACCGTTCAAAATCGGCCAGCCTTTTAATGGAAGACGTAGGGAAATTAAATACCTTGGGAGTTGAGAAATCGAAGAAAGAAATTCTTAAAAACATTGCCGAGAGTATTCTTATTATAGGAAAAAATCAAGAGATAGTTTTTAAAGAACTTTTTGTTGGTTTAAAGAATAAAAAAATTGGGAAAAACGAAATAGGATGTGGCCTAGTTGTTATGCCTTATTTTACTTTAGCTAGGAAAGCGGTTGTTGACAATAATCCGAAAAAAATGATGAAGATATCTTTGAGGCAATGGAAGAAGCTATCTAAGAGTTTTTTTATCTAAATAAATTATGCTTCCTCTTGCTACAAGCCATTTAGTATATTTGTTTTCTATATTAATAAATTTGTTGCTTGGTTTTTGGGTTTATCTCCACGGGAGAAGAAAAAGAGTGAATATAACATTCCTCTTTTTTATCTTTGGTATTGTTGGCTGGCTATTTACTTTATTCCTTTATTATACAGTCACTAATCCTAAATTGATTTTAGTTATTGGCAGATTGAATTTTGCTGTAATACTAGTAATGTTATTTTTCGGATTGAAATTTGCTCTTATTTTCCCTGAGGAGATTTCCCCCTTAAAAAAATGGAAACAGACTATTATATTAATTGAAACGGGATTGCTATTTTTGATAACTCTTTTCACCCCATTAATAGATAAGGAGGAAATTATTGTCGGGAATTTAAGACAAACGATTTATGGCCCCTTGTATTTTTTATTTATCCTTCATTTCGTTGTCTTTGTCGGACTTATTATAGGTATATTTATTAAAAAACTTAGGAAATTTTCTGGGATAGCAAGAGTTCAGATCTATTATATTATTTGGGGTCTTTCTCTTACCGCAATATGCGGTTCCATCACTAACATTCTAATTCCTTTATTTGGATATCAAGACGTTGCAAATTTAGGTCCTCTCTCTACATTTTTTCTGGTTGGGGCTTTTTCTTATGCTATTGTTAAGTATCGTCTGATGGATATCCGATTGGTCATAGGGCGGACGGCGATTTATATCTTTAGTTTTTTATCAGTTATTGCCATAAGTTTTTCTCTGGTTTTTTTCAACAATAGATTGTTCCAGCCTATTTCTTTTAATATCCTGGGACCCTTAATTATTGTTATTGCTGTTTTACTTTTCCAATTTTTCTTCAGGTTCTTTGAGAAATTAGCTTCCAGGTATTTCTATTATACTTTCTATTCTTATCAAACCGTTTTAACTGATTTGGGAGAGAAGTTAACTCAAATTTTAGATTTAAAAAGATTGAGTTCCTTGATTGTTGATACTCTGCTCAAGACTATGCAGTTAGATAGAACTGTTGTTCTAATGAGAGAAAAGAATAGTCATTACACTATCTTAAGGAATATTGGCTTTAAGGAAGAAAATGGAATTTCTTTAGTCAGAGATAACTTCTTAACCAGATATTTAGAAAAAACAAAGAAACCATTGGTTTATGGGGAGCTTAGTCTATTGCAAAGAGATGCTGTATTCAGGGAGGAGAAAGAAAACCTAAAAAAACTTCAGGAAAATATGAGAAAAATTGAAGCAAATATTTGTTTACCTCTTTTTAGAGAAGATAAAATCATTGGCATAATAATTTTAGGCAAAAAAATTTCAGGTGACCCTTTTTCTCAAGAAGACCTTGAGCTTTTGACTACTCTTTCTACCCAGGTCTCAATTGCTTTAGAGAATGCTCACCTTTATTCAGAAGTTGAAGACCTCTCCCAGAACCTTCAGGAAAAAGTTCACCAGCAAACCAGAGAACTTCAAGAAGCCTACCGAAAAATCAGCAAGGCCTACCAAACAGAAAAGAAAGCCCATCAGGAACTTAAGAAATTAGATGAAGCCAAAAATCAGTTCATTATGGCTACTCAGCACCATTTAAGAAGTCCCTTAACTATAATGAAAGGATATGTCTCAATGCTCCTGGAAGGCGATTACGGTCAGGTCGGTCAAAAAGTCAGAGAAAAGTTTCTCTTCTTCCAGCAGTCAACCGAGAAACTAATAAATTTAGTCAATGAATTTTTAGATATCTCCCAATTCCGGGTTGGTAAAGGAATTCTTAATTTAGCAAATATTAAAATTGAAGATTTAATCAAGGAGATTATCAAAGAAGTCAAACCAGAGGCAGATAATAAAGGTATTTATCTTAGACTAGAGAAACCAAAACGTCTTCCAACTATTCAGGCTGACCCCCGTAAACTCAAGGAGGCAATATATAATATCGTAGATAATGGAGTTAAGTATACTGAAAAAGGAGGAATAACAATAAAATTAAAAACTGAAAATGAAAAATTAAAAATTGAAATCTCAGATACAGGAATTGGGATGGAAAAGGAAGAAATAAATACCTTGTTCGAGGAAACCTTCAAGAGAAGTAAGGGGGCTAAGAGATTATATGCCTTAGGTAGGGGAATAGGATTATATATTGCTTCGAACATTATAGAGGCCCACCGAGGCAAGATCTGGGTCAAGAGTCCAGGCCAAGGCAAAGGTTCAACTTTTTACATTGAGCTACCAATAAAATAATATGAAGAAAATTTTGATGGCAAGGATCTTTCACTTCGTTCAAGATTCTTTTGATCAAAATTTATTAATAAATAATTAATCTATGAAAAAAATTTTGATAATAGAAGATGAAAAAATGTTAGGCGAAATGTATCGGGATAAATTTATTCAGGCAGGTTTTGATGCGGTTTTGGCTGAAACAGCTGAACAAGGAGTAGAAGCAACTTGCAAAGAGAAGCCGGACCTAATTTTGCTTGATATTCTTTTGCCAAGAACAAACGGCATTGGCTTTATGGAATGGTTTAAAAAAGAGAAAGAACTTTCTTCTATTCCGGTCATAGCTTTTTCCAATTATGACGACCCAAAAACAAAAAAGGAAGCAGCGGAATTAGGAATAAAAGATTATTTGATAAAAACAAACTACACTCCCCAAGAAATCGTTGATAAGGTAAAATCTTACCTAAAAAATTAATACAATAGCGAGAGTCTTGGCAAAAGAAAAGGCTCCACTTTCTATATTGAATTGCCGATTTCAGTTTAGATTTTTAAAAAACTAAAACTGAGAATTATTTTTTATGAAGGCAAGACTAATAAAAAACAAGGCTCTTGACAAAACGACATATTCTTGTTTGAATTGTAATAGACGAAATAATAAGAAAGAGAATAGAACCTTAACAAACCAAAAACCTTGGAAAGGAGTGAATGCTATGGGAAAGATTCCAGATAACCATAAGATGAAGATTGTAGTACACCCGAAATTGGTAGTGTTTAAACGCCCCGGTTTTTTGAAAGAATTTGGATTTAAAGATTTCGCAAGAGAAGAATTTTTTAGAAAAGATATCCCAAATGGAGAAGAGTTTCTTAAGCTGGTTCACGCCGAAAAGCATATAAGAGAAATCAAAAAAGCTTGCGAAATAAAAGCGTACCTGGCCGAAATGCAATTAACACCGGAGTGTTATGAAATAGCCTGTTTAGGAGTTGGGACCGTAATCCTCGCTTCAGAGGAAGGTAATTTTGCTATTCAATGTATGACCGGTCATCATGCTAGCAGAGAGACTGCAATGGGTTTTAATCTTTTTAACTCAATGGCAATTGCCGCTCAACGATTGGTTAATCAGGGGAAAAGAGTTTGTATTATTGATATTGATGGGCATCACGGAAACGGCACCCAGAGTATTTTTTATGATACCAATCAGGTCTTGTATTGTTCAATTCATCAAGAAGATGTTTTTCCGGGAACCGGAAGCAAAGAAGAAACTGGAAAGGGGCAGGGGAAAGGTTATACTTTAAATATTCCTCTGCCAAAAGGTAGCGGAGATGGTGCTTTTATCGAGGCACTCAAAGAAGTAATCAGTAAGGCAGTTGATTTTAAACCTGATGTTGTTGGAGTGTATGCAGGTTTTGATGGTTATCATGCGGACAAATTGCTTGATTTAAATTATACTCTTAAAGGGTTTTATAAGTGCGGCAGGATGATTGGTCAAAATTTCAAGCAAGTTTTTGCTACACTTGGCGGAGGATACCATCAGGATCTCACAAAATGCATTTTTGCGTTCGTGGCTGGAATCAATCAGAAAGAATACCCGTATTGACACATTAACTTCCCTTTTGTATGCTGGTAATACTAAGTACTTTTTAGGTTTGGCTTAGAGAAAAAAAAGAAAAGAGGTGATTACCGTGAAGCAGAACAAGACAAGAGCCAAGATGCTGAAGGCTTTGCAGAAGGTTCTTGCGTCCCCTCTGCGGCCGAAGCTTCAAGAGGTTCACCGGGAGTGCTAACATGTACCCGAGAACTTCCCAAGCGGGAATTCTAAAAACGAATTCCCGCTTTTTTATACATGATAAACTTGATTTTTGGGTTAAGATATTTTAATATAGAATCGGCTTTAGGAAAGCCATATTTAGTACATTAACAACTTAAAAAATAGGAGGTGTTACGATGCAAGCGAGAAGATATATTTTGAGGCCCGAGTTTTTTGGCGGAATATTGTTTGATAAAGAAAGGAAAAATTATTTCTACTTGGATGTTCAGACCACCGTTGCTCTTCAAAACATTACAGAGCAGCCTGGTGAAATTTCCTTTCCGAAAAGTTATATTGATTTCCTTTCAGGAGAAGGAATAATTAGTTTTAGCGATGGAAAAACGTTGTTTTCAGGAGATGTAATTAAGTACTCACTACAGCCAAAGGATTTTCCCGCAGCTCCTTTACGGATTCATCTCGCGATTACTTACGAATGCCCATTAGATTGTGTCCATTGTTTTGTTAAAAACTATAAGTGCCAGCAAGAAGAGATGGAAACAGGCGAGCTTAAAAAACTTATTGATCGCCTTGTTGGAATTGGAACTTACGAAGTACTGGTAAGCGGAGGAGAACCTTTTACGCGAAAAGATCTCTGTGAATGTTTGGACTACGCTTTATCAAAAGGAATGATTGTGAAACTTTTTACTAATGGTCTGCTTTTAGACGAAAGACAGATTGAAAAACTCCGGCGTCTTAAATTAAGCTATTTAGCTATTGGATTCGATGGTCCAGATCCCACTAGTTATGGCTCTATCAGAGGAGATAAAGGACGAGTTGCTTTTGATAAGGTTTTAAGAAATATACAGATTGTGAGAAAACGACTGAATATCCCGGTAGCAATTCAATTTACGTGCACAAAAAGGAATACCGATTCTCAGACACTTTCCCGATTGGTGGAATTTGCAGTAGAGCATGATGTATTGTTGCGAGTTAGACCCATAAATCCTTGTGGAAATACTCTGGCTAATCCCGATCTACTTTTGGATTATCAGGAATATCTCTTAATTCTTCAGTCGCTTTATGAACTTTTTTTAAAACAGGGATATTCTCCGAAGGATATAAAAGCAAAGCAGGGCAATATTCGGTTTAAATTTAGTCGGCGCTCGATTAAATTTGACGAATCTCCTCTTCCTTATCTTGGTTGGGGATGTCCCGGTGGTTATGTTCATGCTTTTATTGATCCTTACGGAAATATGTATCCTTGCGGTTTTTTGGTGAGTCATCTTCCTCGCGATAATAACGATAATATCAGAGAGAAAGATCCGTTAGATATTTGGTTGAACGGAAAAGGATTTCTTTTTAAGAGATCTCTTCTTGGTAATAATACTTGTTTTGACTGTAGATATTTCGTTACTTGTCGAGGAGGATGTCGCGTTCGAGCGTTGCATTGGAAAAAAGATATTAATGCTTCTGATCCGTATTGCCGACAGGAGTTTGAGAGACATAAAGGAATAAAGGGATTGTTCTTAGGGGGAGGCGATTGTGTGTAATCTATGCGGGAATTCTAAAAATAAATTCCCGCCTTTTTATTTTCTGAGCTTGACATTTCCAATTAAAATATTTTAATATAGAGGTGGCCTTGAAAAGGTCAAATATTTAAGCACATTTACAATTTAGATAAGGAGGTGTAACAATGGAAAAGATGACTTGGGAGCTACGGCTTACCACAAAAGAAAAAGAAAATCTTGTAAAGGTTCAGGAACTAAGGAAAGCAATAAGAAATTTTCTTGAGAGACAGGGTTTTTTGGAGGTTAATATTCCAGTGATTTTTCCGAGTAAATCTCTCTTGTACGGAGGAATTCCTATCTCAGGCCAAATAATTAATGGCTATCTCTGTGCGGTAATGACTCCTTTTATTCGCCGTTGGCTTGTTCTTGGTAAAGAACTCAATCTCTCAAGAGTGTATTTTATCGGGGAATGCTTCCGAGACGAAGAAGTCGATCAGGATCATTATCCTGTATTTGAAAACTTGGCGATGGGTGTAAGATATGAAGATTACCGTTTTCTTATGAAACTTATTCAAGAGATGGTTTTAGATGTTTTAAAAACTGCAGGGCAGAAAGACATTGGGGAGTGGCAATGTATTCCTTACTTTCAGTTGGGGTCAAAAACTGATTTCGCAAACATAAGAACTAACAATGAAAAGACTTTGAAAGAATATAGTGAATTAACCGCGGTTCTTTCCAGACCAACCTTTGTAACAGAGTTGCCGATGCAGTTGTTCGGGCCCGCACGAAAGATATCTCAGTACACTAAAGAAAGAGCAGAATTGTTTATTAGGGGTATTGAGATTGGTAACATCTCTACCTTTCTTACCGATGCCGAAGAACTCTTACAATGGTATCAGGAACAAGATATTGACTTTAGTCAATATCTTCTCGAAAAAGAACATTTAGATTCTGTTTCTACTTTGAATGGCGAACTCGTTACCACAGGAGCAATTGGGTTATCAAGACTTTATATGGTTTTACTTGGCTTGAATACAATAAAAGAGACGGTTCCTTTTCCGTATTTTGGAGGTGATTGATATGAAATTGTCCAGAAATTTTTTCAGGATTCAACATACCGATCCTACTCTCCTTCCAGAAAAAATTGACGAATTTGTAGAGATTGGATTAGGTTTAGAACTAAGAGATTTTATGCTCCCATCACTACTTGATTCCTCGGAAGACCTGGCAATGTGGATTGAGGTCTATCGTGAAATAAATGACGGAAGATTAAGTTTTTCTATTCATGGACCTGTGATTGATTTAAATCTTGGTTCACCGGATGAAAAAATCCGTCAGGTAAGCATCGAGCGAATTATTCAAATATTTAGAGTGGAAGAAGGACTGTCTGCTGAATTTTTGATAATTCACACTGGTTACGATCCTCGATTTTTAAACGAAAAAAACCGGTTTAAAAGTTGGATATCAAGAAGCCTTGAAAGTTTTTCATGGATTTTTGAGAAGGTTAATTTGCCCAAGTGCTTAAGAGCGATATGTATCGAGAATTCTCCGGGAGAACCTTCGGAAGCGTATTGGATTTATCTGCGTGCACTTAAGAATGAATTTGCTGACATTCCACTCCGTGCTTGTATTGATTATGACCATCTTCTTTCAAAAGAAAAACGGTTGGTATATCAATACTTAAAAGATCCAATGGTTGTATATTTACATCTTCCTTGGAGAAGAGCTGGCCAGACTATTTGTCGGAATTTACCGTCTGAACATAATCTCCAGGCGATTTGTTTCGAAGGCGAATTTAGGGAAGGAACGAAACAAAGACTGCAGAGGTTGGTAATAGATGTTCAGAGAAGCAGTTGCTTAATCTAATATAGGGAGTAGTTAAACTTAAGTTTTAATTACTCCCTTTTCTTAGAAATATCTGTAGAGAAAGCTGGATTAAGAATACAAAGAAGAGGTAAAGATTTTTTCGATAATCAGGGCCGTAAGTATCATTCTAAAATAGCAGAAGTGTATTTGAAACTTGCCCAAATGAGAAAATGGGTAATTTTAAACGGGGAGGATAAACCGGAGAGTATTCACAAGAAAATATTGAAAATCGTAAAAGAAGAACTCTCTAACAGACAAGTTTCTAAAAAATAAGGAATTTTTTAGACGACAGAAAATTTATGGAGTAGTCGAAGAGATAAACCATCTCTTCTCCACCCTGCGCTATCGCTCGGGTAGAAGAAGATTAATTGTTGTAGAACCACACTTCAGTCAGATGGGCAGAAGTGTTTTTTACTCTTGCCAATTTTTGAGTTTTGGGATAAAATAAGTAATCTAAGATTAGAGAATAAAACAAAAAAGAATGAGTGAAAAATTTATAATTGAGGGTGGTAAGAAACTTAATGGAGAGATTAAAGTAAGGGGTTCTAAAAATGCAGCCGGAGCCCTTTTGGCTGCCGTTTTACTTACTGATGAAGAGTGCCTGATTGATAATCTTCCTCGAATTTCTGATATTTTTAATCTTTTGGAAATTTTGAAAGAGATGGGGGTAGATGTAGAGTGGGTTAATGAAAGGAAGGTTAGAATTAAAGCCGGAGGGAGAGTTGATCCGGAGAAAATAGATTTTGAGAAGATTTCTAAATCTCGAATCTCTGTCCTTCTAATCGGCGCTCTTTTGCCAAGATTTAAAGAGTTTAAGATTTCCAGACCCGGAGGAGATAGAATTGGATTGAGGCCCATAACCACTCTTCTCAAGGCCTTAAAGGGATTGGGAGTTGATATTAAAGAAGAAGGTGATTTTTATCATTTTAAGTCGGAAAAACTTGTTGGAAAAGAAATTGTGCTTCAAGAATTTAGCGTTACAGCCACGGAAAATTTAATAATGACCGCTACCTTAACCGAAGGAAAAACTATAATAAAAGGAGCAGCCTGCGAGCCTCATGTTCAAGATTTGGCTAAAATGTTAAATAGTATGGGCGGGAATATAGAAGGGATAGGGACTCATACCTTGAGAATCCAAGGAAAGAAAAAACTAAAAGGGACAGTTCACAAAACTATTCCTGATTACCTCGAGGCCGGCACATTTATTGTTATAGGAGCGGCTGTTTCTAAAAAACTTAAAGTAAATAATATAGTATCTGAACATTTAGATCTTTTTTTAGCAAAGTTGGAAGAAATAGGAGTTGAATTCAGAAAAAACGATGACTCAATTGAAGTTTGGGGAACAACTAATTTAAAGCCGGCTCGAGTTCAGGCTCTTCCTTATCCCGGTTTTCCAACTGACCTATTGCCGATTGTTGTTCCTTTACTGACCCGGGCCGAAGGCAAAAGTTTAATCCATGATCCCTTATATCCAAATAGATTCAGTTATGTGGATGAACTAAGGAAAATGGGGGCGGATATTGAAATAGTTGATCCCCATCGAGCTTTTGTTTTTGGCAGAACTCCTCTGAGGGGAGTAAAGATTGAATCTTGGGATATAAGAGCCGGAGCGAGTTTAGTGGTAGCTGGATTAATGGCCCAGGGGAAGACCATTATTGGAAATATTGAACAAATAGATAGGGGATATGAGAAGATAGAAGAGAGATTACAGCAACTCGGAGCGAATATAAAGCGCATAAACGCTTAACTAAATGAAAAATGAAAAATGAAAAATTACAATTCAAAATTCAAAATTATTTTTTCACTTTTCACTTTTCACTTTTAATTTGACTGACCCGCCAAAAATTGAATATTTAGGCGGGGAAGGAATATGTTTGTTACTAAAATAGCAATTGATCTTGGAACCTGTAATTCTTTGGTTTTTGTTCCTAAAAGGGGAATAGTTTTAGAGGAGCCCTCGGTTGTTGCTATTGACCCCTCAGAGAATAAAATTTTAGCCGTTGGGCTTGAGGCGAAAACAATGATTGGTCGAACTCCTGATTTTATTCGAATTTATCGTCCTCTCAAAGACGGGGTGATTTCTGACTACAGAATAACCCAGGCAATGCTCAGGCATTTTATCGAGAAAGCCCAAGGGAGATTCCGGCTTTTTAAACCAGAACTTGTTGTTTCTGTGCCAGCTGGCAGTAGTTCAACTGAGCGGAGAGCAGTGATAGAAGCGGCTTTGAGCGCTGGAGCTAAATCGGCCTTTGTAGCCAAAGAGCCAATTTTAGGAGCCATTGGAGCAGGAATTCCTATTAATTCTTGTGAGGGCAATATGATTATTGATATTGGCGGAGGGACTTCAGAGATGGCGGTAATTTCTCTGGGTGGTATTGTTACCGTAAGTTCGGTTAGAGTGGGAGGAGATAAGATGGACGAAGCCATAGCCGAATATATCAAGAAAAAACACAATTTAGCTATTGGCACCCAAACGGCCGAAGAGACAAAAATAAAAATTGGCACGGCTTTACCAAAAAAGAAAGAAGAGTTTTTAGAAATAAGAGGGAGAGATTTAGTTTCCGGTTTGCCTCGCAACATTAGAGTTTCTTCTAATGAAACCGCTCAAGCCCTACAGGATGTTCTTGAAGAAATTGTGGGAGTAGTAAAACAAGTTTTGAGGAATACTCCTCCCGAACTCTCGGCTGATATTATGAACAAAGGAATGATTGCGGTTGGCGGAGGGGCCCTTTTAAGAAATATCGACGAACTTATAGCCAAAGCTACTGGTGTTCCTTGTTTCTTGGCTGACCAACCTTTATACTGCGTAGTCAAAGGAACAGGAGTGGTAGTTGAAAATCTTGATACCTATAAGAGGACTGTAATGAGCAAAAGATAACGCGATACCAATATACGAATGCATTTAACCGATGCCAATATACGAATGAATACTAATGATACTAATCAATTTTTATTCGTATAATTAGTATGAATTAGTATATTAGTATCGCATTTAATCAATTCGTATATTAGCATCGATTCATGATTGTCGGTCATAAAATCCAAAGAGAATTTTTAAAAAAATCATTTGAGAGTTCAAGAATTTCTCACGCTTATTTATTTTCCGGAGTTGATGGTTTGGGTAAAAAAACTGTGGCTTTAGAATTTGTTA
>Ga0210049_1003933_pt1 | contig 13226 bp, 10 predicted proteins | sample CryGeyCG2014_300_2_FD_183964 | JGI IMG/M metagenome (GOLD analysis project Ga0210049, IMG submission 183964) | Groundwater microbial communities from aquifer - Crystal Geyser CG06_land_8/20/14_3.00 (SPAdes) (version 2) | ecosystem: Environmental > Aquatic > Deep subsurface > Groundwater | place...
ACCGCCATCGCCGCGCCAATAATCGCGAAAGTTTGCTCGTCCTTGTTCATTCAAAAACCCTTTATCCGCAGATTACGCAGATTTACACAAAGTTAGAAAAAACATTTTTCCGCAGATTACGCAGATTCACGCAGATTAAACCCACAACCACACCATGATTGCTTTTTGTTTTTGTTTTTGTTTTTGTTTTTGTTTTTGTTTTTGTTGTTTTTAATCTGCGTGAATCTGCGTAATCTGCGGATGATATTTTTCAAAACAAATCCCCCTGTCCAGCCTTCGGCGGGGCTTTGGGCAAGTTCTCAACCTGCAACGAATAATCATCATGCCCCCACTCGCAGCGCGTCAGCACCTGCTTGGGAATCTTCTTCACCGTGAGATTCGGATACTCGCCCCGTCCACGGAAAGCGGTGCATAACACCAGCAAAGTCCCCCCCGTAGGTGCGAATTCATTCGCACGCCCAGCATCGCCCACACCCCGTGCGAATGAATTCGCACCTACCTCATCATTCAACGCCTGCAACTGCTCGTGGTTCAAGTTCGCCGTGGTGACGTAGATAAAATCCCGCTCGGTGGAATGCCCGCGCATCCAGTAATGCGCGTCAGAGGGCGCGTAGGTATCCGCCGTGTGTATTTCACATAGGCTTCAACTTGACGACGCAAGGTACGTTTGCAGATAGGTTGTATGCGACTCTTGAGGGCATCAAAGCTGGCCGCATCTTTCAGTTGGCCAAATTGAGTCTTGAAGCTTTCCAGATCGCCAAACACGCGGTCATCAACCACGCTGACCAACCCATACAATTCCAGCAGGGAGTTTTGTAATGGGGTGGCGGTGAGCAATACTTTAGGCGCACTCGCTAGTGCATCGCGCAAAATATTCGCGGTTTTGTTTTCCGGCTTATAGACATTGCGCAGACGGTGCGCTTCGTCAATCACCACCAAGTCCCAAGGCACGGATTGGACTTCTTTGGCTTTACCTGCGGCAAACTGGTAGGAGCAGATGAGGACGGTTGCAGCCTCGAACGGGTTGCTCACTTCGTTCTTGATCGCTTGCTTGTAGGACTTGGCTTCAAGGATGCTGGCGGCGATACCGAATTTGTCGGCTAATTCTTGATGCCATTGCTTGCGCAGGTTAGCCGGTACGATGATGAGTATGCGGCGCTTGCGTTCTGCCCAGCGTTGCGCGATGAGCAGCCCCGCCTCGATGGTTTTACCCAGCCCCACTTCGTCCGCCAAGATGACACCCTTGGAAAGCGGATTGCTCGTGGCAAACAGCGCGGCATCAATCTGATGCGGATTCAGATCCACCTGCGCATCCAGCAACGCCCCCGCCATGCTATCCATCGAATCGGAAGCGGCACGCAGGGTTAGCTGGTGCGCAAAATAGGCTAATTGATGGGGGCTGTATTGATCCTTGCTAATCATCGGCTACAACTCAGGTGCGTTATTGAATCTGGCGGAGTTTTGCACTATACGAGTGGCATGTCTATAGCTGCCGAGTCACTATCGGGCAGGATTATCGGAGCCAAACCTGAACCCGTTAGATAAATTAGCGCAGCTTAAGCGCAATTTTCTGCGTACAACTGGCACCATAATGAGGCGGACACCAATGACCATTTTGTCCACCCAACGGACTCTTCGAGAGAGACAACAGTTGTCTGTCAAAGCAACAGTGCTGACTGTATCCTTTGTCCACATACCAGCCGTTGACTCACCTGAAGGCCACCGGCAGCTCAGGCCGACAAGCGGGCGGTCACAGTGCCGTCTCTGACGTTCCGTTTCTGCCACCCAGCAGGCGCTGATAAAGTGCTGCTTTATGCCTGGCGGAGTGCAGTGTACTCGTATTGCTCAGATACATGACACTGAATAGCTGAACGTAGGGTTACAGTGTTGAGCGGTCTCAAATGCAACTTGCCGTTACGGAGAAACAACTGAAAAAGGCCATCGTCAAGATGGCCTTTTTCAGTCAAACCCGCCAAAGACGGAAAAAACCGCTTACAGTTCCGCTGCGTGATCCGCCAGATATTGGGCAACACCTGCGGTCGAAGCGTTCATGCCCGCCTTGCCTTTGCTCCAGCCAGCCGGGCAAACTTCGCCGTGCGCTTCGTGGAATTGCAGGGCATCTACCATGCGCAGCATTTCGTCAATGTTGCGACCCAGCGGCAGGTCATTGACTACCTGATGACGCACTGTACCGGCGGCATCAATCAGGAACGAACCACGGAAAGCCACGCCGCCCGCCGCTTCCACGTCGTAAGCCTGACAGATTTCATGCTTGATGTCGGCCACCAGCGGATAACCGACCTGGCCGATACCGCCCTTGTTGACCGGGGTGTTTTTCCAGGCCAAGTGGGTGAATTGCGAGTCAATGGACACGCCAATGACTTCCACGTTGCGGCTCTTGAACTCGGCCAGACGGTGATCGAAGGCGATCAGCTCGGAAGGACAAACAAATGTAAAATCAAGCGGATAGAAGAAAACCACTGCGGCTTTCCCCGCGATATAGCTCTTCAGATTGAAAGATTCATTGATTTCGTTGTTGCCCATTACGGCACAGGCGGTGAAATCGGGTGCTGCTTTGCCAACGAGAACGGCCATGTTAATCTCCTGAGGGTTGATTGAATCGGGTCACGCAATTTAGGTGAATAAGCTCACCACGTCAACCTTATACGGTTTGTGGGATTCTTTTAGGCTATGTCACAGTTAAATAGTGGTGGTCACGCAAGCCTTATGAATACTAGGCAATGATAGCCACCATAAAAACATAAGTTATTGATTATTAAAGACAATATAAATTATACATTTAATTTCAACAACTAACGATGACATAGCCTTCTTTTATTAGGCGCTGGCAACCGCAAACTGGATGCTGTGCAACTGCGCGTACACGCCGTTTTTCGCCAGCAATTCGGCATGATTCCCGATCTCGACAATCTCGCCTTTTTGCAGCACGACGATGCGGTCGGCATTTTCGATGGTGGACAAGCGGTGCGCGATGACCAGCGTGGTGCGGCCTTGCATCAGGGTTTCCAGCGCGGCCTGCACATGGCGTTCGGATTCGGAATCCAGTGCGGAAGTCGCTTCATCCAGTATCAGCACTGGCGCGTCCTTGAGGATGGCGCGAGCGATTGCGATGCGCTGGCGCTGGCCACCGGACAATTTCACGCCGCGCTCGCCGACCATGGTGTTCAAGCCTTCCGGCCATTCGCGGATGAATTCCATCGCGTGCGCGGCGGTTGCGGCAGCGATAATTTCCGACTCGCTGACCTCGCGCATCTGCCCGTAGGCGATGTTCGCCGTAAGCGTGTCGTTGAACAGCACGACTTCCTGACTCACCAGCGCGATGTTGGCGCGCAGACTGGCCAGGGTCAGTTCCCTGAGATCATGTCCATCCAGACGGATTTGACCGTCCGTTGCGGTATAGAAACGCGGCACCAGATTGGCAAGGGTACTTTTGCCGCTGCCGGACGCACCGACGAAGGCGACGTTTTCGCCGGCACGGATGTTCAATCGGATATTTTTCAGCACCGGGCGTGCATCGGCAGCATAGGCAAACTGTACGTTGTCAAATTGAAGTTCGCCGCGCACCCGCCCTACCGCCACGCTGCCCTGATCCTTTTCACCCAAGGTATCGAGCAAGGCGAACACACTCTCCGCCGCCGCCAGCCCCCGTTGCAGGTATTCGCTCACACCAGTCAAGCGTTTGAGCGGCGCGGTCAGCATCAGCATCGCCATGATGAACGAGACAAAGCCGCCCACCGTGACTTCATCGGCTCTGGATTGCAGCGTTGCCAGATAGACCACCACCGCGAGGGCTACCGCCGCGACCATCTGCACGATGGGTACATTGGCGGCAGAGGCAGAAGCCTGTTTCATGGCGTGGCGACGCACCCAGTTGGCCTGTTCGTAGAAACGGTTGCGTTCGTACTGCTGGCCTCCGAACAACTTGACCACCTTGTGCGCGGAAACGCTTTCTTCGATCACCTGCGTCATGTCGCCCATCGCCTGTTGTGAATCGCGGCTGGACAAGCGCATGCGTTTGCTGATAGTGCTGATAATCAGGGCGATGACCGGTGCCATCAACAAAGTCAGCAACGTCAGCTTCCAGTTGAGATAAAACAGCCAGCCCAACAAGCCGACCATGACAATGCTATCACGCACCGAAATCGTCACCACCACCGTCGCGGCATTGGTCACCTGGGTGACATCGTAGGTCAGTTTGGACAGCAATGAACCGGTGGCATGTTCGTCGTAGTAGCCAGTCGGCAGGCACAACAGCTTACGGAACATTTCACAGCGCAAATCCATCACCAGCTTGTTGCCGACCCAGCTGATTGCCAGCGTACCGACAAAGGTGGCCACCCCTCGCACCAGAAAAATCAGCACGATAATCAGCGGCACGAGGCGCATCATCGCCTGATCCTTATGGACGAACGTGCCGTCCAGCATTGGCTTCATCAAGGCCGGAACCAGCGGCTCGGTAGACGCGACCACGATCATGCCCAACAGGGAAATTGCGAAGATGCGCCAATACGGTTTGACGTAATTGAGAAGACGTAAATAAAGCTGGGTGCTGGATAAATTCATAGCGCGCACGTCAAAGTAAAGCTCGCATAGCGATTCGTTTGCTCCTTCCCTCGTTTTCGAGGGGGAGAGCGTAGCGAGGGGGCAATTGGGATGGGGGAAACGGGCATGTCTGTACCATGATTGGTGCAAGTGTGGCGAATTTTATCATCAATGTGACCTACATCCCCATGCCCGTTATCAGAAAAGCGCCCTTCCCGGCGCACCGCCCGTACTAATGTTCGCACCGATGCCCATACAGATGCTGGACAGTCTCGATAGCCGCTGTTAGTCTGACATCGCGCCCATTTATCCCCTCCAACATGCTGCAAGAACTGCGTTTATTCCTCACCGCCCTGCAATTTTTCACGCGCCTGCCCGTGCCGGGCTGGGTGGGTCACACTCCAGAACAACTCAATCAGGCGGCGCGCTATTTCCCGCTGGCAGGCATCGTGGTAGGCGCGCTTTGTGCCGCCGTGCTGTGGCTGTCCGCGCAGGTTTTGCCATTGCCGCTGGCGGTGGGTCTTTGCATGGTTGCAGGCATCCTCATCACAGGTGCCTTTCACGAAGATGGTTTGGCGGACTTTACCGATGGGCTGGGCGGCGGCTACACGCGCGAAAAAGCGTTAATAATCATGAAGGATTCGCGCATCGGCGCTTACGGCGCAATCGCGCTGATCTTGGTGTTGCTGCTGAAATTCGAGGCGCTGCTGGCGCTTTGCCGCGCGCATTCGCCGCTGTTCGTCGCTGCCACCCTGCTTGCCGCGCACAGTTTCAGCCGCCTCCTGGCGGCGAGCCTGATGCTCACCCAACGCTACATCCGCGAGGATGACAGCGCGCGCGCCAAACCCGCCGCGCAACAACTCAGCCCGACCAGCTTCGCCATCGCCGGGCTGACGGGCCTCGCGGCACTCCTGCTGTTGTTCGCCGCAGGCGCGCACACCGCAAACCTGTTCGCCGCCGTATTCGCCGCCTTGTTGATGCGCGCCTACCTCGCCTGGCGGCTGCAAACAAGACTGGGGGGCTACACGGGCGACTGTCTGGGCGCGGTGCAACAACTCACCGAACTGGCGTTTTATCTTGGTCTGCTGGCGACGCTGCCATGACAACGTTGTACCTCGTCCGCCACACCACGCCCGACATCTCGCCCGGCATCTGTTACGGGCAGACCGACATCGGTGTTACCAATAGCTTTGAAGTCGAAGCTAACAAGGTGCTGAACTGGCTGCCAGCGCTGGATTTAATCCTCACTTCGCCCTTGCTGCGCACCCGAAAACTGGCCGACTATCTGGCTCAATCTCAACGCTGCAAAGTCAACAACGACGCGCGCCTGATGGAAAAGCACTTTGGCGCTTGGGAAGGTTGCGCGTGGAATGACATTCCACGCCACGAAATAGACGAATGGGCTGGCGACATCATGAACTACGTCCCGCCCGACGGAGAATCAGCGCAGCAACTGATGCAACGCGTACAGGACTTTTTACTGGATTTGGAAAAGCTTCCCGAACAACACATCGCCCTCGTCGCCCACGCCGGATCAATCCGCGCCCTCTTGGCACAACTGGCCAAAATGCCGCTGACCGACACACTGCACTGGGAAATAGCTTATGGGACAGTGATAGGTGTCAAATTTGCCCCGTCGCTAAAAACGATGACAGATAAGAAAGAGATAAGGAATAATCAATCCCTTTCTTCATGCCGCTGCTCCCCCCTATCCCGCCCTTCGTCACGACGTTGTTCGCCACCGTCACGCCGCCCAGCACGATCACCGTCCCGTTGATATTCTCTGGAAGGTTGACGAACAGGCTGATGGTCTTCGCTGCGATGTTCGCTGCGATGTTCGCTACGTTCAACAGGATAGGGATAGCCACGTTCATATGCGCAACCTGTTGTAACAAATCCTGCAATGGCTAAAACGGCCACGATTTTTTTCATGAAAATTCTCCAAAATTTATTAGGTTGAAGCTGATTTATGCGGTTTTGTCGTTCCCGAAAAAGTAAAAACCTTTTTTAATCAAAGCGCTGTATTCCGGCTCCCGTATCGCAGTACGGGGCAGGCTTCGCCGGAATAACGAATAAGCCAGTGTTGCCTGAGCCGAGCATTTGCAACCCGCCATCCGTATACAGTTTGCCCCCTGATATTTTACGGGCACTCCCTGCACCTTTTATCTATTCCGCTTCATTCTGCACCGCGTCGAGCGCATCCTTGAGCGTATCTTCGCGCAAGGCATTGAGTGCTTTGGACAGTTTTTCTGCATCTTCCACGACTGCGTCAGGTAAATCCTGCGCCGTAGCATGTCCGATCATGACCGCCGCCGCACCCGCCACGTTGAGCAACATGGCACGTTCTTGCATGAGCATCTCCACTTCTTCGCCAAGCAATTTAATATCTTGATTATTCATAATTTTTTCTCAGTGAGTTTTGACGGCGGCAACCGCGAGCGCGCTCATGTTGACGATACGACGAGGGGTCGCAGTCGTAGTGAGGATATGCGCCGACTTGTTGACCCCTAATAAAATAGAACCGATGGTAAGCCCCTGACCGCCGGTCACCTTGAGCAGGTTATAGGAAATATTGGCGGCATCCAGATTCGGCATGATAAGCAGGTTGGCTTCACCTTTCAGACGGGAATCGGGAAAATTGGCAGAACGTACTTCTTCCGACAGGGCGGCATCGCCGTGAATTTCGCCTTCCACTTCCAGCTCTGGCGCTTGTTGTTCCAACAGTTCACGCGCCCGGCTCATCTTGTGGGCAGAAGCATTGTCATGGCTGCCAAAATTGGAATGCGACAACAGCGCAACTTTAGGTGTCAGACCAAAACGCCGTACTTCTGCCGCTGCCAGCAAGGTCATCTCGGCGATCTGTTCCGCGCTCGGATCCAAATTGACATGCGTATCGCAGATGAACAGGGTGCGATCGGGCAACATCAAAATGTTCATCGCCGCATACACGTTGACACCGGGACGATGACCGATGGTTTCATCTATAAAACGCAAATGGTGCAGCGGCTCGGCAATCGTGCCACAAATCATCGCATCGGCTGAATCCATGTGCACCAGCATCGCGGCGATCAGGGTATTGGAACGGCGCATTTCGCGCTTGGCGGCTTCCAGCGTCACCCCTTTACGTTGCATCAAGCGATGATATTCGTTGCAATAATCGCGGTAACGCGGGTCATCTTCCGGGTTCACCAATTCAAAATCAACGCCCTGACGGATGCGCAAACCGAGTTTGGCGATACGCTGCTCGACCACCGACGGGCGACCCACCAGTATCGGCAGCGCCAGCCCTTCATCCACCACAGTCTGTACCGCGTGCAACACGCGCGGGTCTTCGCCTTCCGCATACACCAGACGTTTCGGCGCGCGCTTCGCGGCATCAAACACTGGCTTCATCAACATGCTGGAACTATCCACAAAAGCTGTCAATTGCTCGCGATAAGCGGCCAAATCGTTAATCGGGCGTTCTGCCACGCCACTGTCCATCGCCGCCTGTGCCACGGCGGGCGCGATGCGTAAAATCAGGCGCGGGTCGAAGGGTTTTGGAATCAAATATTCCACACCAAATGATAGACTTTCCTCGCCATATGAGGCCGCGCCACCCAGTTGCTCTTCCTCCGCCAGTTCAGCTATCGCACGAACCGCAGCATGCTTCATTTCCTCATTGATCGTGGTCGCCCCGACATCCAGCGCACCACGGAAAATATAAGGAAAGCACAGCGCATTGTTGACCTGGTTCGGATAATCGGAACGCCCGGTCGCCAAAATTGCGTCGGGTCGCGCGGCCTTGGCCAGTTCGGGGGTAATTTCCGGCGTGGGATTCGCCAGCGCGAAAATCAGTGGATGACTCGCCATCTGCGCAACCATTTCCGGTTTCAGCACCCCACCCGCCGACAGACCGAGAAACACGTCCGCACCTACGATGACTTCAGCCAGGGTGCGCGCCGTTGTCTCCACGGCATAGCGCGCCTTGTTGTCATCCATCAACTCGACGCGACCTTTATAAACCACGCCCTCGATGTCGGTGACGATGGTGTTTTCCATACGTACGCCCAGGCTGATCAACATATCCAGACACGCCAACGCCGCTGCGCCCGCACCGGACACTACCAGTTTTATCCGGGAAATATCCTTGCCGACGACTTTGATACCGTTCAGTAACGCCGCGCCGACGATGATGGAAGTACCATGCTGGTCGTCGTGAAAGACCGGGATTTTCATCCGCTCGCGCAACTTGCGTTCGATGTAAAAACACTCCGGTGCTTTGATGTCTTCCAGGTTGATACCGCCAAAGGTGGGCTCCAGCGCGGCGACAATGTCCACCAGCTTATCGGGATCGAGTTCGGCAATTTCCAGGTCGAACACGTCAATACCGGCAAATTTCTTGAACAGCACGCCCTTGCCTTCCATCACGGGTTTGGCGGCCAGCGGGCCTATCGCGCCCAAACCGAGCACCGCCGTGCCGTTGCTGATGACCGCCACCAGATTACCGCGCGCCGTCATATTGCGCACTTCCGCCGGATTTTCGACAATCAACTCGCAAGCCGCCGCCACGCCGGGCGAATAAGCCAAGGCCAAGTCACGTTGCGTAAGCATCGGTTTGGTCGCATTAACGGAGATTTTGCCAGCAGGTGACAGGCGGTGATATTGCAGCGCAGCTTCGCGAAAATTCTGGTCCATAACTTTTCCTCTAAAGACAAATCTGCTGCGATTATAGCGCAGCGCCCTTTACTGACTCTGATGCAATCAATTTCTTAATGTAGCCAGCATTTTTTCCAGCCGTTTCACGGACACGATGACCGGGGTCTTCAACTCCTGCGCAAACAACGACACGCGCAATTCCTGCAACAGCCAGGAAAATGCGTGCATATCGGCATTGAAGTTACCTTGCTGCGCCTGGCACAACTTCTGCCAGGCTTGTTGCAACGGCTGTAATTGCGCCATGCACTGCGCATCGCGCGTCGGCGTGCTGCGCAATTTTTCGATACGCAGGTTAATCGCCTTGAGATAGCGCGGCAGATGTTGCATCTGTTCATATGGCGTGTCGCGAATAAACCCCTTATGCATGAGCCATTCCAGTTGTGTGCGGATGTCCTGACTGGCCTGATGATGTGCCTTGAGTTGCGGCAAACTTTTCTGCAAAGCATGATGTTCATTGAGCACATTGACTAAAAGTCTGGCAAGTTCCCGTGCGATCAGCAGCAAACGATTCTTCGCTTCCTTGGCGCGCGCACTGAACTCTGCCTCATTTTTCGGCAGCGGCTCATTCAGACAGCAACGCTCAAAAGTCATCGCCAGAATCTGCTGCTGCAATTCCTGCTGCGTACCAAACGGTATAAACAACATGCCTAAACGCTGCGCGTCGGGCAGGTTTTTCTCCAGATACTTCACCTGGTCTTTCAACAACAGCATGAATAGACGCGTCAATCCGCCACGATGCGCGGCTTGCGCCAACTCGCGGTTATCAAAAGCATGCAATACGACCGACTCCCCTTCATCCACCAGCGCGTTATACAAGGTAACATTCTGCCCGGCGCGCTTAACCGTGCGAGTCTCGGAAAATTCACCGAAATCCCAGGTTGTGTAGCGCTGTTCGGTGAGCGGCTCGCCCTCATCCGCCGTGGCAGCGACGATAACCGGAGCGGCGCGCGGCGCGAGTTCACCGTGCAATTGGCTAAAGTTGCGCGACATGCCCAATTGGCGACCATGCTCATCCACCACACGGAAATTCATCAGCAGATGCGCGGGTAATTGTTCGAGTCGAAATGCATTCAGCGGCACATCCAGTTGTTGCTGTTCGCGAAGGTAACGCGCCAGTGCCAGCTGCAATGGCGTGGTCGTGGCTGGCACTGCGCGACAAAATTGCGCCGCAAATTCAGGCACGGGAACCAGATTGCGGCGAATCTTTTGCGGCAGCGTCTTGACCAGTTGCACGACCTTCTCGGCGAGCAATCCCGGCACCAGCCATTCGCAGCGAGCGGCTGACACCTGATTGATAAGCGCCAACGGCACGGAGAGGGTGATGCCATCGTCGTTCTTGCCCGGCGAAAAGTTGTAACTCAGCGCGAAACTGACGTTATCAATTTTCAACTGCGGCGGGAACTGATCGGTAGTGATGCCCGCCGCCTCGTGGCGCATCAGGTCATCTTTTTGTAAATACAAGAGTTTCGCATCATTGCACTCGGCTTCCTTGCGCCACGCCTCAAAGGTCGCACCATTGTGAATATGTGGCGGAATGCGTTTAGCGTAGAACGCAAAAATCAATTCATCATCCACCAGCACATCGGGACGGCGCGACTTATGTTCCAGTGCTTCAATTTCGGCAATCAATTTCAGGTTATGCGCGAAAAACGGCGCGCGCGTGTCAAACTCGCCGCCGACCAGTGCCTGACGGATGAAGATTTCACGCGATTCCGGCACATTCATCGGCCCGTAATGCACGCGTTTCTTGGCATTCAACAGCAATCCATGCAAGGTACTGCGCTCGAAAGCCACCACTTGCGCAGGCTTCTTTTCCCAATGAGGGTCGTAATAATGGCGCTTGATCAAGTGAGCGCCCGTTTCCTCCAGCCATTCCGGCTCAATTTTAGCCACGCAGCGCGCATACAGCCGATGCGTTTCGATCAACTCCCCCGCCATCACCCACTTGCTGCCTTTTTTCGCCAGCACTGAATGGGCAGCGATAAAAAATTTGATGCCACGCGCCCCCAGATATTCATTGCTTTCCACGCTCTTCATACCGATATTGCCAAGCAGGCCGCATAACAATGCTTTATGTATCTGCTCATAACTCGCAGGCAATTCATTGCAACGCATGCCCATCTCAGTGACTTGCGTGTGTAACTGTTGATGCAGCTCGCGCCACTCGCGCAGGCGCAGCGGCGACAGGAAATTCTTGCGGCATTCCTCGGTCAGCAACCGATTGGATTGCTTGTGCGCGACTGCCTGCTCGAACCACGCCCAAATTTTTATGTATGCCAGAAAATCGGAACGTTCATCGGCAAAGCGTTTGTGCGCCGCATCTGCCGCCTCTTGTCTTTCCAGAGGACGATCGCGCGGGTCTTGCACCGACAATGCGCTGGCGACAATGAGGATTTCCGTCAGACACTGATATTGCCGCCCCGCCACCAACAGACGTGCAATTTTTGGGTCTAGCGGCAACCGCGCCAGTTCACGTCCCAACTGAGTGAGTTGCCGATTTTCATCAATCGCATTCAATTCCGCCAGCAACTGATAACCATCGGCGATCATGCGCGGCGTAGGGGGCTCTATGAACGGAAATTCGGCGATGTCTCCCAGTTCCAGTGAACTCATGCGCAAGATTACGGTTGCCAACGAGACACGGAATATCTCCGGGTCAGTAAACTCATCACGCTGCAAAAAGTCTGCTTCGTCGTATAAACGGATGCAAATGCCGCTCATTACGCGCCCGCAACGCCCCAAACGCTGATTGGCGGCAGCTCGGGAAATTTTCTCGATGTGCAGTTGCTCGACCTTCTGGCGGATGCTGTAACGATTTACCCGCGCCAAGCCGCAATCAATCACATAACCGATGTTAGGCACTGTTAATGAGGTTTCAGCCACGTTTGTCGCCAGTACAACGCGTCGTTTCGCACCCGTCTTGAACACCTTGTCCTGCTCTGCTGCCGACAAGCGCGAAAATAAGGGCAACACCTCTATGCCTTTAGGGTGATGGCGGCGCAATACCTCTGCCGTATCGCGTATCTCGCGCTCACCCGGCAAAAATACCAGCACATCACCGCGCAGTCCACCCACCGCCAGCTCGTCTAATGCCGCGCTCACCGCCTGCGGCACATCCTGCGCTTCACCCTCGTCGCTGACTTGCAATGGCCGATAGCGCGTTTCCACCGGATAACTACGCCCCGATACTTCGACGACCACCGCACCGAAATGTCTGGCAAAGCGTTCAGCATCGAGCGTAGCGGAGGTGATGATGAGCTTCAGATCGCGGCGACGCAGTAATAGTTGCTTCAAATAGCCCAACAGAAAATCAATGTTCAGGCTGCGTTCATGCGCCTCATCTATGATGATGGTGTCGTATTTTTTCAGTAACGGGTCGCTATGTATTTCCGCCAGCAAAATACCATCCGTCATCAGCTTGATGACCGTGTCCGCAGCAACCTTGTCGTGAAAACGCACCTTGTAGCCAACCAGACCACCAAGCTCTACCTTCAACTCCACCGCGATGCGTGCCGCGACAGTGCGCGCGGCGACCCGGCGCGGCTGAGTATGGCCGATACACCCCAGCACCCCGCGCCCCAGCGTCAGGCAAATTTTCGGCAACTGTGTGGTCTTGCCAGAGCCGGTTTCGCCGCAGACGATGACCACCTGATTATCGCAAATCGCGCGCGCCAACTCCTCTCGCCTCGCCACCACTGGCAGATCGGCGGGAAACTCAATTTCAGTCAGGGCATCAAGCCGCGCCTTACGGCGCAGGGCACTTGCCGATAATACAGCATTCACAGTCAACTACCTCGCGAAAAGAAAAAAGGGACTAGCACTCGGCTAATCCCTTTTATTGGTGGGTCGTCACGGACTTGAACCGTGGACCAAAGGATTATGAGTCCTCTGCTCTAACCAACTGAGCTAACGACCCGTAAACTATTAACCTTCACTGTCCAAAAAGCTTTTTAGCTTTTCGGAGC
>Ga0210049_1003946_pt1 | contig 13204 bp, 11 predicted proteins | sample CryGeyCG2014_300_2_FD_183964 | JGI IMG/M metagenome (GOLD analysis project Ga0210049, IMG submission 183964) | Groundwater microbial communities from aquifer - Crystal Geyser CG06_land_8/20/14_3.00 (SPAdes) (version 2) | ecosystem: Environmental > Aquatic > Deep subsurface > Groundwater | place...
TTGATAAGGCAGCGCTGTATTGCTGGGTTGTGCCTACGCCGATAAAAGGGTCCATAAGCGCAGCGCTGATCAGTTGAGGACTGGTTCCCACTAAGGCGGCTTGCCAGGCTGTAGATGATTCACCGGCCGCAGGAGCAGGTGGCCAGCCATTCCAACGGATAAAATAAGACTCTAAAGCAGTCTTCAAGGCGCGCACCTCTCCTTGGGCTTTAGAAATCTTTGCTTGGTCCTGAAGTCCTTTAAAGCGTGGCAAGACCATCCCCACCAAAATAGCAATGATGGCCATAACAATCATCAATTCAATGAGGGTAAAACCTTTCTTTTTCATTCTGTCACCTCCTTTCTATTTTTGTCTACCTCGAACAGCGGATTCTAATCGTATTAAGTTCTTGCATCATATTTTCTTGATTCTTCTTAATCTCATTTAGACTGGTGGTGATGATATCCAGCTTCTTATATAACCCGGCTAACTGAAGAGAGATTTCTTCCATTTTCTTCTCAAGATCCTGTTCGCTATGAGATTGACCAAAGAGACAAAGCTGGATAATAATTATACTAGATAAAATTAAAAATCCCAAGAGAATTTTTTTTCTGGTTTTTCTCATCTTTGCAATGTCTTTAACATATCAAACATAGGAAGTATAATCGAAGCCATGATAAATCCCACTCCTGCTCCGCCAAAAAGAAGTATGGTCGGTTCAATTAAAGCGGTAATTCTTTTTATCTGATAAAGGATATTCATATCATACAACTCGCCAACCTTATCTAAGGAAAATCCTAATTTACCAGTGGTCTCCCCTACCTTGACCATCTGGATAACATTATAAGAAAAATGCGTGCCTACCAGGGCGCTGGATAATTCCTTGCCATCCCTTACCTTCTGGGAGACCGCCTCTAATTCTTTCATCAAAACGATATTTCCTATATTCTCCGAGGTGATTTCTAAAGCCAAAAGGATAGGCACGCCCGTGGTTAAAAGAATGGATAGTGTATGGCTAAAGCGAGAAAAACAGATTCCACTAACGATGGGGCCAAGAATGGGGAGTCTCATTTTTAGGCGGTCTAATTGATTGCGACCAAAAGGTAGATGTATAAAGACAGCGCCTGAGATAAATACCCCAAAGAGAATAGGAAAATACTTTAGGCCTTGTGTCTTTAAGAAATAGCTTAAACCGCCTAATATTCTGGTAGGAAGAGGAAGCGTTACGTCTACACGCGCAAAAACATCCATGAATCCGGGAATGACAAACATAATCAAAAATATGGTTATGGCTGTTCCTATAACTGCCAAAAATATAGGATAGGTTAAAGCTGCTTTCACATCATGTCCCATCCTCATCATCAGCTCAGAGAAATCGGCTAAGTTTTTTAAGACCTTATCCAGCTCGCCTGATGCCTCACCTGCACGAGCAGTACTGATCAGTATTTTAGGGAAGACTGCAGGATAGTCTGAGAGCGCATCAGAAAAAGACCTGCCCTGTCTTATTTTTAAAGCAACCTCTCCCAGAATTTTTTTAAAGTGGGCATTGCGGACCTGGTTCTGAATAATCTCCAGGGCATTAATAATGGGAACGCCCGCGCTAATCATTACGGAAAGCTGTAGGTAAAAAAAGAGCAGGTCCTGAGTCTTTATGCGGCTTAAGAATCCCTGCAAGGTTAAGAGTAAGCTGCTGGCTACTTCGGATTTAGGCCTTACCTCTTTGATTGTAGTAACAATATAGTGGTCTTTGGCCAGAAGCTGAGAAACCTCATAGGAATTTATTGCCTCCACAGAACCATGGATTATCTTTCCTTGGGGATCCTTTGCAGTATAATTAAAATATGCCATTTAAAGACTATTAGCCTATCTGAGTAACACGCAAGACTTCTTCTACCGTAGTAATACCCTTTCGGGCCTGGTTGATTCCTTCTTCTCTTAAGGTGCGCATCCCACCAGCAATAGCCGCCTTCTTTATTTCATCAGCAGGAACCTTAGCGATAGTAAGGTCTCTTATTCTTTCATCCATTAACATCAACTCAAAAATCCCTGTTCTTCCCTTGTATCCTGTATCCTTGCAATTAGGACAGCCTTTACCTCTATAAAATATTACCTTTTCTTCCGAACTGGGGGGGGTCATACCTAAATCCATAAGTAAAGAAGGATTTGCCTCATATGATTCTTTACATTCCGGACAGATTTCCCGCACCAGCCTCTGTGCTAATACGCCGAGTACCGAAGAAGCAATCAGATATGGCTCTGCCCCCATATCAATAAGCCGGCTAATTGATGCAGCGGCATCGTTAGTATGCAAAGTACTTAAGACTAGGTGGCCAGTTAAAGCCGCCTGGATAGCAATCTCCACTGTCTCCTTATCACGGATTTCTCCTACCATCACGATATTGGGATCCTGTCTTAAGATTGACCGTAAACCAGCAGCAAAAGTAAGCCCTGCCTTAGGATTCACCTGCACCTGCCGGATGAGATTAAGCCGATATTCTACAGGATCTTCTACAGTAATGATATTCTTATCAATAGAATTTATCACATGTAAAGCACAATATAAGGTGGTGGTCTTTCCGCTGCCAGTAGGGCCGGTGACGAGAAATATTCCATGCGAGGCATGGATTAGTCTGTCAAAAGCCCTGCCGTAATCTTCGGGAAATCCCAATTCACTGATTTTGGGTAAAGCCATACTGGTATAGAGAAGCCTTATGACCACATTTTCTCCATCAACGGTAGGCAGACTAGAAACACGCATATCTATTTCTTTCTCCCCTACCCTTACCCGGTATCGGCCGTCCTGGGGTAATCTACGTTCGGCGATATCTAAGCCTGAAAGGATCTTGACACGAGAGATGATCGCATCTTGATATTTACGGGGAGGGCTGGAAACTTCTTTTAAAACTCCTTCTACTCTAAATCTTATCCGGAGCCTGTCTTTACCCGGTTCAATATGGATATCAGAAGCATCCTCTTTTATGGCCTGCATCAATAGGTAGTTTACCATTTTTACGGTGGGCGCTTCCTGGGCCAGACCTTGGAGGGCGGCCAAATCCACGCCCTCTTCATCTGCATCCATAGGTGCTTCTTTAATCTCATAAGCTTCATCTATCGTTTCGATCAAATCCTTCAAATCTGTGGATAGGCCGAAAAACTGTATAAAGGCATCCTGTATCTCTAATTCTGTCATCACGACTGGCTCAACGATGAATCCAGTTTTAAGCTGAATTTCATCTATAGCTTTTATATCTAAGGGATTAATCATAGCTAAAACAAGGGTATCGCCTTTTTTTTCGATTGCTAAAACTTCGTATTTGCGTGCTAAGGTCTCAGGGACGAGCTTTACTACTGCCGGGTCTATCTCTATCTTTTTTAGTTCTACACGCCTTACTTTAGTCTGCTCCATAAAAAAATTTACAATCGCCTCTTCATCGACATAACCTAGCCGCACTAATACTTTTCTTAAAGGCATTCCGGTTTTCTTATTCTCTTCAAGGCCGCGATTTAAATGCTCTTGCGTAAGGAGGCCTTTTTCTATCAATGCCTCTCCTAAAGGTTTTCTCTGTTGAACTGTGGTCATCCTTTAACTCCTTTAAAAAACATATTTCGCCTTTGATTATTTTTAATTATAACATATCTCGCAGGAATTTTTTAACAAAATTCTAAGAAGGAACAATGTTAACCGTGATAAACACCAAAAGCTCCGTCCTCTCCTTGGTTTTCTCCCGGCTACGAAAGAGAGCGCCAAAAAAGGGAATACTGCCCAAAACTGGAATCTTCTTTAATGTTTCTATATCTTTCTCCGTAATCAATCCTCCTAACACAAGGGTATCGCCATTCTTTATATTTACCGTAGTGAGAGCTTCGCGCGTAGAGATAATCGGATAGGGAATCTCACCCGGCAAGGTTCCTGTAATAGCCGATACTTCAGGATGCAGGACTAAGGTAATCTTATCATTTTCGAAAATCTGCGGTGTTACGGTAAGGACAATCCCGACCTCTTTCTCTGTGTATCCAGTAATCTCAAACTTTCCGGTAGTTGAATTACGCTCAAAGGTGGGAACAGGATAGTTAGTGCCCACCACAATCTTGGCTTCCTCGTCATCCATGGCTAATATCCGCGGATTAGAAAGGAGGGTGGTATCTGTCTTCGTTTGCAAGGCCTGCAAAACTGCCCCTAGGCTTGGCCCAGTAAGAGATCCTAAAGTGAACTGGCTCTTCTCGGCAAAGGGAAGGTCTGCGCGTCTTCCTGTGGCCGGAAAATCTGTTCCTACTTCGCCAGGTTTAGGCAGCGGAATAAATTGGTCAAAGATTGTAGCGCCCCCAGGGATAAAAGGAAAAGCTATTGGTTTCGTAGTAGAGGTAGTCTGGAGAGAAAGGTTTAATGTCCAATCTATACCTAATTGACGGAAGCGATTTAAATTCACATCGAGAACCCTTGCCTCAATCAAGACCTGCCTGCGCATAGAATCAAGCCTCTGCAGGAGTTCTTCAAGAGACTTCATATTTTTAGATATCTCTGTAACCATAAGGGTGCGTGTCTTTGAGTCATAAAAGATTTTCCCATCGGAAGATAAAGCCTCTTTTATTTTAGTTATCTGCTCTGTGGATAATGTGGCATTTTTGAGGTGGAATGTCTTGATGATTATCGCTGCCTCATTTTCCTTATAAACATTAATAATATTTCCTTCTACCTTATAGGAGTAACCCTGCATTGCGAAAATGGTCTTTAAGGCATCCTCCAAAGCTACATCGGTAAAGTTTATATTTATATTACCGGTTACATCAGCCGAGGTGATGATATTGAGTTGATACATTTGAGAAAAGGTGTTTAATACATCGACAATGGATGCGTCTTTAAAACTTATCGTGATTTTTTCTTTGGCTTTTTCTGGAGGTAAAAGAGGAGTTACTATTTCCTCTTTTGGCCTTGTTTTAGCCAATATCTTATCTAAAAGCTCTTTTGCTTTCTTATGATTTGGTACAATTTCTAAGGCCTTCTCCAGCTCCTCGATTGCAGCGCCTAGCTTTCCCATAATGTAAAGGTTGGTAGCCAAACGAAAATGTTCCTCAGCCAAGAGGGAATTTGTCTTCTTTTCCTGAGACCTTAATTCTTCATCCTGTCTTTTTAAAACCAAAGGTAGAAGTTTGGTTGCTTTAGAGTACTGTGGATCTAAATTAAGGCATTCTCTCAAAAAGCGTAATGCCTCAGTATAATCTTCATGAATATAATTCTTAAGGGCCGACTGAAAATAGCTATCCGCAGTATCTTGAGTTTGAATGGGAACGGAATCTTCTGAAAAAATAAAAGAAGAAGATAAAAAAAAGCAAATAAAAAGACAGATTATTAAACTTTGCCTCATTGTTTAACCCCTACAATCTCTATCACTTCGTTTAACTTTTCAGAAAGGGTAATTGCCTGCGAGTTGTTTGGGTCGATAGCAAGAATTTTATTTAATTCTTTTTTGGCAGAAGCATAGTCTTCTGTCCCTAAGTATTTAAGGGCCATCTCCATATAAGTAACCACCTGGAATTCTCGTTTCTTCTCTTCTTCTTTCTTCTGTTTTTCTATAGCCAATACCTTTATTCTTTCTAAGATATCTAAAAGGGTCTTTTCTGCTTTAGTAAATTGAGCCTCGGCAATAGAAGAGAAAACTTCTCCTGAGCGGTCCTTTATTCTTTTTTTGGTCTCCTCAAGAGCAACCTTTACCTGTGCGTCTTGTTTGGCTTTTGTAACCTCCTCTAACAGCGAAAGAAATTCCTTTTGTGCCCCCAGATAATCCTCTCCTTCCAGGAGACCAAGGGCACTCTTAATTCGTTCATTCAGGGTAGCTTTTTTTGAAACGGCCATTTTTGGTTCGGGTTCTTTTCCTTGCTCTTCCAACGCAAGCTTTGCAAGTCTTAAGCCTTCCTCTGCCTTGGTGTTTGAGGGTGAAATTTCTAAAACCTTGGTGAATTCATCTCTCGCCGCTGCAAAATCTCCCTTATCTAAAAATTGTTGGGCTTTTTTTAGGCGACTATCGATCCCTTTAGCCCTTGCCTCCTGGAGGCCCTCTCTAGTAATCCTTGCCTCTTCTTCTCTAGAAATAATCAGGCCTCGCCCTTGGGCATCTTTGGCCATTTGAAGATATTTTTTTGCCTTTTGATTTTTTGGCTCTAAACAAAGAGCGTTTTGTAATAATTCTATTGCCTTAGAGTAATCTTTTTTTTGATAACAACCCAAGGCTTCTTTCAGGAGGTTTTTAAAAATAACCCTTTTTGCCTCTAGCTTTGCCTCATCCATTCCTTTCACATACATGACAGTAACTTTCTTCAATTCTGCCTTTTCTATAAGCCTCTGTTTTAAGGAATCCAATTCCTGGTTCAGTTTTTCGTACGTCATTTCAGTATCTTCGAGGGGCTGTTCCTGAGCTAAAAGAGAAAAGGAGAAGAGGTTAATAAATAAAAAAATAAAGAGAACTCTGAAAAAGTTTTTCTTTATGATTCCACTGATTAAAAGACAGATTACACAGATTAAATCTCGTCGGGGAAAATCTGTGTAATCTTTAGTAATCTGTGTAATCAGAGGTCTCTGATGGAGTTTTGGGTAATTTTTCAGAGACCTCATAAAAAATATTGACTTAATCATTCTCTGCATACCCGCATGCCTGGCTTTATCTTTCTTATATCTTGCGTAATAATCTTTCCTGCGGCAAAAAACTCCTCTACTTCATCAACCACGAATTCGCCAACTTTCTGATTATTCTCATCATAGATTACCATAATCATTTTGGGGCTTATCCCTGCCTGCGAACCAGAGTCGATAACACCGATTTTGGCTTCGGGCTTAACCACAGTAATATGAGCTTGGCGAGACTCTTTTAGGCCTAGGTTCGATAGTCCGCCAACTTTAAAATTTTTAATTTTTTCTTGGAACTGAAAATTCTCTAATTTTAATTGATTAATTTGTTCTTGAAGAGAATCTCTTATCTTCTCTCTTTCTTGAAGATTCTTTTGCAAATCTTCTTTGGCTGTTTTTTCCTTTTTTAACTCTGTGATTGAGTCCTCTACTTTCTTGGCTAGTAAATTACGTTCTCCTTCAGAATTTTTCGCTGTTTTCTTGGCCTCTTCTAATTCTGACTTTAGGCGGTCAATATCGGCTCCTCCCATCTTAGCCTGCGTTTCTTTTTGAATCTCTAAAATTGACTTACGATAAACATTTACCTGCTCTTCATTATATTTGCGTTGCTTTTCAGCCTGGCGAAATTTTAAATAAAAGGCTGTTGTGGAAGAGACACCAATCAATACCACCACCCCAAATAACAAACCAACCAGAATGTTTTGTGGGCTTATCGCAGGTGGCGAAGAGGGCTTCCCAGGGTCTGGAGGAGTTTCTGGTGATTTTAAAACCGATAACTTACCAAATATAGAAGGTATCTTTTTATGAAAATACGATTGTTTAGGTTCCTGCGGGGATTCTGATTCTGGCATGTTTTATTACCTCCTTAGCTAAGCCTTCATAATCCTTGGCGCCTTCAGAATATGGACTATAAAGGCTTATGGGTTTACCGGCGGAACTGGCCTCAACGAACTTGGGGTCAACTCTTATCACCGATTCAAAAACATTTTCTTGAAAAAAATCTCTGAGTCCACATAATATCTCAGAAGCTACTGCAGAGCCATCAAAAAGCGTAGGCACCAGCCCGAGAATCTTAAGGCCAGGATTTAATCTTTGCCGGATAATTTCAATAGTATTAAAAAGTTGCCTCGTCCCCTCTAAAGCAAAATAATGGGTTTGCACAGGGACGATTACGCTTTCCGCAAAACTTAAGGCATTCAAGGTAAGTAGGCCTAACGAAGGAGGGCAATCAATAAGGATAAAGTCATACAGGCTTAATATCTCCTTTGCCTTCTCTTTTAAGATAACCGACCTATCTTGAATCAATCCCCGGTCTTGCATCTGGACTAATTCTAATTCTGCTCCGGCTAAAAGAATATTTGCCGGGACTATATCTAAATGCGTAAGATTTGTACGTAAGATTACTTCAAGCAATCGACGCTGGCGTTCTACTAATACATCATAAATTGTCTGGGGGATTTTTTCTGGCTCAAGGCCCAAACTTAAAGTAGCATGGGCCTGAGGGTCTAAATCAATAATCAAAACTCTAAAATCTTGCGTCAAGGCCACCCCTAAATTTACCACAGTAGTGGTCTTACCGCTGCCGCCTTTTTGATTGGCAATAGCAATGATATTGTTCTGGCTATGAGGCTGCAGATTCAAGGCAGAAGGGGCAGATGAGGTTTTGAATTTTCCTGCTATTTTCTTTAATTCATCAAGCATCTTTGCCTCATTACTTCAAAGACAGCCTTCCAGATTTATAAAAATTAAGAGAAGATTGTTGAATTAATTTAAGTGTATAACCCTGTTTACGTAATAACTTTATCTTATCCAGGGCCATTTTAATTCTTTTCTTGTCATACAGGCGCTTATTACCTTCTTTATCGGCAATACGTAAAATTCCTAAGTTAGTATAATAGTTAACTGTCGCTTTTGAAATTTTAAAAAATTTAGCTACCTCATCAATAGAAATTAAAATTTTATTTTTCATCCCTTCTCTTTCTTTTATAACACAACTTTGTTAAATTTTAGCCTTTTTATAAGGACAGTCCTTTGTAACTTCTTTATTTCTAATAAGTTCTGTAAAAATCATAGATTGTTTTGAATTTATGCTTAAAACAGGTTAAAATTCCTTCAACCCATAGAGCAATTTATTCTAACTTTCTTAAATTAAGAAGGTTAGGGAAAATTTTCTCATTACTAACTACCTTAACTTGAGCACGAAGTAGTGTATAAAAAGATGCTATTTAAACAAAGTAGTGTTATAATTCACGAAGTTGTTTATCTCAAATAGATATTGCAAAATGTAACAGTTATTTTATCTTATCTTATGTTATGTTATATAAGTGGACGTTAATATATACTATTAAATCTATTTTGTCAAGTAAAATCTTTAGTTCTTTCCCGATTTTGTGGCTAAAAGGAAAGAACTTGATTACGCAGATTTTTAAAGATTACAGCGATTTTCCGACGAAGAAATAATCTCTGAAATCTATTATTTAATAATCTCTGTAATCAAGGGCGGCACTTTTGTGACGCCCTAAAATTTAATCTTAAGGGGAAACGAGGGTATAAGAATAAATAGTGAGGGTTATCTTCTGGCGGGGTGAAATATCCGAAGAACGTGCTATCTTCATATCTTCAATGGTTATTACTCTCTTTAGGGAAAGAATTTTATTTAGGAATTTTAATAAATTAGAAAAATCGGCCTCTAAATCCATTCGGATGGGAAAAAAATATAAACCTGGCTTTTCTTGAGAAGAAAGATCCCCTTGCATTCCAGCAGACATAGACGCTTCTGACTTAGGCGTAGATGCACCTGCTTGCGAAGACACCTTTGAAATTGTGGTAGATTCATATTCAGATAAAGAAGAAATGAAGCTCTGAAGCTGAGGAAGATTAACCATTTTTCTTTTCTTTATAGAAAAGGAGGGGTTTGTTATTTGCATATCTTTTGCTAAAAGCATAAGTTCCTTAATGAGCTCCAAAGGCTCCTTTTCGTTTAAGGGAATCGTGCGAGAGAAATCTTTATCTTTACGCGTAAATTCTGTCTTTGTCTTTTCAAAGGAATCTACGTTTTCCTTTGCCTGATAGGCGCTGGATAGATTTGCCCTTGTTTCTTTGAGTTCCTTATCAAGTTTAGAGACAGAGAGCCGCGCATGAATAAAAAGAGCAGATGATAATATAAAAATGCTTATTCCTCCTATTGTACCCATTAAGACGGGATCTCTTTTCATTCTAAATTTGCTGTTAGACTAAAGGATAAAGTTTTAGCTTGAGTTAATTCCACCTTCTCCTCACCAATCAATCGAGGTTGCAATTTTCCTAATTTAGGCAAATTTAATTTTACTTCTTTAAAGTAAGGAGAGCGTTCAAATCTACCCTTTAGTTCTTCAATAAGCTTAGAAAATGTTTCATAAAAAGCAACAGTTTCGCCTTTTAATTGTATAGTCCAAGGCCCTTGCGTTCCAGAACCAGGGGTTGTCTGTCCTTGGCCTGAAACACCTCCTCCCTGCTGCGGCGTACCCTGCTGCATCTGACCCTGTCCCGACTCACCTGAACCTCCTCCTGCAGACTCTTGTTGAGTTGCGCTTGTCTTTTTTAAAGAAAGTTCAGTAATGATTATCTCTTCAGGAATTAATCTGCTTATCTCGCTTAGTATTACGGAAACATCCGGGTTTATTTTTTTTAATTCACCCCATAAAGATATTTGGCTCTGCAATTTTTGTTTCTTTTTATTTACCTCTGCTTGTTGAGAAATAAATGGTTTAAGCGCCTGATATTCTGCATTGATTCCCGTAAGCGAAGCTTGAAGGCGTTGGGCTTTTCCTTGTGCATTCATCCATCCCGAAATCAAAGCAAAGATAAAAAGAAAGCCTACCTGCACAGCTAATACTAATCTTATTAGCCTCTGCTCACGCTTTTTAAATTCAAGGGGAAGAAAGTTAACTGTTTCTTTTTTTCTTCTTGCTTCACACAATATCTGGGCAAGGCCACAGGCAGAAGCATAAAGGCTAGCCTCAGGAGTAATCTTGTCCAGGGAGGCCTTACTCTTATGAGGCTGGATAACTATAGTCTTGAGGGGATCGAGAATCTGGAGTCCTCCTCCTATGTTTTTATCTAAATAGGGTAAAAAGTTTTTAAGCAATATCCCTCCACCACTAAATAGGATTCTCTCTACCCTTTCACCCGATTCCTCTTTATAAAAGATTAACGAACGCCTGAATTCACTTACCATTCTTTCTAAGTGTGGCAAGATAACCTGTTTTAATTTTACAAGGCGATCATCTTCTAAAGAGGCCTCTTTGTTAGTTTCTAGAGAAATTGGGGGAACTCCTGAGGTTATCAAGGCTGCCTCTGCCTCAGACTCAGAGATATTCAGTTCTTTGGAAATATCTAAGATGATATTATAACAGCCAAAACCAATACTTCTAAAGAATCTCTGTTTACCATTCTTAACAATAGTTATATCTAAAGTGCTTGCCCCAATATCTATAATGACTATACTTTCTTTCTGAACTTCTTCTCTAGAGATAGAATTCAAAAGAGCAAAGGAGGAAGTAGTAATTAAACCGGGGATAATACCGATATTCTTAAATATGTTTAATCTTTCATCAATGCCTTGTTTTTCTGACTTTACTACCAGAAGTTCTGGTTTAGATTTCTTTTCTATTTTCTTTTCTTCCAATAAAAGCGATTCAAAACATGCATCTGGGGTGGGGGGAGGAATCATTTTTCTCCTCGCCTCCATAACAGCGGCATTAGACATTTCTCTCTTGGGCATAGGAGGTAAGGTGACTAAAATACAGGCTGTAAAACCTGAATAGACCGATGTGGCTACTTTCCCTTCTTGGAGTTTGCGCAGAGGAAAAGTTTCAAAAATTAATTTAAGAAGGCCATCAAAATCAATTTTCCGCTTTACATCGCCCTCTAAAGCTGTATAAGGCGTAGGGAAACTTTTAGCATTGATTAAATTTTTTCGGCTGTCAAGTTCTATTATTTTAGTATAGCCTGTGCCAATATCTATGCCAAAATTATTACCGGCCATTATTAGCCTCCGATAACCGCAGCCATTTTAAAGAGGGGTAAAAATAGAGCTAAGGCTATTCCACCCACCACTACACCCATAAAGACAATCATTACTGGCTCAAAAAGAGCAAATACGGTTCTAATTGTAGCAGGAATCTCTTTATCATAGAATTGATTCACCTTTTGTAGGCACTGCACAAGAGACCCTGAGCGTTCTCCTACTGCCACCATTCTTAAAACCAAAGGCGGAAAGAGCCTGGTTTTAGAGAGTGAATCGCTCAATCCCCCTCCTGTTTTTACTGAGACTTCTGCGGTTTTGACCGCCTCAGATATCTTTAAATTTGCTACCACATTCCTCGATAATCTCAAGGCCTCAAGGATATTTATGCCGCCTCTTAGAGTTAGGCCGAGGGTATGCGAAAATCTTGTCATCGCAATCTTATGTATAAGAGTACCGAAAATAGGTATCTTTAATTTTAAAGCATCAAGCATAAGCCCGCCCTTCTGCGTACGGTAGAGAAATTTGGGGGCAATAAAGAGAATAATTGAAATTATAAGGGGTACATACCAAAATTTGAGTGTTAAGGCGCTTATCATTAAAACAATCTGAGTAGGTAATGGTAGGGAAACACCTGCGCTAGTAAAAATAGGGGCGAATGTGGGAATAACTTTTACTACCAGTAGGATAACTGTCCCCAACATCGTAACAAAGAGAATAATGGGGTAGGTGGCAACTTCCTTGATTTTTGCCTTTAAATCAAGTTGCCATTCTATTATATCAGCTAATTCATTTAACATAGTGCTCAGGCTTCCGGTTGCCTCAGCCATCCCCACGATAGAAGTATAAAGAATAGGAAATGACTGAGGATGAATAGACAACGCATCTTTAAGAGAACTTCCTGCTTCTATACGATGAGTTATGTCATTAAGTAGTGCTTTAATGTTCGTTCGTTCAGCATCTTTAGCAAGCCCCTTTAGGCCTTCGACCAAAGGAACCCCGGCATTGATCAAGGTAGCCAAGTCAACCGTGAAGCTGAGAACCTCTTTTTGGCTTATTTTAATTGGTTTACCAATAATTAAACCTTTATCAACATCAGCCTTAATTTCCTTTACTTGGGTAAGAACATATCCCATTTTACTTAGCTTTGTAGCCAAATCCATCTCATCCACTGCCACCAGGTTTCCAGCAATAGGATTACCCGAGACATCTCTTGCCTTATAAATATAATTACCCATCTTCTCTAATTCTCCCTCCAGGTCCAAGGAATTTCTTCTTCATCTCCCGGCGTATCAGGAGGATCGGCAGGGGGACTATCTAACGATACGTCAGTAACTAGTCTTCTATCTGCATTCCTTATCCTTCCTATTGAAGTAATTTCTTTGCAAGTATTATAGGGTCCTGGAGGACAAGTAATATCTTGCACCGAACCGCTATATATCCCTCCACCAAAGGTGATCGGACCGAATGGGCCTCCTCCTAACACTGGCCAATCCTCATCATAAGCCAATTCAATCTTTGCCCTTTCAATCCCTGCCTGAGCTATATAAAAAGCTAGAAGACCATCCCTTGTCTCTGAGCGGGCTTGAATCTCTGCCTG
>Ga0210049_1003947_pt1 | contig 13203 bp, 10 predicted proteins | sample CryGeyCG2014_300_2_FD_183964 | JGI IMG/M metagenome (GOLD analysis project Ga0210049, IMG submission 183964) | Groundwater microbial communities from aquifer - Crystal Geyser CG06_land_8/20/14_3.00 (SPAdes) (version 2) | ecosystem: Environmental > Aquatic > Deep subsurface > Groundwater | place...
CCTTCGAGACCCGCCATGAAGGGAGCAGAAAAATCCTGACATCCATCGCGGATGAATGGATCGGCGACCGGAGAAACAGCGATTTGATCACTGCACCTCGGGGCGTTCATCTCCTCTGCGGGAGCGCGACGAATGCGGATTTGCCCGGCGACAGCCTGGATGGCGTTTTTACCGATCCCCCCTATTTCGGCAACGTCCAGTACGCCGAGCTTATGGATTTCTGTTATGTCTGGGTTCGGAAACTGGTCAGTCCGGAAAACCCGATATTTCAACTTCGTTCCACCCGCAACCCCGACGAATTGACCGGCAACATCACGATGGACCGCGGTCTTGACCACTTTACACATGGATTGTCAGCCGTCTTCCAGAACATGGCCAAAGCCTTGAAGCCGGGAAAGCCGTTGGCCTTCACCTACCATCACAACAAGTTGGAGGCGTATCATCCCGTGATCGTAGCGATTCTGGATGCCGGACTAACCTGCTCCGCTTCACTCCCATGCCCGGCGGAAATGGGCGCATCGATCCATATCAGCGGCACCGGCTCGTCGATCGTGGATACGGTTTTTGTCTGCCGTTCGACCGGAACGATACCGCGCAAATGGCTTGCGGACTCGCCGGAACAGATTGCCGAGCTGGTCCTGGATGATCTGGCTAAACTGAAGATCGGGGGTCTGAAACCGACCCGGGGCGACATCCGCTGTATCATCTACGGCCATTTGGCCCGGCTCGCCGTCTGGCGGCTTCGCGTGACCTGGGACAAGGCGCAGCCGGCGTCGGCAAAACTCGCCGTCGCGGCTGCTGAACTGAGGCAAGGGCATGCACTGAAATGTATCGAAGATCATCTGGCGGAAACGTACCTGAATGCGCCACTACTTCAGCAGTATGATTATGTTCAGGAAAACAGGACTTCATATGGGGGATCCGGTGATGAAATATCCTTTTGAACTGCCTTTTGCCGAAGTTCAGGCGGATCTCGACACGTTCGTGATTGCGGTTTTTTCGTGCCTCGAATCGGAATTTCTCATCATGCCGAAAGGACTCGGTTTCATTGACTACCCTGTTTTCGAACAGGGTTACGAGGCGCTGAAACAAGCCACCAAGGGTTTCACCTTCCTTGAACCCGAATCGCTGCTTCAAAAGACTTCTGAAGCCCCCATCGTGATCCTGGTGTTGCGGACCATGCTGGGCTTCACGCCGCCGGAATGGGCGTATCTCGCCACTCTACAGACAGGCGTTGAAGTCAGCCAGGGCTTTGTCCGCGCCCTTGACCGAAAAATACGTTTATCACCCCTTTCTCCCCTTGCCGACGGGAAAGTCACCGTTGAACGGGTGAAGGCATTGATAGACACGGCTTGCCGGCTGCTGAAAGAAGGAGCGCCCCCGGCTTCACCCGATAAAATCCATCGCCTCGACAAGGCTGATACAAAAATGGGCCTTTCCGGATTACAGACGCTTGCGGGAATGGGCGTTCCTTATGCCATGCTTCTCTATGAGCGTTTTCTTGGGCGACCGTTTGCCGGACACCGCGATTCTGTCAGTGATCTTGTCGGAAACAGCCTTGAGGCAGCCGTTGAGGATGCGTTGAGCAAGCCGGCATCAGTTACCGGAAAACCAAGCGGGCCGAGAGAATACCGGGCTTCGACCAGACGCCCGATTTCATCGTCCCGAGCGAATTCAATCCCCGGATCATCATCGAGGCGAAAATTACGGAGGACGACGGCACGGCCCGTGACAAGGCCACCCGAATCCAGCATCTGTTTGCGCTGAGCATGGCCGGGCAACCACCCGATAAGCCGAAGTACGAGGTAATCGCCTGCATTGCCGGGCGGGGGTTCGGGGTGCGTCGCGAGGACATGAAGAAGATGCTTATCGCAACGAGAGGCAAAGTATTTACTTTACGTAACCTTGACCGCTTGATTGATTGCACCGGACTCCAGCAATACAGAACGAGGTAATCGATCTTCGTTTCTGAAACAGTCCGCTACAACGTATTAATATGACTGAACCCTCATTAACTACACTCGATCACGTCCGCCGGACCGTGAACGGCCGCACGCAGCGGGCGGAGCGCTCCGACATCGGGCAGTTTTTGACGCCGGTTGCGATTGCCCGTTTCATGGCGTCGATGTTTGCGCCAAATCAGTTCGATCATGTCAGGATTCTCGATGCCGGGGCGGGGGCGGGTGTGCTCTTTTCAGCCTATGTGGAGACATTGGCTTCCGAAGGAAGACGGCCCATTTCCATTGAGGTCGTCGCCTATGAAAACGACAGCGATATTTTACCGGAATTGAACCAAACGATGACCCATTGCGAAGCCGCCTGCGGGAAGGTTGGAATCGCCTTTCACGGGGAGGTACGCGGGGAAGATTTTGTCGCCGCCGCCATCGCCCAAACCGCGCTCGTGGGAGTAAACGAAGAAAGGATGATGATTCTATGATACTGGCAGAGAATGAAGAAAGGGCATTGAAACGATTGCGAGATATCCAATTATTGATTTCCGCCTTTATGACCATGAATGAAACAGGGAGGTTGTGATGAAACCATTAAAAAGGATTACGATAAACCCCAAGGTAATGGGAGGAAAACCCTGTATCAGGGGAATGCGGGTGACCGTAGGAACCATCGTCGGTCTGATCGCCTGTGGCAAAACAATAGCGGAAATCCTTGCTGACTATCCTTATCTGGAAAGGGATGATGTCATGGAAGCCCTGTCCTATGCGGCATGGCGATCAGAAGAGCGCGAACTCGATATGGTGACGGGATGAAGTTATTGCTGGACATGAATTTGCCGCCCCGCTGGGTGCAATTCTTGACTGCTGAAGGTTTTGAATGCGTTCATTGGTCCGATGTGGGGGAACCGGCTGCCGAAGACAGTCAGATCTTGGCCTACGCTCAGGAAAATGGTTTCATTGTCTTTACTCATGACCTGGATTTTGGCGCCTTGCTCGCCGGCTCTCGTGCTGCCGGGCCGAGCGTCATTCAAGTTCGCACACAAAATATTGTCCCGGAAGCGATCGGCTCGCTGGTTCTGAGTGCCATTGGGCAATTTGAGAAGGAACTTCTACAAGGCGCCCTCATCACGATTGATCCCTATCGTTCGCGGGCGCGCATTCTCCCTTTCAGGCCATGAGAACCCTCTAAATCCAGCGGTCCGATTTCGACTTGGCCTCGTACTCCTCACGAAGGGCGATCTGCGTCGCTTCGGCGATGTCTTCCACCCGCTTGACCCAGTCCTCAAACTTGATGTCCACGCCGAAGACCCCGACCATCTCGTCTTTCTCGTCGACGATCGGCGATGAGACGGTAATGCAGAGCGCCCCGGTCATCTTGGAGATGTAGAAGTTGGTGACATGGATCTTCCCACTCTGGAGCGGCTTGATGAACCACTCGCGGTCCGACTGGTCCGTCCCGACGCCGTAGTTCTCGTATTTGGCGCGGTCAGCGATATTCGTTATGTTTTTCGTTGTCTTGCGGCCGTTCGTGTCCACGACATAGGCAAACTGGATGGAGGGATTCTCCTCGATGAACTGCTGCATCACCGGCTCCTGAAGCCCCGGCTTCATGGTCTTCATCACCGGGTGCTCGATCACCTGGGTCACGACGGAGACCGCCGCCTGGGCCGCCATGAATTTGATCTTCTCCAGATCCGACAGGAAGAGTTCCGGCATATACTTCCGGACCCATTTCTCCATCTCGTCGTTCGAAATGCCGGTCATTCGGCCCGCGTCGTACAGTTCGGCGATCCACTTGTGAATGCGGGTAACGCCGGGGTGCCGCTTGTCCACCGCATTGTCTCCCGTCAGACCGAGATGGGCATTGATCCAGAAGGCGATGCCGGATTTGCCCGACTTGTCCGTGATCATCGGGATGATCGGGCGCTTGAGGATTTTGGTCGTGTCAAAAATATTGTAGATCTCCTCGCATTTGATCAGGCCGTCCACATGGACGCCGGCCCGCGTCACATTGAAATCGGCGCCGACGAACGGGAAACTGGCCGGGATCCGGACGCCGATCTCATGCTCGAAATAGTTCGCGATATCGGTGATAATGGTCGTATCGATTCCGTTTTGATCCCCGCGGAGGCTGATGTACTCGATGATCAACCCTTCCAGCGGCGGATTGCCCGTTCTCTCGCCAAGGCCGAGCAGCGTCGAGTTGGCGGCGCTGCAACCGTAGAGCCAGGCGGTGGTCGCGTTGATCATCGCCTTGTGAAAATCGTTATGACCATGCCATTCAAGGAGATGACCGGGCACCCCGGCATCCTCGATGAAGGCGCGGACCAGTTTGTCCACGCTTCGGGGCAGGGCGGCGCCGGGATAGGTGACGCCGTATCCCATCGTGTCGCAGAGGCGGATCTTGATGTCGATTCCGCTTTCCTCCCGGAGCTTCATCAGCTCGATCGCTAAAGGGATGCAGAATCCGTAAATGTCCGCCCGGGTGAGATCTTCGAAATGGCAGCGGGGCCGGATTCCGGCACTCAGGATGGATTTGACGACGCCGAGATAATCGTCCAGCGCCTGTCTCCGGTTCTTGTTCAGCTTGAGAAAGATGTGGTAATCGGAGACGGAGGTGAGGATCCCGGTCTCCTTCAGCCCCGCCTGCTTGACCAGCGGAACGTCCTCCGCACTGGCCCGGATCCAGCCGGTAATCTCCGGAAAGGGGAATCCGAGCTCTTGGCACCGCTCCACCGCCTCGCGATCCTTAGGGCTGTAGAGAAAGAACTCCGACTGGCGGATCACCCCGTTCGGCCCGCCCAGTCGGCTCATCAGCGTGTAGAGATCGACGATCTGCTGGACGGTGTAGGGGGGCCTTGCCTGCTGGCCGTCACGGAAGGTGGTGTCGGTGATGAACATCTCCACCGCGGGATTGATCGACATGATCTTGTGGTCGAAATCGATTCGGCATACCTCGTCATACGGGAAGACATCCTTCTGGAGATTCGGCTCCGCAACATCCTTGAGATCGAACTTCCAGAACTGCGTATGCTCGTGATCCAGAACCTTCTTGTCCTTGTTCCATTTTGCCATGGCTTCCGCTCCCCCTCTTCAGCGGATTTGTTTCATGAAATTTACGTCACGATCTTCAGTGAGAGCTCCATGAGTTGCTCCACGCTGACCCGCGACGGCGCCTCCGTCAGCAAGCAGGTGGCCTTCTGGGTCTTGGGGAAGGCGATCACGTCCCGGATCGACTCTGCCCCCGTCATCAGCATGACGAGCCGGTCGAGGCCGAAGGCGATCCCGCCGTGCGGCGGCGTCCCGTATTCCAGCGCGTCCAGCAGGAAGCCGAATTTGCTCCGGGCCTCCTCTTCACCGAGGCCCAGGGCCTTGAAAATCAGCGCCTGAATCTCTCTCCGGTGGATCCGGATGCTGCCGCCGCCGATCTCGGAGCCGTTCAGGACCAGGTCATAGGCCCGGGCATGGACCCTGCCCGGATCTGTCTCGATCAGCGGAACTTCATCGAGGACCGGCGATGTGAAGGGATGGTGCGTCGAGACGAACCGCTTCTCCGTTTCGCTGTACTCGAAGAGCGGAAATTCCGTCACCCAGGTGAAGGCGAGTTCCTTGGGATTGATCAGACCGAGCCTCTTCGCCAGGTGGATCCGGAGGTTTCCCAGGCTGTCGCGAACGATATTGGGCGTGTCGGCGACAAAGAGGATCACCGCCCCTTCGCGGGCCTCCATTCTCTCATTGATTGCCGAAACTTCCGCCGGCGTAAGGAATTTGAATATCGGCGATGTCCAGCCCTCCGGATTGACCCTGGCCCAGGCAAGACCCTTCGCCCCGTATTGGGCGACGAAATCCTTCAGCTCGTCAAGGTCCTTCCGGGAGAGGCCTTTGCCGTCGTCCATCTTGATCGCCCGGATCACGCCGCCTGCGGCCGCGATCTCGGAGAAGAGTTTGAATCCCGATCCTTTCAGGATGTCCGTCAGCTCCCGGAGCTCGAGGCCGAAACGGATGTCGGGGTTGTCTTTCCCGAAGCGGCTGATCGCATCCCGGTAAGAAATCCTCGGGAAGGGGAGGGTGAGCTCCCGGCCGAGACAACTCCGGAAGAGGTGGGCGATCATCCCCTCCATGATCCGGATCACATCCTCTTCGGTGATAAAGGACATTTCCGCGTCGATCTGCGTGAATTCCGGCTGGCGGTCCGCCCGGAGGTCCTCATCGCGGAAGCACTTAACAATCTGAAAATAGCGGTCAAATCCGGAAACCATCAACAACTGCTTGAAGATCTGCGGGGACTGCGGAAGGGCGTAGAACATCCCCGGGTTGACCCGGCTGGGGACCAGATAGTCCCGGGCGCCTTCCGGCGTGCTCTTCGTCAGGAAGGGGGTTTCGATCTCAATAAAGCCCTCGCGGTGAAGGTAATCCCGTGTCGCCGCGGCGACACGGCTCCTCAGGATCAGGTTCTGCTGGATCTCCGGGCGCCGGAGGTCGAGGTAGCGGTATTTGAGGCGAACGTTCTCGGAGATCTCCGCCGTGCCATCCAGCACAAAGGGAGGGGTCTTCGACTCGTTCATGATTTCGAGGTCATTGGCCAGAACCTCGATCTCGCCGGTTCTAAGCTCGGGATTCTCCATCCCTGCCGGTCGGCGGCGGACCCGCCCCTGGATCGCGATGACGAATTCGCTCCGGATCCGCCCGGCCTCTTCGTGACAGACCGCGTTCACATCCGGGTTGAAGACGATCTGGACGATTCCCTCCCGGTCCCTAAGGTCGATGAAAACAACGCCGCCGTGATCACGCCATCGATGGGCCCAGCCCATCAGAATAACTTCCTTACCGTCATCCGCTGCGTTCAGATCCCCGCAGTAATGGGTCCTTTTTCGGATCGTCAAAAAATCGGACAAAATGGTTGCCTCGCTAATTCGGTAATGGTTTCTTTTAGACGGTCCAGGCCGACCTCCGTCTGGGTGCTCGAAAGCATGTTTCGGAGCAGGGCCTTGTTCTCGGCGATCTCCCGTTCGCCAAGAATCAGCGTATAGGCGGCATTCAACTTGTCCGCCCGTTTCATTTGGCTCTTGAGACTTCGGCCGGCATGGTCCATCTCCACACGGATTCCCTTCATCCGCAGACCGTTGCAGAGAAAAAAGGCCTTTTCCAGGGCCGCTTCGCCGAGGGCTGCGATGAAGAGGAGGGGGCCTTGGAGAAGGGCGGCCGCATCGGCTTCCGGGATCATCGCGGCCAGCCTCTCAAAACCGATAGCAAAGCCGATGCCGGAAATATCGGGGCCGCCGAGATCCCGGACGAGATGGTCGTAACGTCCGCCCCCGACGACGGCATTCTGGGCGCCCAGAAATTCGGTGGTCACCTCGAAGGTGGTCCGGGTGTAGTAGTCGAGCCCCCTTACCATTTTTGCATTCAGTTGAAAGGGGAGATCGAAGAGGCTGAGCGACGCCTGGACCTTCTCGAAGTGCTCCCGGCATCCGGCGCAGAGAAAGTCGGGCAGAAGCGGGGCCTCAGAGATGATCGCGGCGCAGGTTTCCACCTTGCAGTCGAACACGCGGAGCGGATTGGTTCCGATCCTCCGGCGGCAGTCTCCGCAGAGCTCCCCTTCCCGGCCGCGCAGAAACGAGAGGATCGCCTCGCGGAAGGCGGGCCGGCAAGCGGCGCAGCCGAGGGAATTGATCTCCAGATTCAGCTTCCGCAGCCCGAGTTTGTCGAGAAAGTGGAGAAGCATCAGGATCAGCTCCGCATCGGTGCGCGGGTCATCCGGACCGAGGATCTCGGTGTCGATCTGATGGAACTGCCGGTAACGCCCCTTCTGCGGCCTCTCGCGCCGGAACATGGGGCCGATGGTGTAGAGCTTCGTCACCGTTTCGGCGGCATGGAGGTTGTGTTCCAGGTAGGCGCGGATGACGGAGGCCGTCGCCTCCGGCCGGAGCGTCAGGGATTCCTCGCCGCGGTCGAGGAAGGTGTACATCTCTTTTTCAACGATATCGGTGGATTCCCCGATTCCACGGCAGAAGAGCTCCGTCTTTTCGATGAGCGGAATGCGGATCTCCCGGAACCCGAAGGCGCCAAACACCTGATGGGCCGTCGCTTCGATATGACGCCACTTGTCCGTCTCCGGAGGAAGGATATCCTTGAAACCGCGGACGGCGGTAATGATCTCCATCGTTTAAAAACCTCTCCCGATCTTCTGAATTTAAGGCCGATTCTGATAGCATAACGACGCGATAAACGCAACAGGAATGACGAGAAATCATCCGGAACCTAATAATCGTTTCTGCGACCTTTTTTTGTGCGCGATCAGGGATTTCCGGGGTTGAAAACGTCGACGGCGAGTTTTTGGCCATCCGTGGTGATGGTGACGGCGCCGTTGCGATCCGTCCGGTAGAGCTGCGCCTTGACCGTTTCGTACCGCCGGAGGACATCCGGGTGGGGGAAACCGAAGACGTTTTCCGCACCGCAACTGACCACGGCGATCTGTGGTTTTACCTTTTCAATAAAGGGGATGCTGCTGGAACGGTAGCTCCCGTGATGTGGGATGAAAATCACATCGCTCTGCAGATCGACCCCGGCATGAATTAGACGATTCTCGACGCCCGCCGAGATATCCGCCGGCAGCAGAAAACGGCGCCCGGCGAAGGAGAGTTTCATGGCGAGGGAACGGTCGTTGGTTGTATCAAAAAGCCGGGCGGCGGACTTTGCGGCAATGGGCGGAGTGGCAAGGGGGGCCATCTTTCCCGTATCGTAGCCACCGGACCGAATGGCTGAAAGGGCCCTCTTCGCCGTATCATCGTCATCGGGCCGAATGGCAGGGGCATCCGGCACTTCCTTCTGGATTGCACTTCCCTCCGGATTCAGAAAATGGATTCCAACCCCGGAAACGTCTATCGCCGGCGTCCTCTCCGACAGGGTCCACAGAACAATCCCTTTTTCCCGGATGATCCGCCGGAAGGAAAGGTAAAGCTCCGTGTCCGACGTCTCGCCATTGGTCCACACCTCCCGGACGTGAAAGTTCTCCAGGATGAACAGGAGCCCCTGCAGGTGGTCCGGATGGGGATGGGTCAGGACCACCGTATCGATCCGTGAGATCCGCTCATGCCAGAGGTATGGGGCCAGCACAAATTTCCCCAGATCGAAGCTGTCGTCGAAGAAACCGCCGCCATCGACCAGCATCTTTTTCCCGCCGGGAAGCCGGATCAGGATGCTGTTTCCCTGACCGACATCTACGGCGGTCAGGGAAAGGCGTCCCTGCTGAATCCCCCGGAGATAAAGATGGACGCCGTCGATGGTGAAAAAAAGGGCAAGGATGACCGGAACCGCCTTCATCAGCAGGGGCATTTTCAGAGCGGTTTTGGAGTTCCGGCGCGTTGCGAACCATTTCAACAGCAGACCGCCCCAGATCAGCAGAAGATAAAAGGCGCCGATTTCCGGCAAGGTGGGCGTCGAAACATAAACAGAGGCCCAGGGCAGGGCCGCCAGACGGTCAACGAAGAAAAGAGAAATTTGCACGAGAATTTCAGACAGTCGGATGACCCCGTCGGCCAGTGTGGTCGAGAGCGGCACGGCCAGGATGATGGCCAGACAAACCGGGATCGCCACAACGCCGAGGATGGGAACACAGACGAGGTTTGCCACAAGGGTAATCAGCGAAAATCGGTTGAAGTAGAGGAGAATCAGCGGCAGTGTTCCCAGCGTAGCGCAGAGCGAGGCGAGGAAGAAGATCACGATGCCCCGCAAAGCTTTATGAATCTGTTGGAGAGTCCATTCCCGCGTCCGACCGGCAGCCACTCTCGGTGGAGGGGAAGTCATGAGGGCGAGCCACTTCGGCATGAAAAAGATCAGCGCTGCCACCGCGGCAAAGGAGAGCTGAAAAGAGATGTCGAAGAGCGAATAGGGGGTGATGATCAGGATCAGAAAAGCGGCCAGGGCAAGGGTGTTGTAAAGATCGCCTTCACGGTTGAGGAGAATGGCGCACAGAAAGACCGCGACCATGATCGAGGCCCGGACAACCGAAATGCCCGCTCCGGCAATAAATGTGTAGAGGACGACGACGAAGATTGCAAAATACATCGAGAGCTTGGCCACATTCCAGTTCAGCAGCAGGTATTCCGTTTTCAGGCACAAACGCGCCAGAAAAAGGGCAAATACCGCAACCATGCCGATATTGAACCCCGAGATGGCGATGATGTGCGTAGTACCCGTCCGATTAAACTTTTCCATGACCTCTTTCGGGATCGCCTTCTGATCGCCGAGGATCATCGCCTGAATGATCGCCCCCTCCGTTCCCGGCGCCTTTTCCATAATGGCATTGCGGATCAGATCGCGAAAATGCTCCAGCCACGTCCGGAGGGGATGGCCTCGTTCCCGGCGCAAAACGACAAATCCGGTGGCGTCTTTGATGAACCCCCTCACCAGAATTCCACGGAAACGGAGATATTTTTCGTAATCGAAACCGCCGGGGTTCTGAAAATTCCTGGGGATTCTCAACCGGGTATGGAAACGGATGAAATCCCCGTAGCGGAAAGGGTAGGGCTCACGGATGTTCAAAAGCACACGTCCCGAAACCGGAAGAGAACTTCCGTCACGCCGAATCGAGGAGACGGAAACCACCAGCTCGGTTTTCTCAGGTGATACTTGAGGGTTCTCGCAGATCATCCCTTCGACACTGAGCTTTTTATCGCTGACAAAACGCAGGATATGGTTTTCCGCAATCGGGGGATCAAGGTAGAGATTCATCGCGAGGATGCCGAGAAGAAAGATGGAGAGGAGCAGCAGGAAATAGAAATGGATCGGTTTGCGCTTGCTCCATATCCGGGACAGCAGGGTCAGGGTCAGCGCAATCAGCAGCGAGAGCTGAACGGGAAGGTCGGAAATCCGGAAAAGGTTTCCGCAGGAGATGCCCGCCATGAGTGCCGCAGTTAGAGGGAGAAAGGGTCTGGTCATCGCTGTAAACCTTTATCCGAGAACAGGTTTTTAAGGAAGGTCGGCGATGGAGCAAAACTTAAGAGGCCGTGGGATGCGATCATAGAAAGAAAGTGATCGCTTGTCAATAGAAAGGTCATGCTGAACGGTGTTGACTTTTTCCCGGACTGAAAGTAGCCTGTCGGCGACTTTGCTGTGGCGCTTTCAACTTATCTCAAAACGAAAAGAGAGTCCCCATGACTCCAAAACCGCCTTTGCCCGATAACAGGTCATCCCGACTCCGCTGGCTGATGCTTTCGAGGGTGGCCATCGTCACCTTCCTGCTCGGAATTGCGACCTTCGTCGAGGTCAAAGGCATGGGGACCCTGTCGGCGATCTCCGCGTCCACCCTTTTCAAGACGATTCTGCTGACCTATATTCTTTCGATTGTCTATCTTTCGCTTCTCAAATATATCCGGAATCTTCCGTTGAACATCTATATTCAAAGCCTGTGCGACGTCATTCTGATCACGGCGATGGTTTACGGCACGGGAGGCATCCACAGCATCTATTCCGTCTTCTATCCGCTGGTCATCATCTACGCCGTTCTCTTTCTCGGGAGGCGGGGCGGTCTGGTGATCGCCTCTGCGGCCGGGATTTTTTACGGCCTCTTTGCCGATCTGGAATTTTACGGGGTTATCTATCCCATTTTCTCGATCCCCATTCCGGATGACCGGTTGAATGCAGGCTATGTCTTCACCCGGATCATCACCCATATCCTCTCCTTTTACTTCATCGCCGTTCTGACCAGTTTTGTCGCCGAGCAGGAGAAAAGGACCCGAACCCTCCTTGCCGAGAAACAGAGCGCCTTCGATCAGCTCGATATTCTGCACCGGAGCATCATCGAATCGGTGGACACCGGTATCCTGAGCATCAATCCGGAGGGGCGGATCAAGTCGTTCAACCCGGCAGCCGCAGAGATTACCGGTCTTTCTTTCCACGACGTTGAAAATCGTACCCTGGCCGAGGTCTTCCCGGATTTTCCCCCTTTTCTGAAAGGGCGGAAATCGAATGCGTCCAAATCGGTCGCAAAAACCCGTTTTGAAACCACATTTCGTACAGTTGACGGTCGGAGCCTGATTCTCGGCGGCGCCCTGTCGCCCCTCCACGATCCCCAGGGATTTGCGATCGGAGAGATCATCATCTTTCAAAATTTAACGGAAATCAACGAAATGAGGGAATCTCTGGAAAAGAGCCGCCGCCTCGCCTTCATCGGCGGCATGGCCGCCGGCCTTGCGCATGAGATCCGGAATCCGCTCGCCTCCATCAGTGGTTCGATACAAATGCTCAAACAGGACATTCCTCCGACGGAAACCAACCAGAAGCTGATGCAGATCATCCTCCGCGGGAAAGATCAGTTGGAGAGTTTTCTGAAGGATTTTCTTTTGATGGCAAGACCGGCGCCCGGGGTTTGCGAGGAGATCGACGTCAGGGGCGCGATCCGGGATGTTCTCGATTCCCTGCGCTGCGTCCCCGACTGGCCTGAACCCCTCCGGATCGACCTTATCCTGCCGGAGGGTCCTTTGGGGATTCAAGCGAACAAGACCGAAATCCGACAGGTTTTCTGGAATCTGATCCTCAACGCGGTTCAAGCCATGCCGGAGGGGGGTGACCTGACGGTTGAAGCCCGTGCTGCCCGGAATGATGGGAGAGCCGGCGTGGAAATTAGAATCAGCGACACAGGATGCGGTATCAAAAATGAGGATCTTCGAAAGATATTCGAGCCTTTCTATACGACGCGGGATGTAGGGACGGGGCTGGGCCTGGCGGTGGTCAGCCGGATACTGGAAGGCTACCGGGGGAGTATCGATATTCAATCGGAAGCGGGCAGCGGTACGACCTGCAGGATATGGTTTCCCGCACAGATTCTCACCGCGGAAGGGAACCGGACCATTTCATGAGATGGGAGGGAAATGATGGCCAAGATCCTTGTGGTGGACGATGACCAAGGAATGCGCGAATTTCTGGAGATCATGATGACCCGTGAAGGCTACCGGGTTGTCACGGCCAGCGATGCCGGCAAGGCCCTCGCCCGGTGCCGGAAAGAGACCTTCGATCTGGTCATTACGGACCTGAAGATGCCGAAGATGGACGGGATCGCGTTTCTCAAGGAGGTCAAGCAGCTTTCCCCGGAAACAATGGTCATCCTCATCACGGCCTACGCGTCCGGAGAGACGGCCGTCAACGCGATGAAGGAAGGGGCCTATGACTACATCGAAAAGGATTTCGCGATCGAGGACTTGAAGAGAATCGTTCGAAATGCGCTGGCCGGAAAAGAGGTGAAACGGGACGA
>Ga0210049_1003952_pt1 | contig 13188 bp, 11 predicted proteins | sample CryGeyCG2014_300_2_FD_183964 | JGI IMG/M metagenome (GOLD analysis project Ga0210049, IMG submission 183964) | Groundwater microbial communities from aquifer - Crystal Geyser CG06_land_8/20/14_3.00 (SPAdes) (version 2) | ecosystem: Environmental > Aquatic > Deep subsurface > Groundwater | place...
TATGGGTAAGAGGTTTATCCGGAAGGAAGACCTGGAGAACCATAAGACCGCGGTGAAGTTCCGGGAATATCAGGAAGAGATGTTTCTGGATACGGAGAGAATGTAAGGGGAATAATGTTTAAAAATAATGTAGAAACCTTTGAAGAATTTAAAAAATTAATGGATTACCAAGCAAAGGGTTTAAAATTAGTGAACGATTGTATAGGAGAGCACCAGAAAGCAAGCAGTAAATTAAGTATCGATTACTTAAATATGTGTCGCAAAAAAGAAAAAAGCGGTAAATCGGCCTCTCACTCAGGAAGAAAAAATTGGAGTATGGGAAGACAATTTTAGGGGACAGTCTCACGAGATACGAAAGGATTTACAGGTTAAACTAAAAGAAATTTTTGAGAAATACAAATTGTCGGGGCAATAATATGCCAAATAAATATTTCTGTCCAAAATGTGGTAAGGAATTAAGCGAAGCAGATGTAGTGAGAGGAATTTGTTCGCATTGTCATAGTGTTTTTGAGATTGATTTTAATACTCCGGCACGGGAAGAACCTTCCAAGGACAAATCTCCAGAAGAAATAAAGGAAACTGACCAACTCTCTGACAACAAGAAAGAAATAGAGGAAAGGAAAGCGACAGAAAATGTCTTAAAGGAACAAACCAAAAACCACAAAAGAGAAAAGGTGGAAAGTTATAATATGAAGCGATTCAATGAAAAAGAGGGAAAAGAGGAAATTGACAAATTAGTTCAAAAAATAAAGGAGTTTGAGGCACGAATTGCAAGTCTTGAGAATAACTTAGAAAGTTTTAAAGGTCTTGTTAGTGTTGGGGGTCTATTAGGTGGAGGTTCTCTGGTAGGAAGTATTAGCAATATCCAAAATACTTTACAAAAATTTGCGGAGATTATAGATAGGAATACACAACTTATAAATCAACATGCTCAAGCTATAAATGAACATCTTAGGGTAATAAACGATCTTGTTCGTACAGTGAATAATCACGACCAAATTGTACAAAAACTGGGCGGTGGCAGTAGATTTTGATAAAAGAACCTTGTGGAAATAAAAAATATTTCTGTCCAAAATGTGGTAAGGAGTTAAGTGAAGAAGATGCAACAAGAGGAATTTGCTCCTCTTGCCACAAAGTTTTTTAATTATTCTGTCCTGTAGTGAAACAGACTCACTGAAGAGAGGGTGGAGAAGGCGAGAATAAAAAGGAGAACGAAGATGCCATATAGAGGAGATAGTTTTGTAGTCTATATCCAAAACCCAGTGGATACATTCCCACTGATTCGTGTTTCTAAACGGAGAAGGGCCCGTAGAAGAGGACGGGTTGAAGTAGAGAGCCAAATAGGGCTGATTGGAAACCAGAATAGTTTTGTTGGTGCTAACTACGAAGAAACTGCTAGGCAGATAGGAATGCTCATCCTGAATAATAGCGATATTATCAGAAACTTCAGAGCCCAGTAGCTAAGAGGTTTATCCGGGAAGAAGACCTGGAGAACCATAAGACCGCAGTGAAGTTTAGAAAATACCAGGTAGAGATATTTCTGGATACGGAGAGGATGTAAAAAGAGTTGGAAGAAGGGAGACTCAACTTGTAACCACATCTTGAAGCCAGGACACTCTTAAAGGTATTGGTGCGATTATTCTCGGAATTGTTTTTACCCTTGCCTTTATAATGTATGTTAAATGGGCTTGTTATGTTGTTCCCCTCGTGGAATATTAGATTATACCTAAAATGGCAAAAGGTAATATGACTATCTACCCCTACTCTCTTAGAATACCTTTTAAAGCCACAAACCAACATACCGTTCTGGCTATCTCTTTCAGATAAGGGTTTGAAAAAAACCCCAATCAACGCCAATTTCCTTTGTCTCTTCCTCTTTTTTGGTATATAATAATTATACAGTCCGAGAAAATTAAATAGCTTTATTAAATTTTCAATTTTGCAAAAGCCAAATTAAATTATGGATAAAGTTGAAGAGGGAAGTATAATTGAGGGTTCCTTTTGGCGAGAACCTATTGAAGTAAAGAAACTTGAAGAATTAGGAAATTGGCTTCATATTATTGGAGCAACTATCTATTCAGGCGACTATGTAGACCAATTAATCCCTATAACTGATCTTAAAAAAATCAAAGAACTTTCCTTTCCGTTAAATTTTTCTGCTTCTGGTGAAGAATCTTTTCTTGCCTTAGAAGGGCAGCGTTATAAATTTGCTTCTCTTTTTGACCCACTTTTGGCTATGAATGTTTCAAAGATTGACCCTTTGCCTTTCCAGATAGAAGCAGTCTACGGATATATTTTAAGACTTCCTCATATAAGATTTCTTATTGCTGATGACCCAGGTGCAGGAAAGACTATTATGGCAGGTCTGATAATTAAAGAGATGAAATTACGAGGACTTATAAGAAGAATTTTAATAGTTGTTCCAGGTCATCTTAAGGACCAATGGCGAAGAGAGATGAAAGAAAAGTTCCAGGAAAATTTTGTGGCTATGGATAGAGGAATAATAAATTCTTATTATGGTGAAAATCCATGGCAGAGAGAAAATCAAGTCATTACTTCTATGGATTTTGCAAAAAGGGAAGAAATTTTATCTTCTTTAGCAGGCACTCTATGGGATTTAATCATTGTTGATGAAGCCCATAAAATGTCAGCATATAAATATGGAGAAAAAATTGCTAAGAGTGACCGTTATAAACTTGGTGAACTGTTATCAAAAAATTCAGAGCACCTTCTTTTCCTAACCGCCACTCCCCATAAAGGTGACCCTGAGAATTACAGACTATTTTTAGATTTATTAAACCCGGGATTCTTTGCTAAAAATGAGTTGGTAGAGGAATCAATAAAGAATAAAGATAATCCTCTCTTTATCAGAAGAATGAAAGAAGATATGAGGGACTTTGAAGGGAAACCTATATTTACCAATCGCTATCCTATTACAGTTAAGTTTAAACTCTCAGAAAAAGAAAAGATTCTTTATAATGACCTTTCAAGATATGTAATTTCTCAATATAACAAGGCCTTACAGATTGATGGCAGAAGAAATGTCGCTTTTGCTCTACTAATTTTGCAAAGAAGAATGGCTTCAAGTACTTACGCCTTATTAAGTTCTCTGGGGAGAAGAAAGAATCGTCTTGGAATGCTTCTCAAAGAAACTGAATTTCCAAAAGAATCAATTAAACTTACAGATATAGAAGAATACGAAGATTATGAGGAAGAAAAGAGATGGGAACAGGAAAAAATCTGGGAAACATTAAGTGTTGCTAAAAACAAGGAAGAGTTAAAGAAAGAAATTATTACTCTTGATTCTTTGATAGTGAAAGCGGAGGAAATTCTTAGAGAAGAATCCGAGGTAAAATTAAAAGAATTAAAAAAGGCAATTGAAGAGGGATTTAAAAAAATAAGAGAAATAAAAGGGAATGAGAAAATCTTAATCTTTACCGAATCAAGAGATACGATGGAATATTTAGTTAAAAGAATAAAATTCTGGGAATATTCAGTTAACTTCATCCACGGTGGAATGAGGTTAGAAGATAGAGTAGAAGCAGAGAAAATTTTCAAGAATAAAACTCAAGTTATGGTAGCAACTGAGGCGGCAGGTGAAGGAATAAATCTTCAATTTTGTCATATTATGATTAATTATGACATTCCCTGGAATCCTAATCGGTTAGAACAAAGAATGGGTAGAATCCACCGCTACGGACAACAAAAAGATGTCTATATCTTTAATCTCGTAGCAGAAGATACAAGAGAGGGAAAGGTTCTTTCAAAACTTTTTGACAAACTTGAGGAAATAAGAGGGGCAATGGGCAATGATAAGGTGTTTGATACCATAGGTGACATATTTTACGGAAGAAACCTTTATCAATTAATCTTGGATGCTGTGGCAAATACAAAAAGTATGGATGAAATAATAAGAGAAATTGACATAAAAGTTGATCAGGATTATCTATTAAAAATCAGAGAAGCCCTTGGAGAAAGTTTAGCAACAAGACATATAGATTACACCAGGATTAAAGAAATGGCCGAAAAATCCAGAGAATACAGATTAATACCTGAATACATTGAAGAATTTTTCAAAAAAGCGTTTGTAAAAGCAGGGGGCAATTTCAAAGCAAGAAAAGACGGGTTTATTTCAGTAGATTCAATTCCCTATGATATAAGGAAAATTGCTGAGGAAATTAATTTTAAAAATAAGTATGGGTTACTTTTAAAATTTTATAACAGAATAACCTTTGATAAAGAAATTGCTTTTAAGAATCCTGATGTTGAATTTGTTTGTTTTGGACACCCTCTATTTGAAGCACTGCTTAAATGGGTAAAGAATAATTTCTTCTCTAACCTTCAAAAAGGAACAGTATTTAAGGACCCCTCTGCAAAATATAATGGAATTTTGTGGTTCTACGAAGGAGAAGTAAAAGATGGGAAAGGGGAGGTTGCCGGCAAAAGGCTTTTGACTATTTATGATAATGGGAATGATTTAGAAGAAATCAATCCGGCAATTTTGTGGGACTTAATTCCGCAAGAAAGCAGTCAGCAATTAAAGATAAACTTAGATAAAAAGAAGGTACAGACTTATTCTATAGATGTAGTAAACAAATACAAGGAAGAACTTTCTCAAGAGAGAAAAAGACAGGCAGAGGTAAAAAGAAAGTATGGAATAAAATCCCTGAGTTATCTGATAGATAAACTTGATGCTGAACTTGTTGAACTATATGAAAGACAATTAAAAAGAGAAAAGGTTGAACTTGTAATAAGAAATAAGGAAGAGAGTAAAAAGAATTATCAGAAAGCACTTGAAAATCTTAAAAAAGAGATAGAGCAGGAATTGAGTTTATCAATCAGTATGCCAAAGTTTGTTGGCGCAATTTTTGTAAAGAGCGGAAAGGATGAGAACATAGCTACAGATAAGGAGATAGAAAGAATTGGTATGCAGATTGCAAAAGAGTATGAGAAAAATCAGAAAAGAAAACCTGATGATGTATCAAAAGAAAATCTTGGTTTTGATATAAGGTCAAAAGGCGAAAATGAAATAAGATATATTGAGGTAAAAGCAAGGAAAGATGAAAACTTTATCACTCTCACACCCAATGAGTGGTTTAAGGCAAAAAGATTCAAAGAAGAATATTGGCTTTATGTTGTTGCTAATGCAGGAAGTAGTCCTACTCTTTATATCGTTAATAATCCAGTTGAAAACTTAAAACCACAAGAAAAAATTGAAATTGTCCGTTTCTTGATTCCGGTTAAAGAATGGAAAAATAAAGGAAAGAGAATAGATGAAAGATAAAAGGTTCATTGAGGAAAGTTTTCCGGTAAAAGAGGTTAGCGAACACTCGGCAAAAGAAAAAAATATCAGACACGGACATATTTCTACCTTACATATTTGGTGGGCTCGCAGACCATTAGCTTCCTCAAGAACAACCTCCTATGCTTCTCTAATTCCGGCAACTTCCAAACCAAAAGAATGGAATGATAAAAGAAATTTCATTATTAACCTTTCAAAATGGGAAAATTCCTTAAATCCAATAGTTATAGATAAAGCAAGAAAAGATATCTTAAAAGCAAATAATGGGAGAGTTCCAAAGGTCTTAGACCCATTTTCTGGTGGTGGTTCAATCCCTTTAGAATGTTTGAGATTGGGCTGTGAAACATACGCCACTGAATATAACCCTGTGGCTATTTTAATCTTAAAGTGCACCCTTGAATATCCCCAAAAATATGGAAAGTCGGGAGAGATTGAGCAAGAAATAGAAGGGTTCGGAAAAAAGGAAAAGATAAAAGTAAAAGTTCAGAATAGACTTCTTGAAGATGTCAAAAAATGGGGAAACTGGGTCTTAGAAGAGGCAAAGAAAGAAATTGGCACATTTTATCCAAAAGAAAAGGATGGTTCAATTCCTGTTGGCTATATTTGGGCAAGAACTGTTTCCTGTCAGAACCCTTCCTGTAGTGCTGAAATTCCTTTGATGAGGCAATTCTGGCTGGCTAAAAAGGAAAATAAGAGGATTACTCTAAAGCCAATAGTAAGAAATAAAAGGGTAGAATTTGAAATAGTAGGACAGGATAATAATTTTCCTTCTGATTTTGACCCTGCAAAAGGAACCGTGAGTAGAGCAATTGCCCAATGTCCTGTTTGCGGGGGAACTATTGAGGCCAATACAACAAGAAAGTTATTTAGGGAAGGGAAATCCGGTCAGAGAATGGTAGCAGTTGTTTTACATAAGGAAGGGGTAAGTGGAAAATCATATAGGTTGGCAAATGAGAAAGATATAGAAATTTTTAAGGAAGCGGGGAAATACCTTGAGAAGGAAAGAGCAAAACTAATGGAAGAATGGGGGATAGACCCGGTTCCGGATGAAGAAATGAACGTTAATGACCCAACCACAGTTGCTGGAAGAGGTTATGGCATTACAAAATGGGGAGACCTTTTTAATTCAAGGCAGAAATCGGCTTTGATTAGTTTTTCAGAAAAAGTAAAACTTGCCTATAAAAGGATGATTGAAGAAAAATATGAAAAAGAATATGCAAAAGTAATAACAAGTTATTTAGGAATCTGTATAGATAGGCTTGCTTCTTTTGATTCAACCTTAACTATATGGGTCTCAGACGGAGAATTCATAGCAAACACATTTACAAGGCAAGCTTTGCCAATGATTTGGGATTATTGTGAAGTAAATCCATTCAGCAAAACTACCGGAGACTGGAATTCTGCTTTAAATTGGACGCTAAGGGTAATAGAACATTGTTCCCTCAACTTTTTCCCAGCCACTATTGTTCAATCTTCCGCCACTTCTCTTTCTTTTTCAGATAATTTTTTTGATGCTGTTTTCACGGATCCGCCTTATTATGACAATATCAATTATGCCGAACTTTCTGACTTCTTCTATGTTTGGTTAAAAAGAACGATTGGAAACTTATATCCTGAGTTATTCTCAACACCTTTAGTTCCTAAAACAAAAGAAATAGTAGCAAATCCAGTAAGACAAGGGAGTCAACAAAAGGCAAAGACCTTCTTTGAAGAAAATCTTAAAAAATCTTTTCAGGAAATTTATCGTGTTTTAAAACCAGATGGAGTAACAACAATTGTCTATGCACATAAGACTACTTCTGGATGGGAAACCGTAATAAATGCCTTACTTGACTCAGGACTTCTTGTAACTGCCACCTGGCCCATAAATACAGAAAGAACAACAAGACTTAACGCAAAAGAAGCAGCAACGCTTGCTTCTTCTATCTATATTGTCTGTAGAAAGATTGAAAAAGAAAAAGTGGGTTGGTTTAATGAGGTAAAAGAAGAAACAAAAACCTATTTAAAAGAAAAACTTGAAAGGTTATGGGGTGAAGGAATATCAGGACCTGACTTCTTCATTGGTGGAATTGGCTCGGCAATTGAAATCTTTGGAAAATACGAAAAGGTATTGGATTACCAGGGGAATCAAATTAGAGCAGATAAACTGCTTGAATTTGCAAGGAAAGAGGTTACAGATTTTGCGGTAAGGCAAATTTTACATAATGGATTTGGAGGAGAAATTTCACCCTTAACCAGATTTTATGTATTGTGGAGATGGACATATAAAGAGGTAAAAACAATTTTTGATGAAGCAAGGAAACTTTCTCAAAGCGTAGGAATAGACCTTGAAAAATATTGGAATAGAACTTTTATTATAAAAGAGAAGGAATTTATAAGAGTTTTGGGTCCTCAGGATAGAACAATTTCCGAATTAAAAGGGTCAAAGGAACTGATAGATATTCTCCATCTTGCCTTAAATTTGTGGGAAAGAGGAGAAAGAGATTTAATGAGAAAGGTTTTACAGGAAACAGGATGGGGAAATAAGGATACTTTCTACCGTGTAGCCCAGGCAATATCAGAAACACTAACTAATGAAAGTAAAGAAAAGAAACTATTGGACGGGTTTTTGGCAGGCAAAACCAGATTAATAGAAGAAATAAAATATGAACAACAAAAGCAACTAAAATTTGATTATAAAAAGGGGGCAAAATGAAAGCATTTATGACTATTGCTACTCCGCATAAAGATATTCTTGAAGGAAAATTTACCTTTGATACATTTGCCGCAGATCTATGGGAAGTTTTTCAAAAAAGGGCTCCTGCCGAATATAAAGACCCTGATATTTTCTTTAAAAAGACTTACCTTACAAATGGATTAAAGAATTTACTGAATGTTGCAGAAGAAAGATTAAAAGGAGAAGGAGGGGATTCTGTCATTCAATTACAAACTCCCTTTGGTGGTGGCAAGACCCATTCTTTGATTGCTTTGTATCATAGAGCAAGAAAATGGAATGCAAAGGTAGTAGTTCTTGACGGAACTGCCTTTGACCCGAAAGAAACACTCTTATGGGAAGAGATAGAAAGGCAATTAACTGGAAAGATTGAGAAACTGAAAGGTTTCAATTCTCCCGGGAAAGAAAAATTAAGAGCTCTTTTAGTTCAACATAGCCCGGTTCTAATCTTGATGGATGAAATTTTGGAATATGCAACAAAGGCCTCGCCAATAAAAACAGGAAAATCAAATCTTTCCTCCCAGGTTTTATCCTTTATTCAAGAACTTACCCAAACTGTAAGCACAATTGGAAATTCTCTTTTAATTCTTGCTCTTCCTTCAAGTTATTTAGAGCATTATGGAGAAGAATCTGAGAAATTATTTCAGCAATTACAAAAGATTACCGGAAGAATGGAAAAGGTCTTTGAGCCAGTTGGAGAAGAAGAGGTTGCTTCAGTAATCAAAAGAAGGCTTTTTACCGAAATAGATGAGAAGAAAGCAAAACTGAATATTGAAGAATTTCTGGATTATGCAGACAAAGAAAATATTTTGCCTGAAGGGATGGAAAAATCTGTCTATAGAGAGAGATTTATAAAAAGTTACCCCCTCCAGCCAGAAGTAATAGATATTTTATATCAAAGATGGGGAAGTTTTTCTAATTTTCAAAGAACAAGAGGTGTTTTAAGATTACTTTCTCTTGCTGTTCATTCTTTAAGAAATAGTCAGGTCCCTTTTATAAGATTGTCAGATTTTGACCTTTCAAATAATGAAATAAAATCAGAATTTGTAAGACAAATTGGTCCAGAGCATAACAGTGTAATTTCTGCAGATATAATTTCTCAAAACTCAGGGTCAAAAAAGGTTGATAAAAATTTAGGAGATGCCTACACCTCATTTCTCTTTGGAACGAAGTCTGCTACTTCAATCTTTATGTATTCATTTTCTGGTGGCCCCGAAAAGGGCATCTCTGCCAGAGAGATTAAACTCTCTACCGTTGAAACTTCTGCTCCCAGTAGCATCGTTTCTGAGGCAGTCTCAAAATTAAGAGAAAATTTATTCTTCCTCCAATATAGTAATGGAAAGTATCTCTTTACAAACCAGCCAAACCTAAATCGTATTCATCTGAGAAAAATGGAAAATGTAGAAGACCAGGATATAGAAGATGAGGAGAAACATCTCTTAATTGAAAGTTTGAAGAAGGAGTATCTTGTTCCATTTATCTGGCCCAAAAATCCAAAAGATGTTCCTGATACAAAAGATTTTAAACTAATTATTGGACAAGACAAAGATAAAACTAAATGCAAAGAATTTCTTGAAAATTATGGAAAGCAACCAAGGGTTTATCTAAATACTCTCATTTTCCTCTGTCCAATAGATGAAGAAAGGATAAATTTTGAAAATACCTTAAGAGGAAAACTTGCCTGGCAATTGGTTGAAAAGGAGGAGATTTCAAATCTTAATGAAGAGCAGAAAAAAGAAGTAAAAGGAAATATAAAAAAGAGCGAAGAAGAAACAAAAGAAAAATTAAGAAACTTTTATAGAGTAATTCTCCTTCCTTCAAAAGATAATTTCCAGGAAATAGACCTTGGGATTTTTACTTACGGAGAAGGAACTACTATAGACAGAGAAGTTTATGAGAGATTAAAAAATGAAGGAGAAATACTTGAGAAAATTGCGCCATTAACTCTAAAAGAGAAATATTTAAAAGGAAAAGATTATGTGGAAACAAAGAGTATTCTCGAATCATTTTATAAGACTCCGGGTGAAATAAGAATCGTGGGAGATGCTGTATTGAAAGATTCAATAAAAGAGGGGGTAAAAACGGGACTTTTTGGTTGTGGAGAAATAGAAAATGGAAGTCCTAAGTGTCGACATTTTAAAGAAAAAGAATTTTATCCCGAGATTTGCGAAGGAGAAATTTTAATAAGTGAGAAAATATGCAAAGAGCAACAGAAGGAAGAGAAATTAGGATCCCCAGAAGAAAAAATATCAAAAACTGGCGGAATTGCTGAAAGAGAAATCTCTGATACAGGGGAAAAGAAGCAATATACAAATATTTCTCTAAAATTTAAAATTCCTTCTGGAAAATTAGCAGATATAGCAAGAATTGTTACCTATCTTAAGACACTATTTGAAAATGTAGATATGGAGGTTGACCTTTCGGTAAGAGAAGGAAAAATCTCAATCTCAGATTACGAAGACAAAATCAAAGAAGCCCTTTCCCAATCCAACATAGAAATTGAAGAAGAAAACTTAGAGTAAATTATAATGGAAAAGGTTAATAAGTTTGTGGAAACGATAAACGTCTTTATTGCCCCTTAAAAAAAGTCCTTATGGAAAGGAAGATTACGATTCTACACTTGAACGGGGATATATGGTTGAATTAGAAAGAGACCCTGCAGTAAAAAGTTGGACAAAGAAACATGGAATTAAAATACCATATAAATTTCTGGGGTTTAGAAAACATTACTTACCTGATTTTCTGGTAGAATATCAAAATGGGAGTGAGGAAATACATGAAACGAAAGGATTGCCTCTCCTTCTTTGGCTTTCAACAAAGATTAAAAGTAAAACAGCAGAGCAATTTTGTAAAGACCAGGGTTGGAAATACAAATTAATTACAAAAGGGAGTCAGGCTTTTTATGGAAAAGTTTGAAATTAGATAATAGCAGTAAGGATATTTTTGAATCTGCCGGAGCGGTGAAACTGGTAGGCGCTCTGGACTCAAAATGCAAAAGGGAAAAATCTGGAAAGCAAGACTACAAACGGAAAAGTAAGAAATGGCAAGCATCTCAGCTGATTTTCCATCTCATTTAATTTCACTGGATTTCATCCATTTTCGCTACAGGATGGACATTATTTGGGCGCCGGGGGATGGGGGGCAAATCAGTTCGGTATTCCAAAGGGGGTTACCTTGCCCGAGATAGATTGTATCATAAAGAGGCTAATCACAGAGAAGAAAAAAGATAAATTTGGCAGGAAAATACGGAAGTGATATATTTATGGCTGTTTTACCTTGGTTTGTGTTGTTTGCTTTACTTTATGGATTTTTTGGAATATAATTAAAATAATGAACCAATGCAAAAATGCTCCTCTTGTAGAAGCTATCTTCGAAATTAGGTTTCCTGTAGAGTTATCCATTGAATCTGGCAAAGATAAATATTATGAGAAGATAAGAGATAAATTCCCTCAGGTGTTCATTCCCAAAACAGCAACTTCTGAAGCATACGCTCTTGAACCTTACCAATTTAAGAATGTCGAAGAGACTGAAATAATCCGATTTTCAATCAACAAATTTTCTTTTATCACACAGAAGTACAGTAGTTTCTGCGAATTTAAGCAAAAATGTTTAGACTATATGAATTCCTTCTTTGAACTTTATAAAATTTCAATTCTGAAGAGAACAGGACTTAGATACATTAATCATATCCCAATATCCAAAGAAGGCGAATTTATTCCTTTGGAGAAATACTTAACTTTTGGATATAAACTACCAAATACTATTTCTAACAAATTCAGTATGCTCTCCTCAGAATTTGTTACTAAAATAGAAGATGGGAAACTACGAACATTTATTCAATACGAGAGAGAGCCAGAAGAAACTATCCTCCTTGATTTTGATTATTTTTTAGAAAAAGAGCTTGTTAGCAGTAAAATATCTGAATATTTAGAGAAGTCCCATTATCGCACAAAAGAGATATTTCTGAGTTTAATAACAGAGGAATATAAAAAAATTATGGAGGGAGATTAGAATGGCTAATGGAGAAGGTAGATGGGTTAATGAGGGAGAAGAAGGAAAAGTCCCGTTATCTATTGCTACTGCTACGCGGGCACCATACACAAATTATATAAATGCTGCAACTGAGGAGAGAGAGAACCCCCTTCAAACAATTCAAGAGATAACTTTTTTTAAAATAATAGATGAGTTAAAAGAAGAAATCAACAATCTCAAAAAATTTATTCATCTCCAAGTTCCTTTGCATATTCAGACTGTTACCAAAAATATGCTTAAACCTAAAGGTGAACCATTTGACCCTTCTCAATATGATTGGAAGCCTACTCCTGAAGAGCTGAAAAATTTAGAAAGAATAATGTTAGAAGAAAGTTAAAAAGAAATGGGGGCTTGCATAGAGAAATTTAGCGAAGTTAAATCTTTTCCAGATAAAGTTTATTGTGACACAAATTTTATATTCGGTTTGCAGGGATATATCTATGACAGAAAGAATCCTAAGTTTGAAATGAATTATCAATTTTGGGATGTTCTACAGAAAAAGAGTGTTTCTTTATTTACTTCTACTTTAGGTGTTAACGAGGCGATTTACATAAGTTTTTATCTAAATGGAATTTATAAAGATATTAAAAAACATTTAGGTACAGCTTCAGAAAAACGCCTTCCAGAAAAACAGATTAGAGATTTCAGAAAATCTAATGTAAAACTTTATGAACAATTTTATAAATCCAATCTTTTTAGGGTTAAATCTCTGTTGCAATTTCTCTATAACTGCGGTTTTATCATTTTACCTATCCCGCCTTCTTCAGCAACTGAATTTTTGTTATCTTATAATGGAGATGCAGTTTCTAAATATGCTTCATATTTAATAGAGAACTATTCCGAAATAGATGTGATGGATGCGTTTCATATAGCAATGGCTTCTTATGTCTCAATAAAAACAATAGTAACAAGTGATAGAGGTTTTTGGTCTGTTAATAAAATTACTGTGTATAGTCCCGATTATATCTTCCATTAATTTAGGAAAATTTGTTCTTTGAGAAAGGTATCAATCTTTTAGCCTTTTTCTTATAAAGTAGGATAATTCCTGCTAAACCCGTCGGCAAGAAGAGACTGTAGTCTTCTTGCTGGCTTCCCCGACGGGTTACCAGTGGAGGATTGTTAGCCCCTTTTTCTTTAAGGG
>Ga0210049_1003954_pt1 | contig 13185 bp, 10 predicted proteins | sample CryGeyCG2014_300_2_FD_183964 | JGI IMG/M metagenome (GOLD analysis project Ga0210049, IMG submission 183964) | Groundwater microbial communities from aquifer - Crystal Geyser CG06_land_8/20/14_3.00 (SPAdes) (version 2) | ecosystem: Environmental > Aquatic > Deep subsurface > Groundwater | place...
TAAGGACCAAGTAAGAACTTTTCCGGAAGCTGACAAGGTGTAACCCTGTCATCCATTTGACATTGGATTTGGCGAATGGAATTTACCAAGACATTTTCTGGTAGAAGGTCCAAAATATATTTTTGCCCAAACCAGCCCGTGGTGGTAATCGTCCCTATTGGCTTGAAAAAAGCCTTGCCAGTATTTTCAACTCGCAAAAGAAACTCTGCTTTATCAAATGAATCAACGATTCTAAATTTATTATTTTTAATTCTAAATTCTAAAATCTCCGCTGAGCGGAGAGGTTCTCCGCTTTGAGAGACGGTTAGCAAAATGTTAGCCCCAATTTTTGCTTGGGCTTGGGCGGTGGACCCGCCTCCGCCAAGGGCTTCGGCGGGCGCAGTGCCTGCCTGCGCAGGCAGGGTTTCAAAAAGCAAAGTGAGGTAATAATCATCTTCTTTAGCATCCTTGGGCACCCCGATTTTCAAGACTATTTCTTGGGTTTTGCCAGATTTTAAAATAAATTTTTGCCCCAAAGCTAAATCAGCATTTTGGAAGGAGAACCAGTTACGGAAAGGCACGGAATTTGAACGGAAAGACACGGAACCTGATTCCGACAGTAATTTAATGTTCCCAAACTCATCGCTAGGTTCAAAAGGGACAATTAGGGAAGTCATGGCCAGATCAGTCTCCCCCCCATTACTTAGTTTATAGACCTGAGTTATACTCTTCCCAGGTTGGATTGTGACTTCCAAAAGGGGAGGGTAGATACCTAAAGAGAGACCCTGGGCGCTTACTTTGCTCGCGCTTATTCCTGAAACCCAAAAGGCAAAGCTTAAAGATATTAAAATAATTTTTAATTTCCAATTTTCAATTTTCATTGAATTTCCAATTTTCAATTTTCCAAACATTATTTTAAAGAATTAGTGATTTTTTGGAAAATTAATGTTAGCTCTTGAGCCTCTTTCCAAAGAACTTTTAGTTTTTCTTTTTCATTTGGAAAACATCGAGCCATCATTCTCAACCAGTGTTTAGTTTCCTGTGTCTCTTTTTTGCAGATAAAGATTTTATTTTTGAAGTCCTTCCTAGAACTAGCGGCATTAGCCTCCATATAATTGGCTCCTATGCCTGTTCCTGAACGGATTAGCTGACTAATAATTGGCTTGGTAAGAGCGTTTTGGTTTAGATTTTTACAGAAGTCGATAATTTCTTCTCCAAATTTTGCCGTTCTTTCCTCAAGGTCGAATTTGTTTGTTAATTGTTTCATTGAAAATTGATTGTAAATTGATAATTGAAAATTGATAATTGCCTCAAAATGTTGGCGTTGCCACAAAAGTTAAAACATTTTTATAACTTCCTGCTGCTTGGGTGCTAGAGATGTTAATTCGGGCTTTCATGGTGGCGATTTTGTTTTTTTCAGCTTGATGACCTTCGGCCGGTGTTTTACCCATCACTTTCACTGGATTCTCACCAGGCGCGTCAGCAAAGTTTCTAAATTTGGTGCCACTGCTAAAACCCAAGGGGGTATCATCACCCGTCATCGTGTAACCAAAACCATAAGTGTTAGTGTCTGCCCAAGTGCCAAAATCAGTATCATGGTCACAGGCGTCAGTTGAATCGCAGGTGGTGTCTAAAATAGTTGAGCCAGCAGTCGAGGTTAAAGGATTGTTTTCCTGAGCAGTAACCTGATAACCTCCAGCGGCTCCAGAATTAACAGTTAAGGTAAGTGTCTTTTCGTTTGTTAGGACATTGACAGTGAGCGTCTCAAAATTAAGAGCGAAAGGAGAAATTTTAAAGTAAAAAGGAATAATTGAATGAATATATTGAAAACCAGCTCGGACTTTATAACCGGTTGAGCTGTAAAGACCCGGACCGGTTTGCCCCATGGTTATCCCCATTTTGTAATTGGTTGAAGAAGGCGCCCCGGCACCCATATTGACATTTGGCCAAGTAATTTCGTAGTTGGGGGAGCGGATAGTGTCCTGGGCGCCCGCCGGCTGGCGGGCTAAAGTAAAAAGTAAAAACGAAAAACTCAAAACGACAAATAAGCATAGCTTGTTGCTTCGCAATAAAAATTTAAAATTTTGAATTTTGAATTGTAATTTTGCATTTTGCATTTTGAATTTTGCATTCACGACTCGTCAGTCGTGCGGTCCACTTCTTCTTTTAACTTTTTTCCAGTTTCTAAAAGATGTAATGCTCGTTCGCGAATTTTTAGCAATCTTTCTTTTTGACTAACAGTCAGATGGCTGACATCACCTAAAAGGTGACTAACTTCATCCAGAATTGTCATTAAACCTCTTTTTAACTCCAGGGTCGCCCAGAGTAAAACATTGGTTTCTTCAGTCTCGATTTGCTCTTGGGCAATCTTTTCCTCCTCCTCCAGGATTTTTATTTTCTCTTCATCTCTAAGCACTTGCAAATATTGTTTGCCAAAAAATAAGGCTAGGGGAGTAACCAAAAGCAAAGAAAACAACTGAAGAGCCTCCTCAGCAGTATTTTGTTTAGTTGGAGTGAAGATAAAAAATAAAATCATCGCCGAAGTTAGGGTTAGGGTGATTAGAGGCTCAAAAAATAAAGCCAAGCCAAACATTAAAAAATAGATTAAAAAAAATAAAGGCGAGGTCAAACCCCCAGTTGAAGTAACCAAAAGCATTACTACCATCGTAAAAACAACCGCATCAATGGTTAAATTAATTTTTCCCCGTCGGTGGCGAGCCAGAAATTGATTTAAGAAAAACAAAAGAATAAAAACAGCTGTCAATTGGAGGGTATAGATTGATAAAAAGGGATTGGCTGTCCAGAAAAATGCCAAGACAACCGCCGAGATTAAAAAGAGGCTATGGAGCAGGAATTTGGACATTAGTTGTAGTTTACAATAAAAGGGAAAAATATTACAATAGACGACAATGGAGAAATCTTCAAAGCGAAATTACCGACCGTGGGAAATTGAACCAAAATGGCAAAAGATTTGGCGAGAGAAAAAAATTTTTCAGCCAGATTTAAAGAGAGCCAAAAAACCATTTTATAACTTAATGATGTTCCCTTACCCTTCTGGCGAAGGGCTTCATGTTGGCAATATGTATGCCTTCACTGGGGCCGATATTTACGGGAGGTTTAAAAGGATGCAAGGTTTTTCGGTCTTTGAGCCTATTGGGCTTGATGGTTTTGGAATCCATAGCGAAAATTATGCCATTAAACTAGGAAGACACCCTCGGGATGTTGCCAAAGAAACAGAAAAAAACTTCTATCGTCAACTTGAGGCCATTGGTAACGCCTATGCCTGGGAAAATATTTTGGAAACCTACAATCCAGATTATTATAAATGGACCCAATGGATTTTTATCCAGATGTTTAAGCATGGTTTGGCTTATCGGGCTAAAGCTCCAGTTAATTGGTGCCCTTCCTGTAAGACGGTTCTTGCCGACGAACAGGTTATTTCAGGTCGATGTGAGCGTTGCTCGACGGAAGTTGAGCCTAAAAAGTTAGAACAGTGGTTTTTCAAAATCACCGCCTACGCCGAAAAACTGTTGAAAAATTTAGAATGGATTGATTGGTCGGAAAGAGTAAAAATTGGCCAGCGAAATTGGATTGGTCGTTCCGAAGGAGCGCTAATTAAATTCTCAATTTTCAATTCTCAATTTTCAATTGAAACCTTTACCACCCGGCCTGATACTCTTTTTGGGGCGACCTTTATGGTTTTGGCTCCGGAGAATTCTTTGGTTGAGAAACTAACCGCTAAAAAATACCAAAAAGAGGTTGGAGGATACGTCAAAGCAGCAATTAAAAAAACGGAAATTCAAAGAATTGCCGAAGGAAGAGTCAAAACTGGTGTTTTTATTGGTTCATACTGTATCAATCCAGCAAATAAGCAAAAAATTCCTGTTTGGGTGGCTGATTATGTAGTGACAAGTTATGGTACCGGAGCGATAATGGGAGTGCCCGCTCATGACCAGCGAGACTTTGAATTTGCTAAAAAATATAATCTGCCGATTATTGAGGTAATCTCCGGTGGAGAAATCGAAAAACAGGCATATGAAGGCAGAGGAAAACTGGTTAATTCTGGGAAGTATTCCGAGCTTGACTGTCTTGAGGGTGGTCAGGAGATTGTTAAAGATCTTAAGAAAAAGAATTTAGCCGAATTTAAAACTACTTATAAACTTCGAGATTGGTGCGTTTCCCGCCAAAGATATTGGGGTCCACCAATTCCGATGATTTATTGCCAAAAATGTGGTTGGCAACCAGTTCCGGAAAAAGATTTGCCGGTAAAGTTACCCTATCTTTCCGATTGGAAGCCTTTGGGAACAGGCGTTTCGCCTTTGGCTCAGTGTAAAAGTTGGGTAAAGGTAGCTTGCCCTGAGTGCGGCGGAGCCGCACGAAGGGAGACTGATGTTTCCGACACTTTTTTGGACTCGGCTTGGTATTTTTTCCGCTATCCTTCGACTCGCTCCGCTCGCTCAGAGCAAGTCCCGTTTGACCCTGAAATTACCAAAAAATGGCTACCGGTGGATGTCTATATTGGTGGGCCTGAACACACCGTTCTTCATTTGATGTATTCCCGTTTTATTACTATGGCTTTTAAAGATTTCGGCTTGATTGATTTCGAAGAGCCCTATAAAAAGTTTTTTGCTCATGGTTTTATTACCAAGGATGGTGCCAAGATGAGCAAAAGTAAAGGCAATGTGGTCATTCCTGACGAATATATTAGAAAGTTTGGCGCCGATACTCTGCGTATGTATTTGATGTTTATGGGTCCGTTTAATCAGGGAGGAGATTTTACTGACACGGGCATTGGGGGAATTTATCGCTTCTTGGGCCGAGTTTGGCATATATGTCAAAGTAGTCAGAAAATATCAAAAAGTACATCATCAGAGTTAGTTGCCGAATTTCATCGGCTGATTAAAAAGGTAGGTGAAGACATCGAATTGTTGAAATACAATACCGCTATTGCGGCGATGATGGAGTTTTTGAATAGTTGGAGTCAAAAGGGGAGTTTGTCAAAAAAAGATGCCAGTGATTTTTTGAAACTTTTGACGCCCTTTGCCCCTCATATTAGCGAGGAGCTCTGGTGCGAGGTTCTAGGCAATAAGCAGAGCTTTTCTTCGAATAAATTTTCTGTTCACCAACAACCCTGGCCAAAATATGACCCGAAGTTGATTAAAGAAGAAATGGTGACGATTGTGATTCAAGTGAACGGGAAAGTGAGAGGACAAATAGAAATTAGTAGTCAGGCGTCAGGCGTCAGGCGGCAAGTAGAAAATTTGGCGAAGAAAGAAAAGAACGTCGCTAAATATTTAGCCGGCAAAAAAATCAAAAAAACCATCTTTGTTCCCGGGAGATTGATTAATTTTGTCGTTTGAAACGAAGTTTGAGATTAATGGAGAACCTGCCCAAAGACCAATTTAGCCTCGAGGAAATTTGGGAAAGATATAAACTGCCGATTGTTTTAGGACTGGTGGGTTTAATTTTAGTTGGGATTGGGACGCTTTCGGTTTTGTTGCTTGGTCAAAAAGAAACCGCGATTGAAATTCTTCCCGCTGAAGAAAAAACTTCCCAGACTATTTTTGTTGACCTTCAGGGGGCAGTGGAGAAACCCGGAGTTTATGAATTATCAGGAGATTCCCGGTTGAATGATTTGTTAATTTTAGCCGGTGGGCTTTCGGCTTCGGCGGATCGGGAATGGGTGGAGCGCAATTTAAATTTAGCCCAGAAATTGGTGGATGGAGGTAAATTATATATCCCACGAGAGAGTGAAAGAGTAAAAGAGCAAGAGAGCGAGAAGGTGGCAGGTTCAAGTGCGGTTGTTGCTGGGAGAATCAATATTAACTCCGCCCCCGCTTCCGAACTTGATTCCCTTTGGGGGATTGGCGAAAAACGTGCCCAAGCAATTATTGAAGGTCGACCTTATCAATCAATCGAAGAACTTCTGAACCGCAAAATCATTCCCCAAAATGTTTATGAGAGAATTAAAGATGAGATTAGTGTGTATTGAAAAGGTCCAGATTGCGCTATGGTTGCCCACCGAAATTTTGATGTCGGCTTCAGATTCTCTCGCGAGAAGGCACTTTGCTGTTAAACACAACTCTTAGTCGCTCGCAATGTGAAGCCTCACAAAATTTGGTGGGCTCCCCGCGCACTATGAAGAAATGAGGAGTCGCCGTTCAGTTTTGAAGAGGGCGGAGGGCAACAATTTCGAAGAAATCTATTCCGCCGTCGGGTTGATTAATTTTTATTACTTAAGGCATGGATAGGCGGGATACATAGTGAGGCGAATCCTAATAAACCGGAATTTACCTGTTATTTCCGACCGAACGGTTCTGAGAAATTAGTTGCCCGACAGCCCTTAAAATTTATTATGATCTCTACCCAAAAAATATTTTTTATTCTTCTTGTTTTGTTTGTTCCTCTTTATCTTTTTCGTCTTTCTCAAGTTTCCGAATATAAAATTCCCGAAAGAAAAACGGTGAAAATTGTCGGCAGGATAATTCAACAACCATATCTTAAGGATTCATACCAAATCATTTCCCTTGGTCCGATTTTAATAACAACCTCTCGTTTTCCAGGGTATTTTTATGGAGAGAAAATTCAGGTTATTGGCAAATTCCAAAAGAGAGTGATGAATCCATTCCAAATCCAATATTTTACTTATTTTCCAGCTATTCAAAGAATCGAAGGTCAAGACTTTCAGTTGGCAAAATTTAGTTTAAGACAATTTCTGTTTAAAACTAGAGGACGGATTGAAGAGGAGCTTAGCTCCCTTTTGCCCGAACCCGAAGGGGGTTTACTTTTAGGGGTTCTTTTTGGGATAAAAAAACAAATGCCGGAAAATTTCTGGCAAAATTTGCGGAAAACAGGTACGCTTCACCTCGTAGTAGCTTCAGGTCAAAATGTCACCTTGGTTGCCGGTTTTTTAATTGAGACTTTAGTAATCTTTATTAGTCGGCGAAAAGCAGTTATTTTGGCAATGATAGGGATAATCCTCTATGTTTTGATGGTTGGGGCCGAGGCGCCAGTGGTTCGGGCAGGAATCATGATTGGGTTTACTTACCTGGCTCAAATATTTGGCAGAGAACAGAACGGGGGTGTTGGCTTGGTTTTGGCGGCCGCAGTGATGCTACTTTTAAGTCCTTTGATGTTGTTTGATATAGGATTTCAGCTTTCTTTTATGGCAATGGCAGGAATAATTACAATTTATCCGAAACTGAAAGAGAAAACGCTGAGTTCGGGCGCCAGCTCAGCGAGTTTTCCAACGCAAGCGTCCCTGCGGTCACCCCAGGTAACCTCGGGATACGCCCTGAACCATATGATTCAGGGTCTAGGGAAAACATCGCTTCGTGGCATCCCTCACCGCGTTTTCTCCATGCCGGTTCTTGGCGATGGTTTAGCGGTGACTCTCTCTGCTCAACTGGCTACTTTGCCGATTTTGCTTTCAAATTTTGGTCAAATCAGTTTTCTGGCCCCCTTGATTAATGCTTTAGTTTTGCCGACGATTCCCTTTATAATGAGCTTGGGAGGAATTTTGGCCGCCTTAAGTTTGGTTGTCAAACCGCTAGCTCAATTACTGGCCTGGTTTGTTTGGTTATTTTTAGTCTGGTTTGTCAAAATTGTTGAGGGGTTTGCCAGTTTATCATGGGTCAGTTTTGAGATCGGAAAACTTTCGTTCTGGTGGGCGTTTGGTTATTATTTTGTTCTGGGAGTAATAATTTTTAAGTTAAATGAGAGGAATTGAAGTTACAAAAAAACTGATTTTTTGGTTAATTTTAACCGCGATTTTGCTTTGGGCAGGAGTTTTTTCCTTACCTGACAACCGTCTCCATTTGGTTTTTTGTGATGTTGGCCAGGGAGATGCGATTTTGATTACTTACAGGCAGACCCAGATTTTGGTTGATGGTGGCCCGAACAATAAGGTGCTTGGTTGCCTTGCTGATAACATTCCATTTTGGGATCGAACCTTAGAAATGGTAATTTTAACTCATCCCGAAGCAGACCATTTTAGCGGCTTAATAGATGTTATAAAAAGATATAATGTGAAACAGTTTGTTGTTAATTCAATTATTCCTGAATCAGCGGGCCTGCCTAGCGAAGCCCCGCCAGCTGGCGGGGCGAAGTTGGGATTTTGGGAATTCTACCAAGTCGTTTTAGATGAAAAAGTCAATATTTACTCACCCCAAGCAGGCGATCAACTAAAAATTGGCCCGATAGAGCTTTTGGTTTTATGGCCAAAGGAAAAATTGGGAAACCAGGAGCTGTGGCTCGGCAAGCTCAATGAGACTTCAATTGTTCTTCAGCTTTCTTTTGGCAATTTTGATGCATTACTTACTGGTGATATAGATTTTGATGTAGAAAAACAGGTCAATTTGTCCCGCCAAAGAGGCGAGATTGAGGTTTTAAAAATTGCTCATCATGGAAGTAAATATTCGACCGGCGAAGAATTCTTAAAAAAGATTAAACCCCAACTAGCAGTGATTTCCGTGGGTAAGAACAGCTTCGGACATCCGACGAAAGAAGTAATTGAGAAATTAAGAGATTTAGATATTAAGATATTAAGAACTGACCAGGAAGGGGAGATTAAAATTGTCTCTGATGGTAAAAACTGGTATACTACAAAGTAAATGATTGCCAAGCAAATCAAAAAGGACTTAACCGTCGTCCTAAAGAAACTTAAGATTTCGCCTAAAAAGCTGGTTTTGGAACATCCCCTTCTCCGCCAGTCGGCGGATCAGGGTAAACTTGACCATGGTGATTACTCCACCAACGTGGCGATGATAAAATTCCAAAAAGCCCGCCTGACGGCGAGGCAGGGCAAAACAGGATTTTTGACCCCAGTTGATTTGGCCAATAAAATTGTTAATACTTGGCGCTCTTTGGGTTTACCCGAATATCTAGCAAAAATCGAAGTTGCTCCACCGGGATTTATCAATCTAAAGCTTAGTCCAGAATTCTTAAGCACTGAGCTTGTCGAAGTGCTAAAGAAAGGCAAACGCTATGGAAGGGGAAATTTTTTGAAGGGCAAACGGATTTTATTGGAACATACCAGCCCAAATCCCCAAACGACGATTATGCTTGGGCATTTGCGGAATAATTTTTTGGGGATGGCGGCCGCGAATATTTTGGAGTTTCAAGGAGCGAAAGTGGTTAAGGATTGCGTCGTTAATGATCGGGGCGTTCATATTTGTAAGGCGATTTGGGGTTATTTGGTTTTTGGACAGAAAAAGTCAAAATTAACCAAAAGCCAACTTTTGAATTTCAAAAAAATTCCTGATGGGCGAATTAAAGCTTTGGGTAAAAAGATTGACTGGTCCAAGTCGCTTGAGGAATGGACAAAGAAAAAATCCAGTTGGTTAACTCCCAAAGACCTCCGTCTTAAGTCCGACCACGCTAATTTAATCTGGTACGTTTTGGGCTCTCGGGCATATGATTTGTCGGAAAAAGTCCGCCAACAAGTGGAGGAGATTTTACTTGCCTGGGAAGCGGAAGACAAGGGGGTTTGGCAGGTTTGGAAGCAGATTTTGGACTGGTCGACTAAAGGCTACCAAGAGACTTATAAACGAGTTGGCAGTATCCATGACTGGGTTTGGCGTGAATCTGATCATTACAAGCAAGGGAAAGAAATTGTTAAGTTAGGATTAAAAAAAGGTGTTTTTCGGAAAAGCGAGGGAGCGATAGTTACCAATCTTGCCAATTATGGTTTACCTGATACGGTGGTGGTTAAAGTCGATGGCACCGCTTTGTATATCACCCAAGATTTAGCCCTGACCAAGCTCAAAACTAAGCAATTTCCTTCAGATTTGTATATTTGGGATATTGGAGAGGAACAGTCTTTATATTTTAAACAATTATTTGCAATTTGTGAGCAGTTAGGAATTGGCAGTCTGGAGAAGTTTTTCCATTTAAGTTGTGCTTTGATTAATTTTAAGGGCGGGGGAAAGATGGCCACCCGAAAAGGGGAGGTGGTTAAAGCTGATGAGATTTTGGATGAGCTTGAGGGTCGAGCATTGGAGATTATTAAAAATTCTAATCAAAAACTTCGCGGTAAGCTAACTAAAAGTCAACTTAATAATTTAGCCGAAAAAGTGGCCCTCGGGGCGATTAAATATAGTCTTTTAAAGTTTGGTCGAGAGACAACGATATATTTTGATATTGATGAGTCATTAGCTTTAGAAGGCAATTCTGGGCCGTATTTGCAATATACCTTTGCCCGCTGTCGCAGTGTCCTGCGACGAGCAGGAATTTCCAATTTCTCCTTCGACCCCGAGCTCAGGACCGAGGGGCATTTTCCAATTTCCAATTTGAGATTGACTAATGAAGAAATCTCTATCCTGCGAACTATTTATAAATTCCCCGAAGTTGTTGCCGAAGCCGGGGAGAATTACTCACCAAATTTAATCTGTAATTTCCTTTTTGATTTGGCGCAAAAATATAATTTGTTTTATAATAAATTGCCAATTTTGAAGGCGGAAAGCCCTGAGTTTGTCGAAGGGCGTCTAGCTTTAACCGCCGCTGTTGACCAGATAATCAAAAGCGGTTTGAATTTATTAGGGATTGCGACACCCGAACGAATGTGAGTCATGAATTTTTAATTTTTAATTCTCAATTTTCAATCAATTTTTAATGTCACAATTTTCAAAAAATTATGATCTTGAAGAAAGAACAGCTAAATTTGGAGAAAATATTATCGAATTTTGCCAAAGCATAAAACAAGATGCTATAACTAAACCGATTCTTAGCCAGCTTGTGCGTTCTGGGACAAGCATCGGGGCAAATTATATGGAGGCTAATGCCGCTTCTTCCAGAAGAGATTTCAATAATAAAATCTTTATTTGTAAGAAAGAAGCGCAAGAAACCAAACATTGGTTAAGAATGATAGCTAAATGTATTCCAGAGAGAAAAGTAGAGATAAGAAAATTGTGGCAAGAAGCTCAAGAATTGACTTTAATTTTTCAGAGAATTGTTATTTCTCTTAGAGAAAAAAATAATTGAAAATTTTTTAAATTGTAAATTCAATAGAAATTAAAAATTGTAAATTGAAAATTTATTAATCCATGGATAATTATAAAATAACCACTCTTAAAAATGGCTTGCGTTTGATTACCGTTCCCATGCCTCAAATGGAATCAGTGACGGTCATGGTTGGGGTTGGCGCCGGTTCGCGTTATGAGACAAAAAAAGTTAATGGACTTTTCCATTTTATTGAGCATATGGCTTTTAAGGGGACAAAAAAACGCCCCACCACTCTAGCCATTGCCTCGGAGGTTGATGGTGTTGGGGGGGAATTTAATGCCTTTACCGATAAAGAATTCACTGGTTATTACCTCAAATTAGCTTCAAAACATACCAAGTTGGCTTTTGATATTTTATCCGACATGTTAACCAATTCATTGTTTAAACCCGAGGAGATTGAGCGAGAGAAGGGGGTAATCATTGAAGAAATTAATATGTACGAGGATACGCCAATACGTCGGATTTGGGATGTTTTTATCCGACTTTTGTATGGAGACAACCCAATGGGCTGGGATATTGCTGGAGAAAGTAGAATTATAAAAGCAATAAAGCGTCAGGACTTTTTAAGATGTATTGACCGTCTTTATTATCCGGAAAATATGGTTGTCGCCGTGGCTGGAAAACTAAATGATAAGGAAATAAAAAATATGACTGAAAATTTTTTTAGTTCGCTTCGCGCCGCCGCCCGCCAGTCGGCGGGCTCTGGCGACGCACGGCGAAAAGCAGGTCAAAAAGTAACAAAGAGTATCAAGATTAAACAAAACCAGCCACGATTAAAATTGATTAACAAAACCACCGAACAAGGACATTTCTGTCTGGGCGTTCCGGGGTACAATCTGTTTCATAAAGACCGTTTTGCCCTGGGGATTTTAGCGGCAATTTTGGGTGGAGGGATGAGTTCGCGATTATTCTTGGAAATTAGAGAAAAAAGGGGCCTAGCTTACTATGTAGGTTCGGAAGTTGATTATTATACTGATTCTGGATTTTTGCTTAACCGGGCCGGGGTTCGCCTAGAAAAAATTCAAGAGGCGATAAAAATTGTTCTTGAGGAATTGGCTAATCTTACCAGCAAAAAAGTTTCCCAAAAAGAGTTAAACAAAGCCAAAGAATTTACCAAAGGAGGATTAATTTTGGCCTTGGAGGATTCGAAAAACATCGCCAACCGCTACGCCGCCCAGCTAATCCTGGAAGGACAAGTTCGCACCCCGGAACAAACTTTAAAGCTGATTAACAAAGTCACCGTCGAAGATGTTCAGCGGGTTGCCAAAGACATTTTTAAACCCCAAAAACTCAACTTGGCAATTATTGGTCCTTACAAAGAAGAAACCCGATTTAAAAAGCTTTTAAAAACTTGAGAGGACAGCATGACACATTCTCCGGAAATAGAGTCCACCAATCTTGTATCTTTATATCTTCGAGAAACGAGACAAACGCCGCTTCTTTCTCCACAAGAAGAACGCGAGTTATTTAGCCAGAAAATAAAGGGAGACGAGGCGGAAGAGAGGTTAGCCAGTCAAGATGGCCATTTGTCTTTAGAAGAAAAAAGAGAGTTTCAACAATCTATTGAGCAGGGTAAGAAGGCAAAGGAAACTTTAATTTTAAGCAACCGTCGCTTAGTCATTAGCGTCGCTAAACTCTATCGTGGTCGAGGGGTTCCCTTTTTGGATCTTATTCAAGAAGGAAATATGGGTTTAATAAAAGCAGTTGACAGATTTGACATTAAAAAGATTAATCCGGAAACAGGAGAACCATATAGATTTTCTACTTACGGAAGGTGGTGGATTCGTCAGGTAGTGAGTCGGGCAGTGGCTGAACAAGGTCGGACTATTCGCATTCCTGGCCATGCCAGCGAAGAATTAAGCAGATTTAAACGAAAGACAATCGAATTAACTGCTAGATTTGGCCGAGAGCCAACTGAGGAAGAATTAGCCAAGGGATTGGGCTTGAAACCGGAAAAAGTTAAAAAAATTCAAATTATTCCCAAGATAACCCACTCTTTAGATGAGCCAATTGGAGTAGAGGAAGATTCCTATCTTGGGGAGTTTATTGAAGATCCCGATGGCCTTCCTCCTCCAGACGAAGCCACAAGGGAAGCGAGGGCAAAGCAATTAAGAAGAGTGGTTGATTCGCTTACGCCCCGGGAAGCTAAGGTTTTGAGACTGCGTTTTGGTTTAGAGGATGGCGATTCCCGAACATTAGAGGAAG
>Ga0210049_1003968_pt1 | contig 13155 bp, 20 predicted proteins | sample CryGeyCG2014_300_2_FD_183964 | JGI IMG/M metagenome (GOLD analysis project Ga0210049, IMG submission 183964) | Groundwater microbial communities from aquifer - Crystal Geyser CG06_land_8/20/14_3.00 (SPAdes) (version 2) | ecosystem: Environmental > Aquatic > Deep subsurface > Groundwater | place...
CATTAGTACCGGCTAGTGAAATCGCTCACTATCTGAAGGCCAGCAACTTTGGCTTCACGATGCCGATGGGTGCTACCGTTCTGGGCATCCTAGTGGAAATACAGCAGCTGGCACTCTTTGGATACATCAAAGACTACCGCGTACGGATCGTCAAGGGCGGTGTCATTGGCAGCACCGAGCGGGCTACCGGTGTGGGATGGCCCATCACTGAGGCCTATGCCTCCTATGGCGGACAGATGGATCTCTGGGGTGAAAGATGGAACTGGTCGGACATCGCTGATCCTGGGTTCGGGATTGCCATAAGTGCGACTAATTTTGGGGCCAGCAATGACTATGCCTGTATCGACCATGTGCGTATCAGTATCTATTATGAGCCCCTGCCCTCTCCGGCGGCCATCGTCACTACCCATGATGACTTCCCGCCCTTCCACATGCTGGCCGAATTCAGGACGGCACATGACATCAACCGCCTCTTGGTCCACACGCCAGCCGACAAGGGGCCCGGTTCGTTCAGCTTCACTATCAGCCGCGATGATCCCCAGGCCAACCGCGATACAGTCCGCAAGGGCCTTGTGGTGGCCATTCGGTCTACAAGAGCGGGTTGCCCGCCTTTCCTGGGCTGCATTGATGTCCTGGAGTACAAGGATGATGGCACCGTAGAGGTCACAGGCCCGGACTATGCCCAGGTTTTCTTCGAGCGCGCGCTACCCCAGGACTGTTCTTTCAGCAGCCAGGCCGCCGGCGTCATAGCGATGCAGCTCCTGAGACTCGCCAATAGCCAGAACCCTACCGGCGTCTGGCCCAGCAAGGTCAGCGAGCCCGGCAGTCCGATCTGGGGCAACTTCGACGCGGGTAGCGCCCAGCTTGGCGACGCCCTGAATGACCTCGCCGACAAGACAGGCGATGAATGGTGGCTAGAGGAAATCGTTAATCGGCAGAAGATAGAGATCGCCCTACGCTGGGGCCGGAGACGGGGCCAGGACCGGAGCCGTGTGATGGCCCTCTATGAGGGCAAACACTTCACCGCATCCAGCTACAAGGAGACCAGCCAGGGCATCGCCCGGTCGGCCATCGCTATAGGCGGCAGCGAGGCCGTGAGTGACCGGACCGCTGCGGCGGCCACAATGGGCCGACCGGCGTCGGTCTCGGGCAAGGCGACAGTCATTGGCGGTGCCTCGGAAGTCCAGATGCGGAACCTGACCGTGGGCATGACACTGGCCCGAGATGTGGTAGTCAACCTACCGCTAGACACCGATGAGGCGGTGCTGGCCAGCGCTGCACAGAAGGCGCTAGAGGTGCCGGCCAATGCCGCTGAGGAACTGTATCTAACGCTGGCCCCATCCGCGCCCTGGGACCTTGGGCCCGGTGACAGCTTCACCGCCGTTCTGCCCAACATTCGGTTCGGCGGGGTGAGCCGAAAGGTACGCCTGCTCGATTTACAGCCCAAGGAAGCCGCAGGCCTGAGGGATACCGCAGTAAAGGTCGAATACGATGCCTGACCGACCGCTTGTCCAAGGGCACCGTGAAGGCTTGATGCCGTTCGCCAAAGGCATGGACCGGCGGCAGAAGCGCCAGGAGCGGGCGACACGGACGGGCGACACCAGTATAACGCGCGTGATAGTGCAGGGCGGGTCTACCACTATCGGCGGCGGGAGCATGGAGCAACATGGCAACGAGTACCATATCCCGGACTTCATCTCAGAGCTATTCACTGCCCTCGGCACCCAAACTCTCATAGCGACTGACGACATTGAGGTAACGGATGGCGCATCCTACACGCCGATCCAAAGCGCATCGGCCATCACGCTCACATCCCAGCCCACCATCATAGCGGGACGCAACGGCCAGATCGCCTACCTCGCCAATGTGGGTGCCTATAACATTATCCTCCAGGATGTGAACGCTCTCGGCGGTTCGCTCCTGCGATTGACGGCCAACACTTTGACGATCCGGCCGGGTGGTACGCTCGTCATGCGCTATGACAGCGCCATCGGCTTCTGGATGGAGGTCAGCATTCTTAACCCCCAGACCTTTACACCATCTATCTCAGCCTTCACCATCGACGGTTCCAGCGGCCCGACGCGAGAGGTAGCCGGCCCCTATGCCCCCGCCGATGCCGTGCCTGACTTCGATATGACCTATGTGGGTACGCCCTCGGCCTGTAGCATTGACATCTTGACGGCTGGCGAGGTCAACGCGGCAGACTATCCCATCGCCGTGCCCTCGCCATTTCTTACTCTGAACTCAGGCACGACTCCGCCCTCCAAGGCCTTCTATCGAGGCACATCGGTAGGGGATACGCGGAGCTTCCGGGCCTCAGCCACAATAGCCGGACAGGCCAAGACGCGGGATGTGACGGCAACCTACATCAACCGACGCTACATGGGGCCGAGCACACAGACGGCTAGCCTTACGACGGCCCAGGTACTAGAGCTGGATGGGCCAGGTGGCACATCCGGCCTTAGCACCATCCGCACGGGTAGCTTCAGCGTCACCATCGGGGCTGGGGAATACCTCTGGTACGCCTACCGAGCAGTGCTTGGTGCCGGGATCTACCTGGCCCTCAATGGCGAAGTGGCGGAATTCATTGAGAAGCAGACAGCCCTTTCGCACACTAATGACTATAGCTTTGTTGAGGATTTCCGTACCTGGCGGGCGACAGTCGCAGCAGTGGGCGCTGTCACCGCTGTTGTGGCGACAAGCCTCGGCACCAACCGCTTCTACATGGGGCCAGCAACCAACGGAACGGACACTATCACTAATGCTGAAATCCTGGCGCTCGATGACACAGCGGACGGAGAATCGGGCCTCTACTCCAGCCAGGCGAGGACATGGACAGCCATCAAGATTGAGGCTGGCGAGTACCTGTGGTACTGCCATCCTAGCAGGGTTTCTGATCTCGCCACGATCAAGGATCAGTCAACAGGGTTCGCCATCGCTGGTTCCTACCGCAACAATGTAATCCATACGAACCAGTACGGCTACCAGGAGACCTATCGCTGCTGGCGCTCTGACAACCCAAACATCTTCCCATCGGGCGGGAACGTGGTGGTGACGTAGGATGCCAATCCTCATCACGGGCCTCTTCGCACCATCTGGGGGAGCTGGTTCCTTCGATCTATACGCGCCAGAGGACATTCAGGCAGGCAGCGTCAACGTCGTGCTCCAGGCCATTGCGGGCGGATCGTTCAAAGCTGGTTCTCACGCGACGGCCCCTGTCGGGGAGATAGTCGCCCAGGTCAAGACGACCACCGGCGCCCCTTCTCACAGCGCCAGCCTTGGAACGCTGTGCTGGAATAGCATCGACCTCATACTCTACGTCAACAACAATGGCACAACAGGCTGGACAGCCGTGGGTGGTACTGGTCACGACGCCGTCACACTGGCCGCAGATGCCCAGATTCTTCTCAATCTCGTAACCCAGGAGATCGGTCTGGTTGCCCAGAATGCCAACAAGGTGCTGGCGGGACCAGCCGCCGGTGTTGATGCTGACCCCACATTCCGCGCACTTGTCGATGCCGACATCCCCGCCGCCATCGCCCGGGACGCTGAGGTGGCGACGGCGGTGAGCGATCATGCCGGGGCTCCTGACCCCCATACCGTCTATCAGAAGGAATCAGAGAAGGATGTGGCCAGCGGCTATGCTGGCTTGACTGTGGGTGGCAAGATTGCCGCCTCCCAGATTCAGGAAGTTCTAGCCTACGCCGACCTGACGGACGATCCCTACGCTGACCACAACGCTCGGCATGAGCCAGGCGGTGCGGACCCGATGGCCGTTGACGCCGCAGCCGCTACCGGCAGCCTGCGGACGATAGGGACTACCGCCACCGCTGCCTGCGCGGGGAATGATGCGCGGCTGTCGGATGCGAGGACGCCCACGGTGCACGATCTAGCTGGTGCCTTACATAGCGCCGACACACTGGCGAACCTCAACAGCAAGATCAGCGACGCCGATATCATCCCCAATACCTTGTTTGATGCCCAGACCATCCTCGCGGCCACGGTAGACAACACGCCTGCCGCCGTCACCGTGGCCGAGCAGCGGATCATCGGACGAAAGACGGGTGGGAACATCGCAGCTCTGACGGCGGCGGAAGTGGTGGCCTTGTTAGTGGGCACGCCTGCTGACTACACCGTGACCAACGCCGCCGTAGACAGAGCCTTCAATGCTGATGCCACCACGCTAGACGAGATCGCCGATATCCTAGGAACGCTGATTGCCGACTTAACCGCCCTGGGCATCTTGCAGTAGAGGAAGAATCCCATGAGATATTTTGGACAACATGAGACCAACAAGCCCGTCAAGATGGACGAGGGCGATGGTCCCCCGATCCATGCAGCTGACAGGGGCACCCTCTACTGGGACTATACGAACAAGGCGCTGTACGTCAACAATAATGGCAGCACCGGCTGGAAAAAGGACTAGGGATGGTATCACGACACTTCGGCGGGCACTCTAGCGCGAAGCCCCTTCAGATTGATGAGGGCAGCGGCGCACCGACCCACGCGGCTGACAGGGCCACTCTTTACTGGGACTACACGAACCAAAAGCTCTACATCAACACCGACGGGGTAACCACCTGGATAGAGAAGACTCCAGGCGCCGGTGCCACCACCACGCACTGGGCCCGGCGGGCTGGTGCCGAGATATGGTTGCCAGCGACCGGGGGGCCGGTGACTCTAACATCGGGCACGGCGAGCGCGTTCGGGAGTTGGACGGCGATTGGAACCCCGGCGGCGGACTTCTATCTCTCGCACTTAATGGTCCATTCGACGAGTATACCGAAGAACCTGTGCATGGAGGTGGTGGAGTTTGGGTATGGGGCGGGTCCGACGGCTCTGGATGTGACGCGGATATACACCAGTTTGGTTGACCCGACGGTGGATGCGGTCGGCTACATGGAGTTGGACTGCCGGTCGCGCCCAACGAAGGTGCTGTCTGGTGTGCCGGTGTCGGCCCGAGCCTACTCCGGCGTAGCTGCCATGGAGTTTGAGTGCATGGTGGCGGGGTGGGATGCGTCCTATCCGGTGTGGGATGCGCTGCCCGTGAACACGGTGGTGGGGCCTGGCCGGTTCTACCCGTCGAACACGTACGTAAACGGTATTGTAGTGGTCGCGGGCGCGTGGGGGACGTGGGGCACGGCCAAGCAAGTGGTGGCGAGCGCGCCGAACGATATGTTGGTGACCCAGTTGATGCAGACATACTACAACCAGAACCTGTTGGTGGGAGCGGTGGCTTACCAGATAGGGTATGGGCCAGCGGGCTCTGAGACATGGTGTGCGACCCTGCTGGCCGGGCGCACCAGTCGCGCTCCGTGGGTCTGGCCGCCGGTCTGGGTGAAGGCGGGGGAGCGTCTGGCGGTGCGGGCTCAAGACCCTGGTGCGGGTACGCACCCCTTCGTGTTGAAGGTTCATGATATGTGAGCGCGCTGTGGGAAGCTGACGCTTGGAATGATGTCCTGGTCATTGGTCTGGCCGCGGCTCGCATCATCGCTGGCTTGGTGTCAGACGGCCAGGACAACGAGGAGGGACCATCGAGTTCAAGTTACTGGCAATGGTGCAAGGATGAGTGCTACTGATCCGACAGTCAAAGAGCGGCTGGCGACACTAGAACAAGAGGTCAAGGACCTGGGCCAGTACGTCAGGAATGACATGACTCACCGAATATCCCGCCTCGAAACAGCTATCTACCTCTTGGCTGTTGGGGTTGCGGGCACGTTCCTAGCAGCGGTGGTCGATGTCCTCTTGAGGAAATAAGATGGCTGTCCGCGACTTTCACATTGCTTGGGCCGTCTGGGTTCTAGTAGGGGTTCTTCTTGAGATATGGGCTCTAGAGTTCCATAGCGGTGGCGGCGATACCCTAACGGATCAGGTACGCTGGATACTCTCGCATCCGTTCATGTGGTGGTGCGGAATTGGGCTGGCGGGCTGGGCAGTTGGGCATCTCTTCTTCGGCTGGCGCTAATGTCCAGCCCCATGTCCCTTCTGGCCCGAATACAAATGCAGCTGGCGAACATCCAAGGTGCTACCTGCCGCATTCGAGTACCGACCTGAGTGCTGTCAAGCGCTTCAGTCCAGCCGGTCAGGACTGGATCATCGGCTTGGTAGCGCGGGCGCTAGGGGGGAAGGGTCCAAGAGGAGAGGACTATGGCGATCACACTAGACGGCTGGCTTGACTGGGCAGAACACGTCCCCGGCCCACCTGAGAAGGTCTACAGCGAGGCGAACGCCGCCATCGGCTACGTGCCGCATAGCATGGTAGGCTCCCTTCAGGGCTGGTACTCGCGCCTGTTCTGTATGGACAAGTTAGCGGATGGCCGCTTCACGCCCTACGCTGCCGCTTCCGTCCACGGCTCTATCCTCCGAGGCGGCCATGTGATCCAGCACTATCCGCTCACCGCTTCCTGCTGGGCGAGTGGGAGCCGGTACCCGAACACCCATTTTGGCGCCTTTGAGAATGAATCCGTTTACCGTGACGGGGAGCCAGATGAGAGTATCCCCCTTACCGACCCGCAGATAGAGTCAAATATCCGAATCATTCGCGAGCTCTCCGAGTGGCGGCTGTGGCGTCCTCGTCGCCCCCTAAATCCAAGCGACATCACGGCAAGCCTCTATGAACACAGGGAGTGTGCTCGGTTCGGGTCCGCCCCTACCGCCTGCCCATCAGGGCGGATCCCCTGGGCACGAATCATCACAGAGTTGGAGGATGACATGAGCGAAGCAGACAAGAAAGAACTGGCTATCCTGCGGATGTGGCTTGACCTGGGGAAGGCATGGGCGAATGGCGACCTTCAACTTCTCTCGAACAAATTAGCCTTTGTGGGCGTGAGGCCGACAGTATAGGAGGTGCCGGCCATGCCGGAAGGGGAAGAAACTTCCGAACCTACCGCTTTACAAACTGGCCTCCGCACCCGACGAGCCAGACCAGTTCATACGGGTGCATGGCGGCGACTCTTGGGAGGCCATATACAAACTCGTCGTCGTGTTGGCGTCACGCGCTGCCTCGAACCCTGGCAAATCCTGCGAGCCCCCTGGCGAGACTGGACCATCGTCCTGACGGTGCGAGATGTCGGCCCCTGGTGGAAACGACCCTATAGACCGGCATGACATGGTTCTTCTACCAGAGCAACACCCACTGGCAGTCAGTGCCCCAGCCCATTAACGAAGCACCCAGTGCTTAAATAGCCGCAACTGAAACATCTCCGCCCGGCCCGAAATAGGCCCCAACCCCCCTTGACTTAGCTTCCCACTGGCGTATTATGACCATAGAGTCGCGGGGAAAAAGGCAAGGAATGAACGAGGCGCTTTTTGATTCAGGGAACAGTGCAAGGCCCCGGATGGAGATGCCGTTTCCCCGCAAGGCGCCGGTTCATTCTCCCGATGGGGCCTTGCCGTTCCAGCGTGAGCCAGTGGCTCGAGACAGGGATGTCTGCCAAAGAGGGCCGAGCCACCGGCTCCATGAGCTAGAGACAACCAGCCCCGCCAGCCCGCTTACACTTCCTGATCTGGGGCATTCGCCCCAAGTCCTCTCCTATCAGTGCGGCCACACGACTGACGCCAGCGGCGTCCGCATAGGCTGGGTGCCCGCCGGTGCCTACCTCAAGGAAATCCTCACCATCTGCCCGGAGTGCGCACGCAAGCAGCCGCGCCCGAAGCGAGTCAAGCCCTATGACTGGGGCGACGTGAGTGAACACTCGATATGAAGGGGGAACCGTGAAAGCCTACCATTTCCTGAAGGATGACATGCGATCCGGCAAGGGAACGGAGCCGCCGTGGACCGTTGGCGAGGAGAGAACATATGAGGGGGACCGAATCGCCCTCTGCAAGTCTGGTTATCACAGTAGTCCATCATGGAGGGCTGCCCTGAACTATGCCCCCGGCACGGTGGCCTGCCTAGTAGAGATATCTAAGCCAGAACAGAAGGATAAGAGCAAGCAGGTGAGCCAGACACGGCGTCTGGTTGCTGCGATGAACGTCGAGCGCGAGATGCGGCTGTTCGCCTGCGACTGCGCGGAACGTGCCCTGAAACAGGAACGCAAGGCTGGACGGGAACCTGATGAACGGTCGTGGCAGGCCATCGCGGTAAGCCGACTGTTCGCGCAAGGGAAGGCCTCAAGAGACCAATTGATCATCGCTGCCACTGCCGCCTATGCCGCCACCGCCATCTATGTCGCTATGGCTGGGTATGCTGCGACCGCCGCCTATGCCGCCGCCGCTGCTGCCCCTGCCCTCACCGCCAGCGCTCCTGCCTACAATGTCACCCAAAAGAGAGAGATCGCCTGGCAGAAGCGGCGGCTCGCCTGGTATCTCAACCGGGCATTCAGGCAAGCGCCGCCGCTATGACACCATTAGTCCTTCCCTCTACGCCTGAGATAATCCCGCCGCCGTCTTCCAATCCCCACCACCAGCAGGCGGCGGCGGGCACTCGGGCGGAAAGACGCTGCCCGAAGTGCAACCTCCTCTGGTTCTACTGCCGTGACGTGGGCGGCGATCTAGCCTGCATCTACTGTGGCTACGTCGACTACCAGAGGCCGGCAATTGATCCTGTGATCCCCGGCCCCGACCGGCCCAAGAATTGTGCCATAGAAGGCTGCAACCGGCCTGCACGATCGAATGGCCTCTGCGACCCACATGATCACCGCAGGCGCCGACATGGCGATCCCCTTTGGCAGCCGCCGGGGAAAGCGTCAGCGGGAACGAGAAGCTGGGAATGACTGACTACCGCCTCGCATGGTGCGTGAACGGCTGCGGCTGGGGCCAGGTCGACGAGAATGGCCTGTGTTTGGGCCGCTGCCTGCCCAACCGGAGAGTGAGACGGCAACTGAGGAAGGAGGTGCCGCTATCAGGTCGCGTCACCAATGTGCGACTTCCGAAGAAGCCGGGAGCCCGCCTTGACGCTGGGTCAGGACGGGCTCCCATAACCTAAGGGCCCGCAATGGGCCATCAACTGAGAAGAAGGTAAACCCAATGGCAACCGATGTCAAGCCGAAAAGCCTAGAGGAACAGATCGGCGAATTGCATCTACTGATCGAGTGCCTTCACGATGAACAGAAGGATCAGCGAGCCTACCTGAAGAACATTCGCCATGCCTTTGAGACCGACTTGGCCCAGGAGCAGCAGGTGAACGCGGCGCTCCTCGGCTGGTTCAAGCAGTTCCGGGCGCAGACCTGCAAGGCGGCCTGGGCGGTGGCGATGCCGGGAAGTGAGGTAGGGAACCTAACGGCCTTTGTCCGTGTCAGGCCAGGATGTGAAGGCCGAGACCGTACTGGCCATACCCACGCGATCCTGACACCAGAACAGCGCCAAGTCTTGGCCGAGCTCGCGGCCTTGGACCCGAGCGGGTATGCGCCTGCCTCCGGTGGTAGTGCCGCTGAAGGCTGCCTCATGCGGCCGGCCGGGCCAGCCGAGCATCCCGGGGCGATGCACCGGGGCATCAGAGGGTTGCCCTTTAGAGGAGCGAAGCAATCATGAGAGCCCTAGTTGAACGCCTATTTCAGGCACGGCTCACCGCGGCCTCCCTAGAGGCTGAAACTGCACAGGCAAGGCGGGCCTTCGACGAGGCGAATGCGGGGCTCTTCCAGCGGCGCGAGGCGGCACGCCTGGAGCTGAATGAGGCCACTGGGGCCTTACGGCATGCTGGCTTGCGGGCCTTCCAAGAGACCGGCAATCTAGCCCCTGGCCCCGGCCTGAAGGTTCGCATGATGAAGCGCATGGAATACGACGAGGATGAGGCCCTAGGGTGGGCTCTCACCCACAAGATGGCCGTGTCCCTAGACCGGGTTGCCTTTGAGAAGCTGGCGAGGGCGACGCCCCTCGACTTCGTGCGTGTCTATGAGGAACCTCAGGTGACGATTGCAACCGACCTGGGGCCGGTGCTGGATGAGGTGACCCATGCCCATTCGTAACGTCTCTGATCGGCCGCGGATGCCCCGTCTTGGCAAAATTCGGCTGGGCCGCAAACTAGACAGCGGACGGGGCACCCAATACCCGAAGGCGCTGGATCATTTCCTCTGCCCACCGGATGTTCTCACTGCCCTGAAAGGCATGGTGCCCTTCTGCGACGGGTGCTGTAAGGAGGAACCAGGCCCGATCGAGTTGCCCATCATGTTCCTCTCGAATGACCTGGAGAAGATAGCCTCCCAGTGGTTCCGTTCCTACAAGGCTACCGTGGGCCTCGTCTGCAAGGGTGATGGGTACAAGGCGGACGCGCTGTTTGATCGTGAGGCGCTGACCCGCGCTGGGGGCGACATCACGCAGCCGATTCCCGTCGATGTGTGGGCCAAGCATGACTCCAAGCAAACTGTCCGACGTGATGACATCGAGTGCTGGGGCCAAGGGTACGAGGATCATCCGGCCTGCCCCGCCTATGATGCCGCGAAATGCAAGCGGCTTATGATGCTGCAATTCGCTATCCCGCAGGCTCCCGGGCTGGGCATCTACCAGCTCGACACATCAAGTGTCAACTCGATCCTGAACATCAACGGCTTCTTCGAATATCTGGCGATGCTGACGGGCGGGCGTGTTGCCGGCATCCCTTTGATGCTCAAGATCGTTCCCCAGGACGTGGCACCAAATGGGAAAAAGAAGACGGTCCATGTCCTACAGCTCTCATCCCGGTTCGGCCTGGCTGAGTTGGCTGAGAGCATGACGAAGCCCGTCATTGAGGCCCTACTGCCTGAGCCTCACCCGGAGCCAGATGAGGAAGAGATACCGGAAGGCTTCTACCCCGTGGAGACGGCGCAGCAAGAGATCAATCAGAAGCACCAACCCGCACCAGCTGCCGAGGAGCCAGCTGCCAAGGCCATGCCCCGCCTCTCCATCAACGCCGATCTATTCAACGCCGGGCTCAAGCTCGGCTACAAGAGCAAGGGCGACATGCTAACGGCCCTCGGCTACCGGAGCGAGATGGACATCACAGATCGCGCCGCTGACTACAAGCGGCTGCGCCAGATGGCTGGGAAATGAACAATCACCAGCTCGCCCAGGTCGGATATGGGGGTGCTCACAACAGGAAGAGCCGCGCCGAGGCACTGCGCAAGGCCCTGCGGCATCGGCACTACCGGCGCCAGATACACCGGCAACTGCGGGAGACGGTGCTGACATGGGCGTGAAGGTCAAGATGGTTAAGAGTCCCTACTACATGGGGGGGCCCAAGAAGGGCGACATCGGTACCATCATCCAAGTGCTGCGCCCTGGGACAACTAATGAGGTGTTCAAGGTGGACTGGGGCAAGAAGGGCATCTGGCACATCCGGCCATGGGAAGTAGAGGTGCTGCCATGATCCTCATCCTCCAACCGATAGGCTATGGGCGAGTTGCCGAAAGACGGTGACGTGAGCACTACCAGCCCCCACGGTTACGACACACGGTCCTGGAATCCTATCACCGGCTGCTCCAAGGTCTCGGCGGGCTGTAAGAACTGCTGGGCAGAGGAATACAGCCGCCGGATGGGGTGGCCCTGGATGGTGACACTGCACCCCGAACGGCTGAATGAGCCGCTGAAGTGGCGCAAGCGGCAGGTGGTGGCCGTCGCCTTCATGGGCGACCTGTTCCATGAGGATGTACCGGACCTCACCATCCTTGAAGTCTGGATCGTGATGGCGATGGCGCCGGAACATACCTTCCTAGTGCTCACGAAGCGGCCAAACCGAATGTATGATCTTCTCTCAAGCAATTTCATCCCGACTAGCCGCCAGGGTGTGTTCGCTCCCGACTTGTGGCCCCTGCCCAATGTCTGGCTGGGAACCTCCGTCGAGGACCAGGCGACGGCCGACGCACGCATCCCGCTGCTGCTGGAGACGCCAGCGGCGCATCGGTGGCTCTCAATAGAACCGATGCTCGAGAGAATCGACTTAGTTCGCTACCTTCCTGCCACTTGTCAGCGGAAAGGAGCCTGCATCGATTGGTTCGTCGTTGGCGGTGAATCCGGCCCACGCCATCGACAGTGCGACCCTGGCTGGGTCCAAAGCATCGCTGACCAGTGCGACACGGCAGGCGTGCCGGTGTACGTCAAGCAGGCGAGCCAGAGATACCCAGGCAGGCAGGGGGACATACCCGATGCGCTATGGGCGAGGAAGGAGACGCCGTGGTGAACGCTAGACCAGTGGCGCCCAAGCCCTACTGGGGTATGTGCCACAACGGAGCGGTCATGCACCTCGTCGGCGAACAAGTTGGTTCGGATCTAACGCTCTTCTTCGCACGGTGTAGGCCGCAGAACCCGGATGACGGCTATACGCTCGACACGTTCCCCACTATACACGGGATCAGGGCGATGCAGGAGTGGGATTTGGTCTGCCGCAAGTGTGAAGCGATCTATAAGGGCCGCATGCCCGCCCGCCGAGCCCGACCAAATCGATAAGGAGAAGGTGGGAGCATGAGCCGTTGCACCTGTCGATTTCACCCAGGCACTCCATGTGAATCTTGTTTCACTGACCAGGTCATCGAACTGGCCCACATCTGTGGATGGCTTTGCTACCACACATTCGACTCGCGCCGGTCAAGTCCTGGATTCGTAGACATCATAGCCGTCAGAGGCCGAGAGATGCTTGCTATCGAGTTGAAGTCCCAGAAGGGTAAAGTGAAGCCCGCGCAACAGGACTGGCTGGACGCCCTGCAACACGTTGAAACAGTCAATGCCTTCTGCTGGAGGCCGGAGCACTGGCCACTGATAGAGGAAGCGCTGAGAAAGGAGGCCCCCAGTGGCTGACCTAGTAATGATCCCGATTGGTCCGCGAGGCTGGACCGGCGCCATCTGCGGCCAGTGGGTTCAGTCTTCTGAGACCTACCTGGGCGTGGACGAACTTGCCCGGATATTCGGGCGCTCGCTGTCGGCCATTCGAAACCGCTGCCGCGATGGAGTACTGCCTGCGGTAAAGGTCAACGGTAGGTGGCAGGTGAGAGCCAGCGCGATAGGACGGGTCGAGTTGTCGGGGCGTGCCTGTGGCGGCGCCATTGTCCGGAGGGACGGGGCAATCGCCTGCACCACCTGCGGCCATGTGCCGGATTGGGCAAGAGACGCCACCAGCTTCGGACCAGATTGAAGATGCCGAAAAGCATAAACAGGATGTTTGTTTTTGGTGGCCTGAAGGCAGCCCTGAAGCGGGTCCTGATCCACTTTCAAGCGAGATGCCTCTCGCGCTTCAGGGCTGCGTTCATT
>Ga0210049_1003999_pt1 | contig 13088 bp, 13 predicted proteins | sample CryGeyCG2014_300_2_FD_183964 | JGI IMG/M metagenome (GOLD analysis project Ga0210049, IMG submission 183964) | Groundwater microbial communities from aquifer - Crystal Geyser CG06_land_8/20/14_3.00 (SPAdes) (version 2) | ecosystem: Environmental > Aquatic > Deep subsurface > Groundwater | place...
AGAAGGCAAGGCTTATCATTGTTTTTGTTCAGAAGAAGAACTGGAAGCTCAAAGACAATACGCCATCAGTCTCGGCAAGCCATGGCTTTATAGTGGAAAATGCGGCCAGCTTTCTCCAAAAGAAGTGAATAAATATTTAGCCGAAGGAAAGCCATCTATTCTCAGATTCAGGACGCCGCAGAAATCAGTGGAATTTAACGATTTAATCAGGGGTAAATTGAAATTTGACAGCTTTTTAATCGGAGATATTGCTATTGCCAAAAGCATTTCAACTCCTTTGTATAATTTTGCGGTAGTGATTGATGATTTTGAAATGCGAATATCGCACGTTATCAGGGGAGAAGACCACATTTCCAATACTCCGAAACAAATTCTAATTCAGGAGGCCTTGGGTTTTCCGCGGCCGGAATACATTCACTTGCCTCTGATTTTGGGTCCTGACCGGACCAAATTAAGCAAAAGGCATGGAGCCGTAGCGATTGCCGAATACAGGGAATTAGGGTATTTACCGGAAACTTTGGTCAATTTTATGGCTTTTTTGGGCTGGAATCCGGGCGGGGATCGAGAAATTTATTCAATGCCTTCTTTGATTAAAGAATTCTCGCTGGACAGAGTTCAAAAAGGAGGAGCCGTTTTTAACATAAAAAGGTTGGACTTTCTCAATGGTTTTTATCTTCGTCAAAAATCAGCTGAAAAACTGATTGAACTCTGCTTGCCTTATTTGATTGAGGAGGGACTGATTGAGCCGCAATTCAAAAGCACACAATACCCGCCGGCTTACGGAGCAATGGAAATTACCCAAACATATAAAATTAAAGAGACCGGTGAAGAAATAACTTTAGATTACCTTAAAAAGATTGTTTCCATTTACCAAGAAAGAATGAAGAAAATATCAGAAATTACAGAATTAACCGATTTTTTCTTTAAAGGTAGCTTGGGATATGATAAAAATTTATTAAAATGGAAGGAGATGAGCAATGATGAGCTGACAGATTCTCTTGACAGATTAGAAAAAATATTGTCTGAAATAGAAATTAGAAACTGGGTAAAAGAAAATTTAGAAAAAATAATAATGTCGGAGGCAGAAGCGGGGGATAGAGGAAAGCTTTTATGGCCATTGCGAGCGGCTTTAACGGGAAAAGAAAGTTCAGCCGGCCCTTTTGAAATAGCAGAATTATTGGGAAAGGAGAAAACTCTAAAAAGAATAAAGGAGGCTTATGATTTATCAAACACCCGAGCGTAGCGAAGGGTGGAGAAGAACGAATGTTCTTCGACTAAAAATTAAGAAGTCAATATTATTTTTAATACTCATTGGTTTTTTGCTGCCCAATTTTGGTTTGGCGCAAGTTTCTGAAACAGCTGGACCGCCCCAAACTTTCGGCGAGATAAAAACAATGGGATTAAAAGCTCTAAAATTTTTCCCAGACATCTTGAAAAAAATATGGCAAGAGACAACTGGCTGGCTAAAAAAAATCTGGCAGTCTTATATTTATCCTTTTTTACATAAGATTTGGCAAAAAATTGACTCTTTGTTCGGAAAGGAAATTGAACAAAGAAAACCTATCATTAAAGAAGAATTTAAAAAAGAAACGCAGGAAATGAAACAAGACATCCCGCAGGTCGGCAAATCCGTATGGGAAAAAATAAAAGGATTTTTCAAATTTTAATAATTGGTACATGTCAAAACGCGTATTTTTAATTCACGGCTGGGAAGGTTCTCCTGAAGAAGGATGGCGACCTTGGCTCAAAAAAGAGCTTGAGAAAAGGGGATTCAAAGTATTTGTTCCAGCCATGCCCGATACCAAAAATCCTCATATTGATAAATGGTTACCACATCTTATTGAGACGGTAGGCAAACCTTCAGAAAATGATTATTTTGTGGGCCATAGTTTAGGGTGTATTACCATTTTAAAGTTATTAGAGGGTCTTGCAGAAAATGAGAAGGTAGGCGGAGTAATACTAGTTGCCGGATTTACCTATAATTTAGGGTATAAGGAAATTTCCAGTTTTTTCCAAAAACCGGTTGATTTTAACAAAATTAAATCCCATTGCGAAAAATTCATAGCCATTCATTCAGACAGATAACGATCCTTATGTGTCTGTTTTTTACGGAAAAGAATTTAAAGATAGGTTAGGAGCGAGACTAATTATCGAACACGATATGAAACATTTTTCCGGAGACGATGGAATTTCAGAATTACCTGTTGTTTTGAATAATCTTTTAGAAATATCAGCAAACAAATAAAATTACCTATCTATCAGTTGGGGAAGTACTTGACAGAGGTTTTTTACCCCCTTATTATAAGTATAGGAAAGTGAGTATAATAACTCTTACACTCATAATAATATGACCAAACTACAACTCCCCCATTTAGATGATTTTCTTTTAAACCTCCAGTCAGATAATCGTTCAGAGGAAACTATTTATAATTATGAAAGAGATTTGAAGGTTTTTGAAAATTTTCTCAATGAAACAAGTATTGGTTTTGAAGAAATCGATAAAAGAACAATACTTAACTACAAAGCCTATTTAACCTCTCGGGACCGCAAAACACCAAATCTCTCTGGTTCCAAAAAGAGGTTAGCCAGTTTTTCTATTAATCGGATGCTTTCCGCTCTCCGTTCCTATTTGAAGTTCTTGAATAAGATGGACTATCCTGTACCGATTCCACTCAATGCTATTGATTTGGTAAAAACCGAGAAAAAACATCCGCGAGTGGGAGAATTTGAAGAAATTATAAAGTTAATTGAATCTCCAACCCGATTGGAGAAAAATGAAATTGTCGCTATACGTAATCGTGCAATGCTTGAAACGTTATTTTCAACCGGAGTGAGAATTTCAGAACTTCTAAACATCAAAATAAGCGATATTGATAAGAGTGGCCGAATTTTTATCAAAGGAAAAGGCAAAAAAGAAAGGTTTGTTTATTTAACCAATCGGGCTCAGAAACATATTAAAAAATATTTAGAAGTTCGAGGTCAAAGCGATTCTCCCCACTTGTTTTTACCTTATCGGGGGAAAAACGTACACCAAAAAGATAAAAAGATATCTACTAATTATTTAGAAGAAAGAGTTAAGAGATATCGTGAGTTAATAGGGTTAAATATACCTATCTCAGCTCACGGTATCCGCCATGCTTTTGCAACTTATTTGGCAGAAAGCGGAGCCAGCCCAGTGGCTATTCAAATCTTATTAGGTCACGAATCGTTGGACACCACCACCCGTTACGTCCAGGCCTCTGACCGTTACGCCGAAAAAATATTTCGGAAATACCACCCATTAAAAGAATAAAAATATGTCTTTACCTAAACCAAAAACTCTGTGGAAACATTGGTATATAGTAGAAAAAAAGATTGAGAAAGAAATAAACTGGTTAGAAAACAGCATAGATACTTTTTCGAAGGAAGAAAAAGCCGCTCCAAAGGGTTGCCGCGAATGTTTCCTGCGAAGAATTACTATTTTAATTGTTTCAGGAGAAGTTAAGGCTACAGAAATCACAAAATCTCCCCCATTAAAAAGCTTTTGGATCAATAAAAAAGTTAAAAGAAAGGGTATGTCAAAAAAACGTCATGGCAGTGATTGGCACATAGAGACAATGAACAAAATTGAGAATCATTTTCGACACTTAGGTTATAAGGTGTTTCGAGAACCAAATCTGCATCAAGGTCGTGCCGATCTGGGAGTATATAAAAAAGGCGAAAGAGATCTTTTAATAGAAATAGGAACAACATCTTTATTTAAACTTTGGATAAATCTAAAACAGCGTAGAAATTTTACCTATCTAATAGTCCCAAATGACGATAAATTAATAGAATTCACTTGTAGTTGAAGCTGTTTATCTTCCTCTATTCTTTTAAGGCTAAATACCTTAAATCTGGCCTTATTTTTAGCCATTTTTAGCCCCCGGAAGCCCTTTTACGCGGTTTTTATTCCAAAGTGGTAAACCTCCCCCTCCCCTGTTTATGAAAATTTCAAGCCAAATAAAAACCCACCTAATCTTAATTGCAGGTGGGTTTTGTAAATAAAAGGAGTTGGTGTTTGTTTTTCAAAGATAGCTTTCGGCTGGGACATGATTACCAATCGTATCGCTTATCATCTCTTTTTCCGGGAGATTTAACCGGACTTCTTTTTCCCTCCTTGCCTTTGCCAGTTGTCTCGGACTCATTCTTACAATTGTTTGCTTGGGGAAACCCGATTCAAAATCCATTAACCCAAAGTGTTCCAGCAAAGCTCGGCATGCTTGTTCGTCCAGCCCCGGAAAAGATTCCCACCGTGCTCCCAAACCTTCTTTTACTGATTGAGTCCATTCACCTTTTCTGAGCCAATCCCAGTCTACTGCGAATTCGGCATGCGCGTCATGTCCTGTCTCCTGACTACGATAAAGAATGCTGTATGTGCCTGACATCTTTTTCACCCCCTTTCTGAATTATTCCCTATTTATGAATTACAAATTGCTATCTTTTTTTAACCATATTAAATTATTTCTGTCAAATTTAGAAAAGGCGTTCAGGCGCCGTGGCGTCTTTCTCTTTTAGAATAATTTTTGATTATTTCCTCAAATTCTTTAGGACTGAAATCCGGAAAAAGAGTTTTTGTAAAATGAAGCTGGGAGTAAGCCGTATCCCACATCATAAAGCCGGCTGAAAGATGAGGGTCGTCCTCACACCCGGTTCTGATCATAAGGTCAACAGGCGGTAAATCTTTTGTCCAGAGATTTTCTTTAATTAGTTTTTCGGTTATTTTGACCCCGTCAAGATTGGCAATTTTCTGAACGCAATGCATCATTTCATCTGTTCCATTATAAGCTAAAAGAAATGTCAGAAAATATTTGTTGTAGTCTTTTGTGGTTTTTATTGCCTCCCCTATCGCCTGTTGTGTCTCTTTTGGCAAAATTTCGCGCCATCTGCCAAGAACATCTACTTTTACTTGATTTTTGCGAATTCTTTCATCAATGATTATTCTTTTAAATTGCGCGGTATACACTTTGAATAAAAAATTCAGCTCAATTTTAGGCCTTTTTGTCAAATTGTCATAGGAGCCGCCCCAAAAAGTAAGATAAGGAATTTTTAATTCTATGGCTTTATCTAAAACCTTTTCAAAATAATTCACTCCTTCTTGATGACCAATCCAGGGTTTAAATCCTTTTTTTCTTGCCCAGCGTCGGTTGCCGTCTGGAATAACGGCTACGTGTTTGGGAATGTTTTTTATTTTATCTGACATAAAATTTACATTAAAAAATCCCCTTCTATCTGATAATTTTTGGGTAAAACCCAGGGGAATTTAAAACCCAGGAAATAAACCATTTTTTTTGCCATTTTTGAAAAAATAATATTCGGCAAAAAGAATTTTTTTAATTCTTTTTTATATTTTAAAAAATCTGGAAAATTTTTCAATAGAATTTCAGCCGCCATTAAAGACCAAATCACTCCCCCACCCGACCAGGGTTTGGTCAAGCCAGCCGCTTCTCCGCAAAGAGTAACTTTTGAATTAAACGGGATCACCAGACCCTGAGAAACCACAGCTGAGTTTATTCTTTCTAAATGAAGTTTTTTTTCTGTTATAAATTTGTCAAAGATTTTTTTGACTTCTTTTGGGTCTTCAATTATGCCATATTCGGTTTCTTTTACTCGGCTAATTTTCCATAAAAACCCGGATTTGGTAGGCCAGGTTTCAACGAAGTTTGAATTGTCATGCCCTGAAATAAATCCTTGAATAGCCAATTTAAATTCAGGATCAGGCAAAAGTAAACTTTTTCTCACTTGAGACATCGCTCCGTCACAACCTATAATACAGTCAAATTCAGTTGGTAAAGAATTAATGGCAGTATTTAAATTTATTTTCGCCCCTGCTTTTCTCGCCAGACTTAAAACCAAATTATCCAGCTCAAAATGATTCATCACAAAGAATTTTTTGGAAAAATGGATTTTCAAAGTTCGTTTCGGAAAATGAATCAAACAAGAATCGACTTGGTTCTGAATTAATTTTTTGCTTTCGGGAATGAAATATAAAATTCTTTCGCTAATCAAGCCCGAACAAACTTGCTTTCCAATTATATCTTTTTTTTCAAAAACAGTCACCTCCTCGCCTTTCTCTGAAAGCTTCCAGGCAAGATAAAGCCCTGTGATACCTGCTCCAATTATTGCCACTCTCATAATTCTATTCTTATTGGTTCTTTTTCCTGGTATTTAGCCACAATATATCCCATCGCAAAAGAAAGCAAGGAAATCAAAATAACGCCAATTAGTAAAATTATGTCACTTTGATGACTTTTGACAAACTCTTTAATTTTTGTTAACATATAATATTCGCGCGTACCGCGACCTCACTTGGTATTACCACTATGGCAACAACTAAAGCAACGGGGGTAACAAAATTAGGAAGAGACTCTCTTCCAAAATATTTAGGGATTAAACTTTTTGCAGGTCAAATTGCGAAAGTAGGCCAGATTTTGGTTCGCCAAAGAGGCACAAAATTTATGGCCGGTAAAAATGTGAAAAGAGCTGGCGACGACAGTTTGTACGCATTGAAAGAAGGTATCGTTCGTTTCTCTAAGAAAAGAAAAAAAGGTTTTAACAATTCGCAAAGAATCGTCAATATCGTTAATGTTTACCCTGTTAAATAAAATCCAAAGGATTTTAATTTGCTTCGCAAATTATTTAACAGGGTGAATCGCTGCTTTAACAAATTCTCTGAATAAAGGATGCGGTCTTATCGGCCGTGATTTGTATTCGGGATGAAATTGGCTCGCCACAAAAAAGGGATGATTTTTCAGCTCAATGAGCTCAACCAGGCCCTTTTCAGGGCAAATTCCGGAAATAACCATTCCCTTACTCTCTAAAGCCTGTTTAAACTCATTATTTAGCTCGTAACGGTGCCGATGACGTTCGGAGGTATAAAGGGGCTTTTTGGCAGGGAAAGGGGCTTTAGAACCAAAATAAGCCTGAAAAGTGCGGGTTTTAGGCTTAATTTCGCATAAATATGCTCCTAATCTCATCGTAGCGCCGTATTTTTTTTCGTGTAACAAGGTTTTTTGATCAGGCATTACATCAATCACAGGGGTCTTGCAATCCGCCGAAAATTCAGTAGAGTTTGCTTTCTTTAGACCGCAAACATTTCTGGCAAATTCAATGACCGCCAACTGCATTCCCAAACAAAGTCCCAAATAAGGGATTTTATTTTTTCTGCAGTACTCAATGGCTTTTATCTTTCCCTCCACTCCCCTGTTTCCAAATCCTCCCGGTACAATTATGCCATGATAATTTTTAAGTTCTTTGACCGATTTTGATTCTCTTTCGTATTTTTCTGCCGATAGCCAATAAATTTCCGGTTTTCTTTTGTAAAACCAAGCGGCATGTTTTATTGCTTCAATTATTGAAATATAAGAATCCATTAAGGTAAAAAAACCTGTTTCAAAATATTTCCCCACCACGGCAATCTTTACCGGGAATTTGGACGTTTTTGATGTTTTCACCAATTCAATCCAATCTTTCAGGTTTTTTCTTTTTCTGGGTTTCATTTTAAATTTCTTCAAAATCAGATTTCCTAAATTGTCTTTTTCAAAATTAATCGGGATTTCATAAATTGAGTCAATGTCGGGAGCAGAAATAACGTCTTCTTCTCTGACATTGCAAAAAATAGCAATCTTTTTCTTCCGCGGCTCGTCAAGCGGAAAGGAAGAGCGGCCCAAAATAATATCGGGTTGGATACCGGCCATATTTAAAGAACGTACCGCGTGCTGTGTAGGCTTGGTCTTCATCTCCCCTATTTTTTTGGGAACCGGCAAATAACTTACCAAAATAAAAAGCACGTCTTTAGGCTTCTTTAATTTCATCATCCTGGCTGCTTCCAAAAACAAAAGATTCTGGTACTCTCCTACCGTCCCCCCAATTTCAATTAAAATAAAATCGGCTTTTGTTTTTCTATCAAGCCGATTAATTCTGGAAATTACTTCTTCCGGAATATGAGGCACCACTTCAACGCATTTGCCGTTATATTCCAAATTCCTTTCTCGGTTGATGACTGACTGGTAAACTCTGCCCGTGGTAATATAATTATCCGTGGTTAGATTAGTATCCAAAAATCTTTCGTAGTTCCCAACATCCTGGTCGCATTCGGTTCCGTCATCGGTGACAAAAATCTCTCCGTGTTCAACAGGATTCATGGTGCCGGCATCCACGTTGACATAAGGGTCAATTTTAATCGCTGTTACTTTGAAACCTTTTGACTGTAAAATCTTGCCAATTGAGGCGGTGGCTACTCCCTTTCCAATGCCTGACATTACACCTCCGGCAACAAAAATATAACGCGCCATATAAATTAAAATTCAAAACGCTTGGATTTACCGAAAAAATTATTTTTCTTCGGTGATTATTACTTTTATTTCAGCTTCCAGATTGTGTTCAAACTTAATCTTTATCGGGTATTCGCCCAATTCTTTAATTGGTTTTGGCAAGTCAATCTGCGTTTTTTTGATTTCAAAACCAAGCTCTTTTAATTTTTCAATAATCTTTTGGGCTGAAATTCCTTCAAAAAGTTGGCCTTCAGGGCCGATTTTAACTAAAATTATTACTTCCTGGTCATCAATGGTTGAAGCTAAATCTTGAAATTTTTTTAATTCTTCTTCTTCTCGTTTTGTTTCAATTTCTTTCTGGGTTTCTAACCATTTGAGAGCAGATTTTTTGGCAGGTTTTACTAAACCTTTGGGAATCAAAAAATTCCTGGCATAGCCATTTTTAACCTCTTTTACATCATATTTCTTGCCCACATTTTCTACATCCTGCAAAAGTATTACCCGCATAGTTAGGCGAAGAGAACTACGTTCTCTTCTTCATCTTCGCTTACCGAAGCGTCAGCTGAGGTGGAAAAGAGGTTTACCTCTTTGACCCTACGGAAGCTTGATATATAATTAAATTTTATTATAAACCTTTAACAACTTCAATAGCTTTATCAAGTTGGGGGTCGCGACCTTCCTCATAATCTTTATCTGTCATTTCTACTTTTATATCCGGTTCCAGACCGACATCAGTAATCAATTTACCTTTTGGAGTTAACCATTTAGCGACCGTAATTTTCAAAGAAGAACCGCCTCTTAGATTCTCCAATTCTTGCACGGAACCTTTGCCGAAAGACTTCTCTCCAATCATTAATATACCACGATCATCACGAAGCGCGCCAGCTAAAATTTCCGATCCCGAAGCTGACCCTTGATTAATTAAAATCACCATGGGATACTGCGAAAACCTGGCATTACCCTTTGCTTTATACTCAATTTTCTCTTTGCCTTCGCCAAAATCTTCAATCACCACTAATTTGTCTCTTTCTAAAAACCAGCCGGCGATGTCCTGTGCCACTTCCAAATAACCGCCGGGATTGTTACGTAAATCCAAAATTATTTTCTTGGCAGGAGTGTTCAAAATTTCAATCGCCGCCATTTGAAAGTCATAACTTGCCTTTTCCGAAAATTGATAAAGTTCAATGTAAGCAATATCTCCTTCTTTTACCCGAGCGTTAGCGAAGGGTGAAGATGAACGAAGTTCATCGACTAATTCCCATTTTAGAGAAGGAACCGAAATTATATCTCTCGTTAATTTAAATTCTTTTGCTTCTTCCCAGCCTTCACGGAAAATTGTCAAAGTCACTTCCGTGCCTTTGGGTCCTCTTATCATATTAACCGCTTCGTCAACGGTCAGCTCGGCCATTGAGGTGCCGTTTATTTCTAAAATTTTATCGCCGGCACGCAAACCCGCGTTTTTGGCCGGCGTCCCTTCCAAAGGAGAAATTACTTGAAGATTGCCCTTTCTGATGCCTATTTCCATGCCCACACCCTCAAAAGCGCCTTTAACGTCTTGAATAAATCTTTCTGTTTCTTCGGGTGGGAAAAACACGGTATAAGGATCATCCAACGATTTGACCATACCGGAAATTGCGCCATAAATAATTTTTTGGACATCAAATTTTTCCGGACTGACAAATTTTTCCTGAAGTTTGTGATAGGCTTCCCAGAAAAGAGAAAAGTTTATTTCCTGCGGCTGGCAAACCTCGCACCCCGATTCTCCGAGATAATTCCCAACAAAGATTCCAATGGAAAAAACCCCGCCAATCAAAACCAGCAGCAAGAAAATGGAAACAACCTTTTTCTTTATAGACATATATTATATTTATATCAAACTCTAAAAAAATAGTCCACCTTATTTTTTTTCTAAACAAAAACAGAGAACAGTTCTCCGCTAACCTGTTTTTTCCCCGATTTTACTATTCCAGTTCTCTTTCTACGTCTTTGAGTTCTTTGGAGACGAATTCTTCCGAAACATCAAGAGCCTCTTTCAGTTTATTGCGAACTTTTTCCTCTCCATTGGTCAGGCCAGGTTTTCCGTCAAGGTATTCTATTTGTTCCTGAACTTCTTCCCGTAGCGCCTTGAAAGCCGCTAAAATCGCTTGAGACAATTCCTTTGTTTCGAGCCGAACCCTCTTTCGCCAAATAGTAATTCTGTACCAGCCGTAAAAAATTACGACAACCGCCGCAGCGATTAAAACGATGAAAGTAATCATAATGGTAAGATAATCTATTACTATTTTACCAAATTGCAAGAAAGGAGGCAAACTGACAGAAATTTGCACTTTGCTGGAGGGTAAACTTTGAGCCCCTCTTTCATCTTGAGACACTGCCCAGATTATGTATTCTCCTTTTTCCAATGTCTTGGCAGAGGAAAATATCCATTTTCCGCTCTCATTAGCAATTGTTTCGCCGACTGATGTGGCTGTTCTTTGATTTTTTTCCTGAACAAAAATAATATTAGCCACATCAGGCAAACTTTCCCCTTCCAAAGCCAGGGCCTGGCCGATATCCAATCTTTTGGGATATTTAGTGATTACCGGGGCTTGAATCGGTAAAATTTCAACTTGAGCAGTGGCTGAAGTATAGTTTCCCGCTTTATCAAACGCTTTTACCTCAACTGCGTGGCCTCCCGGCGTTTGAGCCGGCATCTGAAAAGGATTTCTCGTTATGTCTGCCAGCGCCACATTTTTTCCTTCGCCACCGTCAATTATTACCTCATAATATTCTAATCCAGAAAGTTCGTCTTTGGTTTCAAAATATAAAACAGGGTCAGGAGAGGTCAGCTCTCCTTTTTTATCAACAATAATATTGAATTGCTCCGGAGGCACAGTATCAATTAAAACTTTCCGATGCGTGATTTTTCCCCAGCCGTATTGATTTCTGAAGTTAATGTGGAAATACCACTCGCCGTCTTCAATGTCTTCATATTTTTTTGATTCAATTTTACCGTCAGAAACCGAACCCGGATTGCCGGTAGGACTCTCATGCAAGAGCAAACTGACTCCTGTAACGTCAGACGGTAATTTCCAGGAAAATTCCGGGTCATTGTTTGAATACCATTTTTCTGGGTCAGGATGAGTGGGTGAAGAAACTTTAGGAGCCAGAGGAATGCCCAAAGCCACTGGTGGCGCTGTTTCTTCAATTTCTTCAGCAGGAGCGATAATTGCGGTTGTCTGGAAAAAGTAATTTCCAGAACCTGTGCCGGTTAAAATATTTGTTCCTCTGCCGTCATTTGCCAAAACCGACGCGGAAGAAAAACTCAAATAAGCGCTTCCTGTGGATTTGACTCTAAAATTCACCGTAATAATTTTTCCGACCGAACCAATAAATCCTGGGTTCAAAACAATCCCTTCAAAATTAATTGTGCCCGCTGCATTGGAAAATAAGGGCTCTTGCACCCATAAATTAAAAATAGAACCGCTTTTTGAAAGAGAGGTCACTTCAAGCTTTTCCGGGGGAAAAGAAATAATGCCCGAGGCCGCATTCATTGCTTGCTCCGCGCTTGAAACATAAACTGCTATGGAAAAAGTTTGACCAACAGTACCAGAAGAAGGAGTAAAGTATAGAGTCGCGGCTGCTGCTACAAAAGGCAGCAATGCCAAACTGACGCCAAACAAAAGCGCTAAACCGACGCGAAATTTTTGCGTCTGTTTCGCGTAGCGTTTAGCGTCAGTTTCGCGATTCACAATTAATGTTTTTTTCTCAAAATTCTCCATACTGCATAGATAATGATTATCCCTATTATTATAATACCCCAAAGCCACCAGATTTCATACCATTTTAATAAATTCCGAGGCGATAGGGTGGCCACTCTTTCATTTCCTGCTTTATCAATAGCTTTAACATAGATATAACTTTTCAATTCCTGGTCTTTTAAGAGATAGGGACTTTCCGCCACGCGCCAAGGATTTAGAATATAGAATTTAGAATGTAGGGATTTTTCTTTACTAAATCCTAATTTCTGTATTTTAAGCTCTCGTCGTTCTAAAACTTCGTAATGGTCAATGCCCGAGCCTTTATCTTGGGTGGCAAATACCAAAAACCATTTCCCATCAAATATATTCGGGTCCCGGCTGACTTCAGGCACAAAACTTTCCGGCGCTTCAGTGTCTTTTGGGGTTTGAAACTCAAAACCCGGCGCTTCTTTGGAAATTGAAAATTGGAAATTGGAAATTTCAATATCGGCTGGCGTTCCCAAGCCATCATGAAGCAAGACCTTTCCGTTTATAAAATCAACAGTTCCTTCGCCTTCTTTTTTTGAAGTAAAAATCAAACTAAAAATCTTACCTGGACCATATCCTTCATAATAAGGGCTTAAAACTCCCTCAAAACCGGTCGGGATAATCCCGGAAAAAATAACTTTATCTGTCGGTTTTATTGCCGGTCTCTCAACCCATAAATTTATAATCGTGTCTCCGTCTCTAATTTCTCTAATCTCCAATAGTTCTTTTGGAAATGCAATCTCTCCCTCAATAGCGTTAATAATTTCTCCTTCGGTGTCTAACATCAAATCAACCTGAAATTGCTGACCAATACCGACCTCCTGAGCTTTAGCATCAAAAAATAATTCAGCAGCATCTGACGAACTAACGACAGACAATAGGAAAAAAATAACAAAAGCAGGGATAACAATTTTCAATTTATAATTTCTAATTTTCATTAAATTTATAATTTCTTAATTTTTAAACTTTTTTATCAATAGTGCTTGTAATTTTTTGAAAGATCAAATGAAATTCATGAGCTTCTCGCCAG